>ENA-OPDF01001456-OPDF01001456.1-human-gut-metagenome-genome-assembly--contig:-NODE-1456-length-13706-cov-2.945425_pt1 | contig 13706 bp, 9 predicted proteins | sample MGYA00241575_ERZ501501 | MGnify/ENA primary metagenome ERZ501501 (study PRJEB25962, sample SAMEA1972229) | human gut metagenome | biome: human gut; feature: human-associated habitat; material: faeces... | reverse complement strand
GGCGGGAGCGTCAGCTCCAGCACCTTGCCGGTGATGCAGCTGTAATCCGCCGGCTCGGCATCCGGCTCGGTGCGGCGGAAGACCACATGGTCGAAGGTGTGGATGGAGTCCGGCGTGACGGACTTTTTGTAGGACGAGGCGTGGAGCACCACGTCGCTGCCCACCACGATGGACACGCTGCGGCCCGGGAAGGCGGCGCGCAGCTCGTGGAGGTTCTCCGGGTTGGCGATGTTCACCGGGAAGTCCTCCGGGAAAATGCTGACGTGGAACACGTCGGCCACGGCCATGGCGGCGATGCGCCGGCGCAGGCGGTAGGGCTGGGTCTTTTTGGACCAGGAGAACTCGTCAATGGCCAGCAGGACCTCGAAGCCCTGGTCGCGGATGGCCCGGACGATGCCCTTGTGGGACAGGGTGAAGGGGTCGAAGGTACCGGGGAAAAAGGCCACGGGGCGGGGCGCGCCGAAGTCAAAGCCCTTGTGGAACAGGCGCTCCTCGGTGATGAAGCGGTAGAGCTTGCCCAGCATGGCGGCCCGGTAGTAGAACGTCAGGCCCTCGCCGGGGAATTCGTCCTGGGCGGAGAGCAGCTTGCGCTGGGTGAGCATAAAGGCGCGGCGCTTTTCGTGGCGGCCCAGCTCTCCGGAGCCGAAGACCCGGCGGCCCAACACGAACAGGGCCTCCTGCCGGGTGGCGCCGTCAATGCCGCTGAGGCCCCGCATCAGCAGGCCCAGCAGCCGTTCACGGCGGCGGCGGTAGGCGTCGTCCGTCTCCGGGAAGCGGGAGCGATAGGCATCGTACGCCTCATAGATGACACCCACGGTATCCAGCACGGAGGCGGTAACGCGGCTGTCGGAGGAGCTGAGGTTCACGCGAAGGTCGTCCAGCACCTCATCCAGCTCCGCCGGGGGCAGCCACAGGGCAAAACGGCCCAGGTAGTCGGGGATATACTTGGTGAACTCCTGCTGGCCCAGCTCCAGGCCGCGGCACAGCTCCACCGCCACCTCGTTGCGCTGGTCGGCCGTCAGGCGGGGCGCCAGGGCCAGCAGGGCGTTGCCGGCGCTGTGGCGGACGGTGACGCGGTCGCTGACCTTGATGAGATTGGACAGGTGGGTGGCGATATGGAGGGCGGGGCTTTTGCCGCTGCGGGCAAAGTCCGTCAGCAGGCGCAGGTTGCCCTGCTTGGTGATCCACGGCGTGGCAGTCTTCAGGTTGTCCAGGAAGATCTCGGAGACCACGTCCTCCGGCAGAAGAAGGGGCGCGCCCTGAGAGAGCACATCCTGCTTGAGATAGCGCAGGGTGCCGCTGTCGCCGTCGGGGACGGCGGTCACGGCCTCCAGCGCGCGGCCGTCCTCCGGGTACAGGCGGGCGAGACGGTCCAGCAGCAGCACGGCGGCCATGCGGATGGTCAGGTCCTTACGCAGGGACAGGGCGGCGGCAAAGTCCGTCATCTGCCGGGCGCGGCTGGCCGTATAGGCCGTATCCGGCAGAGCGGCGGCGGTATCCAGCAGCTGGAAGGCGGTGTAGTCGTCCAGATCCTCCGGCCTGCGGTAGTAGGCGAACACCGGGGCCAGGAAGCGCTCCTCCCGGCCGGGGCAGTGGCTCAGCAGGGAGCCGACGGCGAATTTCAGGGTATAGCCGATCCAGCGGCGGTGCTGGGGCATGAGCTTATGGTCGGGATACAGTATCTTGTCCAGATAGAGCCTCCACTGGTCCACATCGGTGATGGCCCGGGGGTCCGGACGGATGTCGGCGGGGCTCCTTGGCGTAGCCGGCGTGGAAGCCGGCGATGATCTCGCCCAGCAGCGCCGCCGCCTGACGGCGGATATCGCCCTCGCGGTGCATCAGCAGCTCGTAGAGGAACGTCAGGGTCTGGACCTTCTGTGGGATATGCAGATAGAGGGAGTAGGACTCCATCACCGCCAGATAAGCGCGGAGACGGCGCCAATCCGTCTCGCCGCGGGCCTCCTCCAGCAGACGGGCGAAGCTGCGCTGATCGGTGAGGCGGTGCATCAGCTCCATATTGTGGCCCACGCAGCGGAGCGTCAGGGCGCGGAGGGCCTCGTCGTCGGTCATAAGGGCGGTGTGCTTCTCCGGCAGCGGGGGCGTATCGCCGCCGGACATGGTGACATCCACGCCGCAGCTAACCATGAACTGCTCGAAGTCCTCCAGCCGGGCGTAGACCCGGGTATAGCGCTTCTGCTTCTCGCCGTCCACGTCATCCAGCTTGTCCAGGATCACCTGAAAGGCCTGAGCCAGGGTGGAGATACGGGTGATCTCCCGGCCCTGCGCATCGTGGAGCTGCTTGACGCGGAAGTCGGCGTAGATCAGCAGCAGCGCCTCCACGGAGAGGTAGTCGGGCTCCAGGTCCCAGACGGAGTGGTTGGCGGCCACGTGGCCGATATCGGTCATCCGGCGGCGGCGGAACCACTGGTCGGTGTAGAAATAGTGCAGGTAGGGCACGCGCTCGCCGGGGCGGCAGCCGAACTTGCCCAGATCGTGGCCGGCGGCGGCGCCGGAGACCAGGGCCACGTCCACGGCCACGCCGCTTTTCCGCAGGGCGCGGGCGGCGGTGACGGCGAGGTGGTGGACACCGGCGATATGCTCAAGGGTGCGGTAGGGCGTGACCTCCAGGCCCAAACGCATCAGCTCATAGACGAACTCCCGCCTCCACAGGCGCAGGAAGCGCTGATAGGACGGGGCACAGGGACTGCCGGCCAGCTCATCATCGGTCAGGAAATCGAAGGTCCAGGCCGGGTCGTGGGGCAGCAGCTCCGCCTCGGCGGCAAACAGCACCTGCAGCACCGACAGCAGGAACACCGCACCGGGGGCGAAGGGCTCCGCATCGGTCTTTTCCGGGTAGAGCAGGCGGCGGGCATAGTCGTAGGCATAGGCCAGCCAGCCCTCGGACGGTTCGCCGGGGCACAGCACCTCCAGCTCCGGGCGGCAGAGGGACAGCACGTCGGCGCAGCGGAGGCGCGTGCCGCTGAACAGCCCGGCGAAGCGCTGCATATAGCCCTCAGTCTCGAGGGTGCGGAGCAGGGCGCCCCCGGGGGCAAAATAGTCCGCGGCGGGACGGTCGGAAAGGCGGCGGCGCAGGGCCAGGTCCATCTGGCGGATACGTTTTTTGTTCATGGCAAAACCTCCTGCCGGTGGTATCGTACACAGACCGTGTCCGCCGGAAAGGCACCCGTACACCGGTAAGATGTCCGGGGTGGACACGGAACACCATAATAATAGGACACTCCCCCGCACGCTGTCAATATTCCGCGGGGCGTTTTGCCACCGTTTTGATACGGAGCCTTAGTAAGGTCTTAAGCGTGTGTTCACGATTTGTTCACATTTTGAGGGGCAGGCGCATGATATGATATTGTCGGGGGCAGCGGCGGAACGGAATGACAATTTCTGCCGTCTAAGTAAATAGGAAAATCATCCCGCGGGCGCGCGGGAAGGAAAAAGGAGAACACGACATGAAAAAAGCGGCTTTTGTACTGGCGCTGGTGATGCTGCTGGGCTGTGTGTCCGGCTGCGGCGCAGCGGAGGGCGAGGCCTCCGTGCAGTCGGTGTCCATGATCTGCGGGCTGGGGTCCGTAGGTCTGGCGGACCGGTTCGCAGGCATCGTCAGCCCGCTGGGCGAGACGACCATCAAGAAAAACGACGCCATGACCATCGACACCATCAAGGTGAAGGTGGGCGACAGCGTGAAAAAGGGCGACGTGCTGCTGACCTATGACCTCAGCCAGATCCGCACCGACCTGGAGATGGCCCAGCTGGAGCTGGAGCAGCTGAACGCCACGCTGGAGGACCAGCAGGCGGAGCTGGAGCGTATACAGAAGCTGATGGACAGCACCTATGACGACGCCACCAAGCGGCAGTACGCCCTGGATCTGCGGGAGCAGAACGTGAAGGTGCTGGAGACGAAGGCCAACATCGCCACCAAGAAAAAGGACATTGAGAAGCTGAAGGCCAACACCGCCGACAGCACCGTCAAGTCCCCGGTGGACGGCGAGGTGCAGTCCCTGAACCCGGACGGCGGCACGGACAACTCCGGCAACGCCCTGCCGTTCATGACCATCGTGGAGACGGGCGGCTTCCGCATCAAGGGCTATGTGAATGAAAACAACGCCAGCGTGCTGACCGAGGGCACGGCGGTGGTCATCCGTTCCCGGGTCAGCGACCAGACGTGGAAGGGCAGCATCAGCTCCATCGACTGGAACAACGCCCAGCAGAGCCGCAGCGACTACGGCGACAGCGACACGGCCATGTCCAGCAAGTACCCCTTCTATGTGACGCTGGAGGGCGACGGCGAGGGCCTGCTGATGGGCCAGCACGTGTACATAGAGCCGGACTACGGTCAGGAGGACACCCAGGACGAAAGCCTGATCAACCTGCCCAGCTACTTCATCAACGACGCCGAGGGCAAGCCCTGGGTGTGGGCTCAGAACAGCAAGGGCAAGCTGGAGAAGCGGAGCATCACCCTGGGCGAGTACAACACGGAGACGGACACCTATCCCGTGACGGACGGCCTGACGGCGGAGGACTACATCGCCTATCCCGACGACAGCCTGAAGGCGGGCATGACGTGCATCACCTATGACGACGCCACCTTTGACCCCAGCGCCAGCGGCGGCGAGGTATACCCCGAGGGCGGCGGTGAAAAAATCGACGAAAACGTGCCCATGGACGGCATGGACGGCGGCGATATGCCCGCTGAGAACGACACCGTCACGGACGACGGCAGCACCGCAGCCGTGATTCCCGGCGGCGAGGCCGCCTCCGCGCCGGCGGTCATTCCGCCGATGGAGGGCTGAGCATGATTTTGGAAATGCGCGATATATGCAAGGACTATCCCATGGGAAAGTCCGTGGCACATATCCTGAAAAACGTGAACCTTGACGTGGAGGAGGGGGAATACCTGGCTATCATGGGTCCCTCCGGCAGCGGCAAGACCACGCTGATGAACCTGATCGGGTGTCTGGACGTGCCCACCAGCGGCAGCTATCTGCTGGGTGGGCGGGACGTGACCACCTGCAACAACAAGCAGCTGGCGGAGGTGCGGAACAAGGAGCTGGGCTTCGTGTTCCAGAGCTTTAATCTGCTGCCGAAGCTGACGGCGCTGGAAAACGTGGCGCTGCCCCTGCTGTACGGCGGGGTGAAGAAGGCGGAACGGCTGGAACGGGCCCGGGCCGCGCTGGAGACGGTGGGGCTTTCCGACCGGGTGGACCACCGGCCGGACCAGCTGTCCGGCGGACAGTGCCAGCGGGTGGCTATCGCACGGGCCATTGTGGGTAAGCCGAAGCTGCTGCTGGCCGACGAGCCCACCGGCGCGCTGGACAGTGCCAGCGGCGCGGCGGTGATGGAGCTGTTTCAGCAGCTGCATGACGGCGGCTCCACCATCATCATGATCACCCACGACCATTCCATCGCCAACCACGCCGCCAAGGTCATGACCATACGGGACGGCGTACTGTCGGGAGGTGACGACTATGAGTGAGAAGCTGACGCTGCGGGAAAAGCTGCATATCGGCGAAAAGCGCCCCGACGGCGAGAAGCCCCGCATGAGCAAGAAGCTGAAAAAGGGCATTATCGCCGCCGCCTGCGTGGTGGGTGTGTGCGGCGCGGTGTGGGGCGGACTGACCATCGCCCGGAACGCCCAGCGGGGCGACGTGAACGTATACGCCGTCAACGAGTGCGCCATGACCGACTACTGGGGAGACACCTCCAACACCAGCGGCATGGTGACCACGGACAAATTGCAGAAGATCTACATCTCCCAGAGCCAGACGGTGAAGAAGGTGTGGGTCAAGGAGGGCGACAGCGTCAAGAAGGGCACGGCGCTGGTGAGCTATGACTCCACCCTGACACAGGCCACCGTGGAGCGCGCCAAGATCGACTATGACCGGCAGACGGAGAACCTGGAGGTCATGAAAAACGAGCTGGAGCTGCTGAAGAAGGCGAAGAACAAGGAGACGCTGCAGGCGGAGCTGAAAAAGCTTCAGGATGAGCTGGAAAAGGCCATCAAGGACGACCCCTCCTCCGTCGTCGACGAGACAAAGATCACCGCGCCGGTGAACATCACACCGGCGGACGCGGAGACCCCCGGCGGCACAGCTAAGAACCCGTTTTTCATTCTGTGGCCGCTGGAAAAGCCTTTGAATGACGAGGCCGCCAAGGAGATCCTCACGTTGCTGAACAAGCCCATCGGCGAGGCAAACCCCAAGGTGGAGGTCTATGTGGTGCTTGTGACGCGCCGCGGCGACATCAAGGGCGGCCTGCTGGATAACCAGTGGGGCATCCGTATCACCGGGCAGTATACCGCCGGGACGGCGGGTTCCGAGGGGCAGCCCGCCACGGAGGCAAAGACGGAGATCAGCATGGTGCTGATGACGCCCGAGGTTTTCTTCTCCGACCCGGAAAAAACATACGGCGAGACGGTGACTAAGCTGCAGCGGAAGATCGCCCAAATCCAGGAGCTGCTGGAGTCCTCCATGACCCAGCTGGATCTGAACAAGGCCATTCTGGAGAAGGCTCAGGCGGTAAAGGAGCAGGAGGTCAACCTGAAGGTGGCGAAGCTGAAGCTGGACAAGAAGCTGGCGGAGCTGGGCGACGGCAACGTGTACGCGGAGTTCGACGGCACGGTGAAGGCCGTGCGGGACCCGGACGAGGCCTATAACAACAGCGAGGCCGTGGTGGAGCTGTCCGGTGGCGGCGGATATTACGTCACCGGCACCCTCAGCGAGATGGATCTGGGCAGCGTGCAGGTGGGCGACACCGTATCCATCAGCAGCTGGATGACCGGAGCGGCCTGCGAGGGCACCATCGTGTCCATCGACGACTATCCCACCAGCAACGGCAACAACTGGGGCGACGGCAACAGTAACGTGTCCTACTACCCCTTCAAGGTGTTTGTCACCGAGGACGCGAATTTGCAGCCCAATGACTATGTGGATATACAGTACCAGAAGGACACCAGCGCGGAAGAAAGCGGCAGCTCACTGTATTTGCAGAGCATGTTTATCCGGACCGACAACGGCAAGAGCTATGTGATGGCCCGGGGCGAGGACGGCAGACTGGAGCAGCGGTGGGTGCAGACCGGCCGGGATCTGTGGGGCAGCTACACCCAGATACGGGGCGGGCTGACCATCGACGACTACGTGGCGTTCCCCTATGGACGCGACGTGGTGGAGGGTGCCCACACCCAGGAGGCCACGACCGACCAGCTGTACAACTACGGCATATAAAGGAGGCGGGATAACCATATGTTGGAAAATATAAATCTCGCCTTTCAGGGCGTGTGGAGCCACAAGCTGCGGTCGTTTCTGACCATGTTGGGCATTATTATCGGTATCGCCGCGATCATCACCATCGTGTCCACCATTCAGGGCACCAACGAGCAGATCAAGCAGAACCTGATCGGCGCGGGCAACAACGTGGTGCGGGTGACCATCGGCGCCACGGACAGCCAAAACTATTTCGACCTGAACTACTCGGCGCTGCCGGAGGGTATCGACCCAGTGACCCGGGAGATGCGGGATGAGATGGAGAAGCTGGGCAGCGTGTCGCTGGTGAGTATGTACTACTCCCGGGATTGGTGCGACAACGTGTACGTGGGCAATACGGCGTTTAGCGGGTCGCTGTACGGCGTGGACGACCACTATCTGACGGCCGTGGACTACGCGGTGAACTACGGACGCTCCTTCACGGCGGGGGACTATGAGAACCGGCGGAATGTGGCGCTGATCGACGCGAAGTCGGCAAAGTCGCTGTTCCAGGGCGAGAACCCCATCGGCGGCACCATCGAGATCAACGGGATGCCGTTCACCGTGGTGGGTGTGGTGTCCTCCCGGTCCAGCAGCGGACCGGTAATCAACAGCTTTAAGGATTATCAGATGTACGCCGGCAGCACAGCGGGGACCATTTTCATCCCGGACGTGTGCCGGTCGGTGCCGTACCGGTATGATGAACCCCAGTACGCGGCGGTGCGGGCCACCAGCACCAACGACATGACCGCCGCCGGCGACAATGTGGCCAAGTATCTGAACGAGAACGCCATCCGGACCACGAAGTACAAGTACGAGTCCAAGGACCTCCTCCAGCAGGCCAGCGATCTGCAGAGCCTGTCGGAGAGCACCAACAAGCAGTTGATCTGGATCGCGGCTATCTCGCTGGTGGTGGGCGGCATCGGCGTGATGAACATCATGCTGGTGTCCGTCACCGAGCGCACCCGCGAGATCGGATTGAAGATCGCCATCGGCGCGCAGCAGAGCCGCATCCTCTGGCAGTTCCTGACGGAGGCGGCGGTGCTGACCAGCATGGGCGGCATACTGGGCGTGGCTACGGGCATCGGCCTGGCGGAGATGATGTCCCACATCATGGGGACACCGGTGGCCATCAGCGTACCGGCGTGCATCATCGCGGTGGCCTTCTCCATGGTCATCGGCGTGGTGTTCGGCCTGGTGCCGGCCATGAAGGCATCGAAGCTGAACCCCATCGAAGCCCTACGGAGAGAATGATACGCAGAAAGAAAAGACCGGCTTTCGCCGGTCTTTTTCTCTGTCTGCTCCCGGCGAAGACACAGCGAAAGCAGAAAACAGCCCCCGGCAGGGGGCTGTTTCTTTATTTACTGCGGCAGCTCGCCGGGGGCGACCAGGATGATCTTGTCGGCCCGGTCATAGTCGCTGTACGCCTCCTTGGTGCTGCGGAGGAGCGTACCGTCGCCGGCGTAGACGTTGCGGTAGGTCTGGACGGCGTAGCCGTTGTGGCCGTACTGCTCCACCTCGGTGGTGCCGGGGGCCACGGACTCGGACTCCTGATAGACCGTCTTGCGCTCGGAGTAGGAGAGGAACTGGTTGGTCATCTCCACATAGTGGTCGTCGGTCTTGGTGCCCAGCAGGGTTATGGTCAGCTGGTTCGTCTCGTCGTTGTAGCTGGTGGTGATCTTGATGGGGTAGTTGGTGCTGTTGCGGAAGGCAAAGTCCGGGCCGCCCCAGCTGACCGTGGCATCACAGCCCGTGACGGGCATATAGCCGGGATCGAACATATGGGCGTAGCGCAGGACGATCTGCAGGTCCGCCATGAGGGCGGAATAGTACAGCGTGGAGGATACCTGGCAGATACCGCCGCCGATGGAGGTAACGGTCTTGCCGCCGGAGTAGGCGGCGGCGGGCTGGAAGCCCCGGGCCTCGGTGCGCTGGCCCACGGTGGCGTTGTACCAGAACTCCTCGCCGGGGTTATAGATACGGCCGTTGATGGCGGCGGAGGCCAGCTTGATGTTCTGGCGGCGGCCCCAGGGGCCGGCACAGGTGGTGGTGCAGGTGCCGATCACGTCCCGGAACATGGCCTGCTCCAACTCCTCGGTAGCGGCGGGCGGGAACTGCACCTGGGCGTCAGCCAGGAATTCCTCGCCCGGCTGGGCGGCGTCCAGTTGCTTTTGCACCGTCTCCACATCGAACTGTACGCCCACGCGGGACTGGGTGGGCTTGCCGGTGGATTTGTCGCAGATGGCGGCGGCCATGGTGCCGGCGATCTCGTCGTGGAGCGCCTGCACGTCCATGGGCGCGGCGGTGTGGGCCGCGAACACACATTCCACGGACCGGGCTGCCGCGGACAGGTCGCGGCTCTCGAAGCGCCGCGCGTGCGCTCGTCCTTCGAGCAGGGGTTGATGGTGTACGGCGCGTGCGCCACGATCGGGCCGAAGCCCTCCGCCGTCAGCAGCGCGCGCAGCGCCGCCGCGTCCAGCTTCTCGCCGTCCTGCGGCTTGGTGATGTACAGGCCCTCACCCTCCGCCAGCCGGTAGCCGCCGTCCGTTACGGTGCAGCCCACGGTGTCGGACAGCTGTTCACAGGCGGCGGTAAGCTTCGCCTCGTCCACGTCCAGCTGGGGCGTGACATCCACGGCCCTGAACCAGCTCTCGATAAAGCGCCAGCCGCCGCGGAGGAACGCGGTCACATCGCTGCCCCAGCCCCGGTCCTGCACGTCGCAGCCGGCAGCCTTGGAGACATAGACGGGCAGAACGGTGACGCCCAGGTCGGAAAGGGTGGTGCTGCCGATCTCCTGCCCGTCACGGGTCAGGCGGATGGTCATGCCGTCCAGCAGGGCACTCCCCTGCTCCGTCCAGCGCTGCTCGGCCTCCTGCGCCGACAGGCCGGACATATCCATGCCCAGCACGGAGGTGTTGGGAAACGCCGTGTGGGAATACAGCGCGTTGGCGGCCACACAGCAGCCCGCGTAGGCCAGCACCAGCACCGCAGCGATGATGCCGATGATCAATCCGGCCCTTTTTCCGGGGGTCTTGGGAGGCTTTTCTTCCGGGGCCGCGCGCTTGCCGGCTGTCTCCGGCGCGGGATCGGCGGTAACAGAGGACATATTCAACTCGTCGCTCATGGTGTCCCCTCCTTTGTATCATCAGGTTTGGGCAATACCGGCAAAATGCCGTGCCATTACTGCATTGTATCACGGTTTGTCAAGGAATGGGTTACAAAAGCGTTACGACACCTCTTTCTGCGGCTTTGCGCGGGGAATGGTAACGGTGAGGCAGATGGCGTCCTCCGTGTCCCGGCGGGAGACTTTGGCGCCGACGCCGGCGGTCTGCATGAGCCGGACGCCCCGGTCCACGCTGTTGAGAAACAGCCGGACGTCCTTGATGATATACGCGCTGCGGCGGCGGGGCTGCGTTGTCTGGTTCTGTGTGACCAGACGGTCTATGTAACCTTCGGCATCGGCGACGTTCAGCTGGTTTTTTCCGATGTGTTCGACGGCGGCAAGGCGCTGCTCCGGGTCCTCCAGACGCAGGAGGGCACGGGCGTGGCGCTCGGTCAGGCCGTAGTGGTGCAGAGCCTCCGCCACCGGCTCCTCCAGCCGCAGCAGACGCAGCTTGTTGGCCACGGCGGACTGGCTGCGGCCCAGCTTTTCCGCCGCCTGCTGCTGGCTGAGGCCGTAGCGGCGGAGCAGGCGGGCGATGGCGGACGCCTCCTCCATGTAGTCCAGGTCGCGGCGCTGGAGGTTCTCGATCAGGGCCAGCAGGGCGGCGTCCTCCTCATCCACCCGGGCCAGCAGACAGGGCACCTGCCGCAGCCCGGCGATCCGTGCCGCCCGCCAGCGGCGCTCGCCGGCCACCAGCTCGTAGACTGCGCCCTGCTGCCGGACGGTGATGGGCTGCAGAATGCCGTAGGCGGCGATGCTGGCCGCCAGCTCCTGCAAACTCTCCGAGTCGAACCGGCGGCGGGGCTGCTGGGGGTTGGGCCGTATATCGTTGATGGGTATGTATCGCACACGGGCAGAGAGGAAATCGGTCTTCTGGTCTTTTTTCATGGCGGTCGCCTCCTTTTTTCGCCTATTGTACGGCGGGAGGCCTGTCGAAAGCGGGCGAAGACCGTCGGGAAATAAAAAAATGCACCCGCCCCTGTCGGGACGGGTGCGGCGGTCACTGCTTTGTGCGGATATCCTCGCCGAAGAAGGGCAGGATCTGGTAGGCACCCTCGATACGGGAGAGGATGGGCGCGCCGTAGCGATGGCCCAGCTCCTCCGGGGCCAGGTTGGTGCTGATGATGGTGGACCTGCCGGAGAGCATACGGCCGTTGACGATCTGATAGAGGGCGCTCTGGACAAAGGCGGTGGTCATCTCGGTGCCCAAGTCATCCAGGATCAGCAGGTCGCAGCTCTCACAGCGGCGGACGTCGGCATCGCTGACCTCGTCGGGGCGGAACTTGGCGTCCTCATAGCGGGAGAAAACGCTGATAGCGGTGTCGTAAACCACGGAGAAGCCGGCGTCGCTGACCTCCCGGGCGATGCAGGCGGAGAGGAACGTCTTGCCCAGGCCGGTGCCGCCGGAGAGCAGCAGGCTGCCGCTGCCCCGGGAGAACTGGCGGGCAAAGTCCCGGCAGACGTCGAAGTTGTGCTCCATGTTGGCCCGGGGCGAAACGCCGTAGCTGTCCCACACGGCGCTGTCGTACAGGTCGAAGCGGAAGGTGTCGAACCGGGCCTCGCCCAAGGGAAGAAGCCGGGAGAGCTCCGCCAGCTGTTCGCGGGCGTAGTACTGCTTCAGGCAGGCACAGACGCCGGACCGGGTATAGCCGGTGTCGCCGCAGAGGGGACAGGCGGGCTTGTCCTCCAGATAGTCGGCGGGATAGCCCATGTCCTCCAACAGGGCGGCGCGCTCGCGCTGCAAGGAGAGATTTTCGTCCCGCAGGACCCGCAGGGCGGGCAGCGGGTCCTCGCCCTTTTTGGCGGCGGCGGCCACGATACGGCTCATGGTGGTGCGGAGGGTGCGGTCAATGTCCCGCAGGCGGGGCTGGCGGGCAAAGACCTCCCGGCGGCGCTGGTCCAGCTCGGCCTCCCGACGCTGGCGGGCCTGGTCAAAGCGGGCAATGGCCCGCTGCATGATGATACCGTCGTATGACATATTCTCACCTCTTGATATAGCGGCGCATCCAGGCGTCCTTGTCCCCGGCGGGGGCGGCGGACTTACCGGCGGCAGCGGGCCGCTTGCCGGCCGCCTCGCCCTCCTCCACCTGGCGGGGCGTATGCCAGCCGGCGTCGTGCCAGCGGCGCAGGATGCCGTTAAGATAGCGCCAGTTCAGGTCCTTCTTGTAGAACACCGTGCGCTCATAGGCCAGAGCCACCGTCTCCGGTGGGAAGCCCATGTCCATCCACTGGTCGATGTAGCGGCGTTCGGCCTCCACCGGCGGCCTGTTAAGAATTCGTAAATTCGACAAATAGGAAGTGTACTTCCTGTTGCGTTCTGCCCATTTTTTCAGGTATACCGCGGCAGAATTCTGGTCGAATATGCCAAGCTGTGCCCATCGATAGCCCTCTTTTTCCACCTGGCGCATGGTTGGTCGTCTGCCCTCGCCCCACTGGCTGCGGGCCCGTTCGACACAGTGGCACACCAGGAGATAGATCACGTCGGCGGGCATACCCAGGTCATCGTAAAGACCGGCCAATATCTGCAAGTCGGCGGTGCGGAGCTTCTTGCCCAGCTGCTGCTCCGTCTGTGGCACCAGCAGGCGGAAGCCCTCGTTGTCCGTCAGCAGTCCGGCGATGTCCTGAGCGGTGTAGACCGGGCGTTCGTCCGCCGGATCGGGCGGTGCCTGGCGGGCCGGTCGAGGCAGCAGGTCCAGGTCCTGAAGGACCTTCTCCGCCGCGTCGATCCGCAGGCGGCTGATGGGCAGGACCTTTTCCAGCTCCTCCGGTGTGACGCCCCGGCCGAAGCGGCGCAGGGCCAGATACAGCAGGGCGGCGTCGCCCTGACCGCTTTGCAGCAGCTTGTCGGCCGCATCGGTGGGCAGCGTCAGCTGCTCCTGCCTGTTCCGAAGTATATAGCCGTCCATGGCGATGACCTCCCCTCTCATTCGTGCTCTCCATTCTACACGAAAAAGGGGTCGGCGTAAAGCGGGGCGGGACAACTTTTTACAAATTTCCGCTTTTCGCCAAAATAGACTTTTCTCCGGCGGGTTTTGTGGTATAATGCTATTTGTATAAGTATATATACCCAACGAAATGAATTAAGGAGGGTTTTGGCATGGCGAACCGGGTAACGATGTCTATCTGCGGCACGGAGTATATCCTCGTAGCGGAGGAGGACGCCGCCTACATGGAGAAGATCGGCAACATGGTGGATGCGGAGATGCAGAAGCTGATGGACAGCGCCCACATGAGCCGTGACGCGGCGGCGGTGCTGGCGGCGGGCAATCTGGCGGACCAGCTCACCAAGG
>ENA-OPDF01001447-OPDF01001447.1-human-gut-metagenome-genome-assembly--contig:-NODE-1447-length-13782-cov-4.473374_pt1 | contig 13782 bp, 12 predicted proteins | sample MGYA00241575_ERZ501501 | MGnify/ENA primary metagenome ERZ501501 (study PRJEB25962, sample SAMEA1972229) | human gut metagenome | biome: human gut; feature: human-associated habitat; material: faeces... | reverse complement strand
GCAAAGTGCCCCGTGAATAAAAGCCTCGGTCTCCAACCCCGGAACAGCGGCAATTTCTTTAATTTCTCCCTGCGTCAGTTCACGGGCTACCACCACCCGGCTGAACCCTTCCTTTTGCAGCGCCAGCGCCCCTTCTTTATTATGAACCGCCATCTGCGTACTGGCATGCATTTCCAGTTCCGGATAACTCTCCCGAATAATCCGCGCCACGCCCAAGTCCTGCAAAATAACCGCATCCACTTTGCAGCGCGAACAAATATCCAGACTTTTCAGCAAATCGGAAAGTTCTTTTTCCTGCACCAGCGTATTGAGCGCCGCATACACCTTGCGTCCCAGATGATGCGCATAACCGACAAATTCATTAAGGTTTTCTTCGCTGAAATTGGTTGCCGTTGCCCGCGCCGAAAATTGCTGCAGCCCCAGATAAACGGCATCTGCCCCGTAAAACAGCGCCGCATACCCGGCTTCAATATCGCCCGCCGGCGCCAGAAGTTCAGTTTTCATGGTCTTTCAGTCTTTCGCTAATGTTTCTTTGCGCTCAGATTATTGCGCCGCTTTGCGAATGTGCACTTAATCCTGATATATAGTAAACATTACTGCGACTATTCAAATATAAATATTTTAAAACTTTAAAGAAAAAATATACTAATCCAATAAATCCAATAATTCCGGTGCTTGAAAGAAAGAATAAATACATATTATGTGCATGCACTAAATGTTCTCTTGCTCCAACCGGAAAATATATGCTTTTATATAGATCTGCCCAATGTCCAATTCCTACGCCAATCCACGGATTATCCAACCACATCTTTATAGATGCTTGATATCCATACAATCTTTCCATATCATATGGCCGGTGTACAAGTTGCATAATGCTCAAATATTCACCACTAAAATAAATACACAGTATAGCAACTATTAACAACGGCCAAATTATTTTATTTAATTTCTTAATAAACAGAATAATAAAAACTACACCTATAGCAATAAAAATTCCTCTAGTTTTTGTTAGACTTATTGAAAATAAGGTCATTATAAAAAAACTAAAATATAAAATTTTAGTTTTTTTATCTATTTCTTTATAAAAAATATATGCAACTAACGGCAATAATAAACTTAATCCAGAAGCTGATAAACTAGCATTTCGCAGAAGCCCTTTAACTCTAGACATATCCAAGCCAAAATATTGATAAAATGATAAAGCAAATCCTATAATTACAACTGTAATTATTCCAGCCTTTATTCCTTTTTGTATATTACCACAACTATTTAAATATGCCAACATAAAAAAAGGCATAGAATAATAAATTAATTTCCATGTTATTCTGATATTTTCATAATCACTACTTAAAAATGCAGCTATCAGTATACTTCCAAAAAAAGCTATTATCCCATGCAGCACTTGTTTGGAAATTTTTATTGATTTAATTTTTCTTGTTTGATGAAAATCATATATAACAAACAAAACAAATGTTATTATTGCAATTGAAAATGAAGCATTATAATATAAATTAAAAAGTGATATGAATAAAATAAAAGCTATAACATTAATTATAAATGACTTTTTATTTAGTATATTCATTTATTAATCTCTCCCATTCATTCCAAATTTTTTCAGCAGCAAATTTTTTCATTTCTTCTTTTGCAGCACCTCCCAGCATTGTCCTTTTTTCTTTATTTTTCATTAAATTTTTTAATCCTTCGGTAAATCCCATAACTCCATCATCACATAAAATACCAGTTTCGTCATCAACTATTAATTCATTTACAGCAATACAACTTTTAAAACCTACACAGGCCACTCCAGCGCTCATAGCTTCCGTTAAAGCCAAAGGAAATCCTTCATAACTACTTGGAAATGCAAAAATATCACTATTTATTAAAATACTATTTACTTCACTTGTTGTGCCACATAAATTTACCTTTTTTTCAATATTATATTTGGAAATCATTTTTTTTAATTTATTGTAATATTTTTTATCTACAACCCCACCCCAAATTTCTATTCTCCAATTTGGAAAATCTTTATTTATCTTGCCAAATGCCTCTATTAATAAATGCGGCCTCTTCTGTTTTTTGTCCAACCTTCCCAAAAAAATTATAGTATAATTGCTTTTTTCTTTTTTTAAATTTGCAGTTTCTTCAAATTGAGGAACTATATTGGGAATTTGAACAACTGGTACATCCAAATATTTCTTTGCCGTATCTATATCTGCTTTAAGTAACACTTGTACACAATCAACTTTATTTAAAGCTTTAATTTCTTTTTTACTAGCATTTAAGTTTAGTACAGTATGAGCATCCATGTGGAACATTGCAATTACAGGAATATTAACATTTAAAATATTTTTTAAAATACAAACACTTTGTAAATCATAGGCAACTATTATATCAGGTTGAATGTCATCTATAACATTCTGAACTTTTGTACTCCAATATTTATTTTTAGTATTGTCATAAGGATTATCATTACTGATTTTTTTTAATAATCTTAATATTTCTTTTTCTATTTTTAAATGCCGGGCAAATTTTGTTTGTTTACCACTACCGTCAATATTTATAAACTTTACCCGTTCATCTAATTCATAAAAAGGAACTCCTTGTTCCCAATCACAGCATACAGCATACACATTATATCCACGTTTAACAAACTCGTTTGCCATATTGCAGAACACTCGTTCTGCCCCACCGGCACTATTAACTACTTTTAAAAAATCAAGTAACATTATTTTCATGATATTTACCTAAAGCCTTTTACTTTTTATTATTCACCTAAAAATCTTAAATACGCACACCTGTAGGTTCTCTCTGATAAATAAAAATTAAATTTTCTACTTAATTTCATGCGCCTGTGTTCATAAACACTTTGATAAACTTGACATTTTCGCATATATTTTATGCAAAATCTTACAGTTTTTAAAACTCCAAAGCAAAAATTCGTGTTTTTTTCGCAAATGATTTTTCTTATCTAATTGCATTTTAATAAAATCATTTACGTTCTTATATCTATCTGAATATCTATTTTCATTATTAGCATAAAAAGCAGTTAAAGTTGCTAATGCAGTTTCTAATGCCTGTTTTCTGCAAGCTTCAACACAAGATAATTTATGCTTTTCAGCAAAATTTAGACGTTCTATATATCCAATAAAGCAATCATATCTACTTTTACAGTTAAAACCGCTTGTTACTATTGAGCCTTTTCTTTTTACATAGTAATAATACGGTTTTGATAAATATCCCACTTTATCAGCATTATAAATAAATTTGTATATTGTTGCTACATCTTCATAAACTCTGCCCAGTGGGAAACGTGTATTTCCAATTATTTCTCGTTTATATATTTTATTCCATGCAGCATTATCAAGATTTCCATTTAAAATTTCACTTAAAGCTTCTTGCTTATTCCAAACATAATTTTTTTTATACCTTGGTTTAAACTTTATCTTATTGCCTTTTACTTGATTCGTATCAGCGCATACTATATCTAAATTATTATGCTCCATATAATCTATCATTTCATGATACATACGCGCCTCAATATAATCATCACTATCTATAAAACCTATAATATCACCTGTAGATATGTCAATTCCAGCATTTCTTGCATCGCTTAATCCACCGTTTTTTTTATGTATTACTTTTACTCTTTTATCTTTTGCAGCATATTCATCACAAATTTTGCCACAATTATCTGGAGAACCATCATCAACTAAAATAACTTCTAAATTTGTATAAGTTTGTCCCAAAATAGAATCTACGCATTTATGTATATACGGCTCTACCTTATATACAGGCACTATTACTGATAACTTTTGCATTTTTATCCTCGTTTCACTTTTAGTTTTGCATACTTGTTAAGTGTATATAAACTATAATTTACAGCTAATACAAATCCAAACCAGCCCTCCAAAAAGCCTAATTGTATTACATACATTTTTATAAAGGCAAAAATCGGTCTAAATACAATATCTTTAATAAAGCCTACTTTTTTGTTACTATTCTCAGCCCAAATGCTTGAGTAAACATTCATTTTGCTAATATATTGTTCAAAACTTTTATAAGTATAATGTTTAATGTAACCATTAAGTTTTATTACGGGCAGCTCTGTAATAACGCCTTCATGAACCTTACCCTGCCATTTCCCATTTTTAACAGGGAACATTCTTTTTACATAATCGGGCGAAAGTACTCCATATTTAAAATCTTTACCAAATGCACTTGTTCTGCGTTCAAATTTATAAAGTGCTTTTTTGTTTTCATTTATAACTTTTTTTATTTCAGCAATAATGATTTCAGTCAACCTTTCATCTGCATCTAAATATAAAACCCATTCAGTAGTAATATATCTCAATGCAAAATTACGTTGAGCAGAAAAGTCATTATCCCATACACGATAAATAACTCGTGCACCTGCAGCTTTTGCAAGTTCTACGGTTTTATCCGCACTTCCAGAATCTACTATCAAAATATTTTTTGTGAGCTGAGCAGCATTTTTAATAACATCTGTTATATTTTCTTCTTCATTTTTTGTTAAAATCACAACCGTTAAGTCAATCATCTTAACCTCCGGCTAAATTATATATTATTTATTTTATTATATAATCACAATCGTTTAATAGCAACCATAAAATTATTTTACTTAACATAAAAGCACTACTGTAATATAAGTATATAATATTGTTTACTGTTGGTTTTAAAGGGAATCTGTTATGAATAAATATTTTAATGTTATTCTTATATTTATTGCTTCCTCTGGCCTTAGGCATAAAACGTAATATTTACAAATGCGTTGTTTTTCCTCGCACACTCTTATCTGTACTTCCTATATATTTAGCGAATATTTCTTTAACCACGCCATTATTTTTAACAAGTTTCGTTGCCGGATTAAGCGAGATTATAACTTACCCTCTTTCCTTATTTTTTGTACCACCAAAATTCTTCTGATTTCGTTTTTTACTTTGATATCGTTTTTGGTTTATATATTATAGCATGGTTAACTGCTTTAAAGCTTTTATTTGTTACTTTCAACTTACTATAGTTTTCTTTTTAACATTAATTGCTATTTTAAAATCTTTAATATTTTTAATCCTTGTTGCTCAATATATATATATTATTATTTTTATCTTTCCTGTGTTACTGAATACGGTATGATTATGATACAAGACACTAATTATAATGAAATCATCGGATTTTTTAAACAATTTCCTTTTATATCTAATTTATTAATTTTTCACTGTTATTTTTTATTTTTATAACCCTTAATTTAACGTTTTCTCCAATCTATTTAATTTTACTTAATTCCCGTATTATTTTTGCTATAACTGTATTTTTAATTTATTATATTTGAAAAAACTGAAAAAGCAAGAGAAACAAAACGGTTTTATAAAAACAGGTATTATCAAATATTTTTTATATAAATATAAAATGAAGAAACATATTAAAGATTTAATTATAACTCCTGACAAACCTCAACTTTATAAACCTTCGAATATTATAATGGTTATAGGCTAATCAGAATCACGTGATTATATGAGTACTTTTACCGACTATCCTGTTGAAACAACGCCATATCTTTCAAAGCCAAAATATAATGATAAACAAATTTACATTTCCTACTCAATAATAGATATTGCCCATAAATCTGGATATACTACTCACCGGTATAGCAATCAAGGCCATTTACCTCTGCCGATACACCAATTACTTTAGTAACTAATACCTGCAGCCTGCTAAATGAATTAAACAAAATTTTAATCAAATACAATACAATGAATCTCTTTTAGAATATCTTAATGAAGTAGACCTACAAAAAATTTTGTAGTAATTCATTTAAACGGCACCTAATTTAATTTTATAAACCGTATCCTCAGAGTTTTGCCTATTTAAGCAAACCAACTATGATTTAATTCCAAATTACACTAATTCAATAAGATGTGCTCTATTTTTCTGAACATGCTACCGTTCTGGATAGAAGGTACCCACCTAATTTCAACGTTTTTGATAATGTGCGCATATCAATGTTTACTTATTTTTCTAATAAATATATGAAAAATATCCTGATACTTAGGATATTTTAAAAAGTAATAAAAATAAATACTTTACTAATTATTGGGTTTATGAACTAATGTGCAGTATATTTAATACCACATCCAATCATTATGATGAAACGAACAGTTTTGCTTCAGAGAAATATAAATATACTCGTGATATGCTAAAAACAACTATTGGCAAAACCTTGATTATAACTGTAGATATCTTACTTCAGCATTTATTTTATTAATTGCTTTTATTCTAATAATCTTCAACAACTTCGGCTCTACAAAATTTTTGCCAGACTATATTATTGCAAAAATAGAATTATTTATCATTTGCGTTATTTATCTATTATTGCCTTCTGTGTTTTTCAGCCTTATTCTGCGCACAAAATTTATAAACATCACCATAAATATACGAGAATATTTTAAAACAATTAAAGAATATGGTACTCTACATAATTAAATACTTATAGATTTGCAAGTTTATTCAACAAGGACACTCTAATCTTCTTCAAATACTATAATTATGATTATCGCAAATATGCAACAAGAAATTATTATGAAATCTTTTAATAACAACCATGACGAAACTGCACCGTGGTTATATGAAAATAAAAATGAGTTTTTACTTTTTAATAACACTTATTCCTGTGCGTAGAACACACTTTCAGCATTAAAACATGCATTAACTAAAGCTAATTATTATAATAACAAAGTATTTAGCAGTTCTTTCTTCATAATTGATATAGCTAAAAAAGTCGACTATAAAACTTATTACTTTAGTAACCAGGAAATAATCGGACTGATCCTGACACATACGAACGCCTTGAATACTATAAAAATTCTTTGCTTTATACGATAAAATTTTATAAGATTATTTTGAATATGAAAAAACGATTTAAATGCATTTATATATTTTTCTAATCATGGCAATGTCCCTAACTGTAGCCGTAATCTGGATGAAACTAAATTTATTGGTTTTTCATATTTCTTTATTTATATATTTATCTAAAAGTTACAAAGAAAATAACCCATATATAGTTGTAACTTTTAGCACCAATCAGAGTAAATTCTTCTCCAATGTTTAATATACAACTTAGTTTGCAGTATTTTAAACATAAAATAGAATCATTATAACGAAGAAAAAAGTTTTGATTCGCTAAAGCATAAATTTAATATTGAAAAATACCAAAGTTGTTTTATGAACTTTGTCAGTTAAAGATGTTTCTTATTTAAATTGTTAAAATTATTATTCGAGTTATCCATAATCATGATAAAAAATAGGAATTAGCTTATTTAAGCTAATTCCTGTTTTTTCAATTATCCCCAAACAAATCTCTTGTATAAACTTTAGTTTTTACATCAGTTAATTCTTCATTCATTCTGTTAGCTAAAATAACATCTGAAATTGTCTTAAATTCATTTAAATCTTTAACTACTTTAGAATTAAAGAAATTATCCTCGTCCATTGTCGGCTCGTAAACAATTACTTCTATTCCTTTAGCTTTGATACGTTTCATTACACCCTGTATAGAAGACTGTCTGAAATTGTCACTGTTTGCCTTCATTGTTAAACGGTAAACCCCAACAACTTTAGGATTTTTTTCTATAATTCTATCCGCAATAAAATCTTTGCGGGTGCGGTTTGCTTGCACAATAGCACCTATAATATTATTAGGTACATCATGATAGTTTGCTAAAAGCTGCTTCGTGTCTTTTGGCAGACAATACCCTCCATAACCAAAGGAAGGATTATTATAAAAATCGCCGATGCGCGGATCAAGGCATACACCTTCAATAATCTGTTTGGTACTTAATCCCCTAACTTCTGCATATGTATCCAGTTCATTAAAAAATGCAACACGCAAGGCCAAATACGTATTGGCAAAAAGTTTAACAGCTTCCGCTTCGGTTGGATTAGTGTATAAAACAGGAATATCTTTTTTTACAGCAGCTTCTTTCAGCATCGCAACAAATAGTTCCGCTTTGTCCTTAAAAAAACAATTTTCTCCAATCCCTACAATAATACGTGAAGGGAACAGGTTATCATATAAAGCCTTGCCTTCGCGTAAAAATTCTGGTACAAACATTATTTTAAGCTGTGGATACTCTTTGCGGATATTTTCTGTAAATCCAACGGGAACAGTAGATTTAATAACTATTACGGCATTACTATTTACTTTTTTTATAATATCTAAAACCGCATTAATTGAAGAAGTATCAAAATAATTTTTTTGCGGGTCGTAATTAGTCGGCGTTGCAATAATTATAAAATCAGCATCTTTATAAGCGGATTCGGCATCAGTAGTAGCCAGTAAATTTAAATTTTTATTTTTTAAAAAATCTTCTATTTCTTTATCTACAATAGGAGATTTTTTGTCATTTATAGTATCAACTTTGCTTTGAATAATATCAACAGCCACAACATTATTATGCTGTGCAAGCAATACAGCATTTGATAAACCTACATATCCTGTTCCTGCTACTGCTATTTTCATAATAACATCACCTACATTTATAAACTATATTAATCATCTATACATTCTATACATTAACTTTTAAGCGAATTTTTAAAATAGAATACCAAAAATAACATTTAATTGCTTCTAATTTATTACCATGACTAAAATAAAATTTACCTGCCTGTTTATAATTATAATAATTTTTAGGCTCTTTAGGAGGTAATGGATTATCAATATTATCCCAAAAAGATATTGTTAGATATTTTCGCCAAATTATATTATATTCCGTTAACGCTATATTCCAAGGTTTCTCTCTGCCTGAAAAATGATAAAAAATACATTCTTCCGATGCTTTGCTGGCATCAAAACCTAAATGATTAAATTTATTATCAAGAAATTTTATATTGCCATCCATGACTAAATTTAAAATATCCTGGTCGTGACAAGTAAATTTTTCTTCTGAAACACCTTGATAAGCAAAACATTGCTCTGTTATATTATTTGCATCCCATTTTTTTACATCAATCCATAACACACCTGAATTAAAATATTTCCCATTAAATAATCCCAAATGAGTACTTTTTACTTGACAGGCTTGCGGCAAATCAGCTACAGCAGCTAAAATTTTATCACCCAAATCAATTTCCATAAAAGGACGCATACTGTTAATGCAAATCAAATCAGCATCAATATATAAGAACTTATCTGTTACTTTCTTTAAAACCTTAGGCATATATAAACGGAAAAAACTTACGCGTTTGAAACGCGCATGTTTAATATGAAAATGGCTGAAAGGTTCCATATCCATAATATAGACAATGCAGTTTTGTTTATATTTTTCAGCAGTTTGTTTTACTTTTTGTAAATCTTTTTCATCTGCCTCATCCGTAAAAATATGAAAAGTAAAATTCATATCTTTATTATTTTCCAAAATAGAAGTAATAGTTACGCCTGTCGGCATAAAAAAATTAATATCTATATTAAAAGCTATATGCATCATAGGCTTATCGCCGGAGGCATATTTATATTCATATGTTTTTTGTACAATTTTTTGTTTTTCAAAATACTGCCGTGTAAATTTTTTAGCAGATTCTTCATTAATTTGTACTTTCATTTTTTACTCCTACTGACCTAGCAAAATTAAAACTAACTGCCTATCTATTTTCCAACATTTTCTCTGCCGCTTCGATAACCTGCGTTACCGTAAGCCGCGTCATGCATTGCATATCATCGCATTTATGCTTCATGCCTCCCGCACAGCCAAGGCACGGCGGCTGAGCAGTTACAATAACAGCGTCCTTTGTATAAGGGCCATAAAGTTTTGGGTTGCTCGGCCCGTACATGGCTACAATGGGTACCTTCTGGCTGATGGCAACGTGCATTGGCCCGCTGTCGTTAGTAATAATAAGGCTGCACCTGCGCATTGCTGCTGCCAGCCCACCGATGCCGAACGCACCTGTTGCAATAACAGGCACAGTTTTCATATGGCTTACAGCTTCCTGCACCATTTCTTCATCCATGGCACCGCCAAAGTACACAACTTTATAGCCATTATTTGCAAAATGGTCGGCAACTTCGGCAAAACGTTCCGGTGCCCAGCGCTTGGTAACAACCGCGCTGCCTATATTAAAGCCTATCAGTTTATCTTTATCCGTTACGCCGTGAGCCTGCCAGAAATCTGCCGCTTCTTTAACATGGCGTTCACCCGGAAAAATTTCCAGCCCGTTATTTGTCAGGTCTTTTACGCCAAGCTGCTTCAGCACATCCAGATACATATCCGCCGCGTGCATAGTGCGGTCAAGCGGCGTAAACACATCCCAGCGCCATTTAAAAATGGTATGAGTTGTGCCGGTACGCAGTTTAACACTGGTCAGCGCATCAATAAAAGAGCATCTTTCATTAGGATGCAGGTTTATCAATACGTCAAATTTATGCTTGCTTAAATGGCGCGCACAGGCAATTAATGCCAGAATACTGTTGTCGCGCCCTTTTTTGTCGATTGTAATTACTTCATCAAGATAGGGATTGAAAAGTACTACGTCTTTTAACTTTTCATCCACCAGCATGGCAATATGGCTGTCCGGCGCAGCCTTGCGCAGCGCATGAATAAACGGCGTTGTCAGCGTCAAATCACCAAGATGCATTAAAAAGGTAACCAGTATTTTTTTGCCGTTAAGTTCAACCATTTGTTTCACCACGCTTTTTTGTATAATGCCCGTACACCATTTCCGGTGTAATATCGTACATGCAGTGCCAGTCACTGCAATGTTTTTTTAAGCAGCCGGCGCATTTGGCCGGGCTGATAATTACTGTACTGTTTTTGCTGCCGTATGGGCCTGTACGGTCTGCCTTAGTAGGCCCGTACATGGCTATGAGCGGCTTTTTAAGCGCCGCCGCAAAATGGAGCGGCCCTGTATCGCCGCTGATATAAAATACGCTGCCTTTAATCAGCGCTGCCAGTTCGCGCAGCGATGTTTGCCCGATTAAATTAATCAACTTGTCCGATTGGCAGCCGTTGACGATTTCTTCGCCCTTCGGTGCGTCATCCGGCCCGCCTGCCAGCACCACGCTTGCACCGCCTTTAATAATCATCTGCGCCAGCTTTGCGTAATTTTCCGGCGGCCACACTTTGGTTTCCCAGCGCGCACCGGGCACCATTACAACGTATTCGCCGCGCAGGCCTTTATTTTTAAGTTTTTCCGCCACGGCTTTGCTTTCTTTGGTCAAATCCGGCAGCGGAAAATGTATTTCGTTTACTTCTGCGCCAAGATAGCGCGCCACATCAAGATAACGCTCGATAACATGGTCTTTGCTGTGACTGCCGCAGATTGGGCGGCTGACGAACCTGCTGCCTTCGCGCATTTCGCAGTAGCCTATGCGGCTCTTGCAGCCACTTATTGCCGCCAGCACGGCACTTTTAAACAGCCCCTGCAAATCAATCACCAAATCAAAGTGCTTGGAGTGCAGCAGCGCGCGCATTTCCCTGAAATAATGCAGCTTATCGCAAAGGCCCATTTTATTAAATTTTACCTTATCAAAATAAATAACTTCGTCAATAACGGGCGGGTCAGGCAAAAAGCCTGCAAACTGCGGGTGCACCAGCCACGTTATTTTCGCCTTTGGGTAACGCCTGCGCAGCGCGTCCGCAAACGGCAGCGAGTGCAGTATGTCACCCAGCGAGCTCATTTTAATAAGTAAAATATTTTTATATTCCATCATCATTAACCTTTTAGTTAAACCTCTGACCATCTCAATATATATTTTATCACATAAAATTATTACTTTCATAATATCATTAATACATTTATATGCGATTAGCCAGAGATAAAATCAAAATATTATTTAAATTATTTTATATTTAATATGCAACTTTAATAAGTGTCATATTACCCAGCATTGCAATTTTTTTTACTAAATTAGAAATGAATACACTATTGCCTTTTTGTATATTTAATGTTCGACCATTTTCCGAAAACATTTTACCTTTACCATCTATACAAACAAAAACACATATATCTCTGTCCAATTCTAAACTAATTTCTTCTTCACTATTTATAATAATTCTTTCAACAGTAAAATATTCACATCTGCATAAAAATTCCTTCGCGTAACAATGTTGATATTTTAATAACCGCATTGGCTGACGAATATCTGCTAATTTTTTATAATTAACAGCATCAAGAGCTTTTTCTATGTGTAATTTCCTTTTATTTCCATTTTTATCTATCCGGTTGTAATCGTATATCCTATATGTAATGTCAGAATTTTCCTGAACTTCAAGGATTAGATTACCGGCACCAATACCATGCACCGTTCCCGAAGGAATAAAAAATACATCATTCGGTTTAGTTCTTACTTTATTTAAGTACTTTTCTATTTCTCCATTATCAATACTTTTTATCAACTGTTGTTTAGTAATGTCATCATAGAAACCGTAAACCAGTTCAGCATTATTTTCAGCTTCTATGATATACCACATTTCAGTCTTGCCGGAAGCACCATGTTCATACTTTTTCGCATATTCATCTGAAGGATGTACTTGAACTGATAATTTTTCTTTAGCATCAATAAATTTTATTAAAAAAGGAAAATCATCAACATTCTTAATTTTTTCTCCTAAATATTCCGGATGTGCAATTAAAATATCTTTTAAATATTTGCCTTTATATTTACCTTTACTTATTTTACTCAACCCGCTAGGATGCACAGAACATTCCCAAGATTCAGCAATATTTATCGCATTAGATTTTTTACCATATTTTTCTTTTAATTTATTTCCACCCCATATCGTTTCTTTTATTGCCGGTTCTAATAAAAAAACACCTTCATCTTCAGCATTCAAGTTCAAATTTTTCTTTGTCATGAACGCTTATCTCCTTACCCAACTGTACTTCGATTATCTTTAAATCAGTTTCTGCAATAATTGTATGCTTACAACCAGCTTCAATAATTATAACATCTCCCGGTTTAACGTTCTGTTGTATTCCATCAACAACAGTTTTTCCTGTTCCCTGAATAATTGTCCAAACTTCATCACGTTTAAAGTGTCTATGATAATTCATTTTATGTCCTTTATTCAAAGTAATTTTTATAGTTAAACTTTCTTTAGCTATATCAATTATTTTAAATTCGCCCCAAGACTTTTCAGCATACATTACCGGATTTTCAAAATTATCAACAAAAGGCTTTATATAACTAGATTGTTCTTTTTCTGAAACTAAAATTCCATCGGGACTTGCTGCCACAACAATATTATTTAATCCCATACATAAAATTGGCAAATCCAATTCATTAATAATGTGTACATTTGAGCATTTATCATTTAAATAAGCATTGCCTATAACATTTGAATCCATTGTTTCTGTCAATGTATTCCATGTACCCAAATCTTTCCAGTTACCAGTAAACCGCAATACTTTTAAACTATGTGTTTTTTCTACAACAGCATAATCAAAGCTTATTTTAGGAAGCAATTCATATTTATTATATAAATCATAATAATCCGTGTAATCAACAAACTCTTTTACCTTTTTAAGAACATACTGAAGCTTATATGCAAAAACCCCACCATTCCATAAAGCGCCCATCTCAATATATTGTGCTGCTAAATCCGCTGATGGTTTTTCTTTAAACACTCTTACATTACTTATTTGTGCCTTGTTTTCGGGTATAATATAACCATACTTTTCACTTGGATAGGTCGGTTCAATTCCCATTAAAACTAAATTATTATCTTTCTCTTTTGCTATCAATTCTAATTGTTTAAATGCATCAAAGTATTCATT
>ENA-OPDF01001437-OPDF01001437.1-human-gut-metagenome-genome-assembly--contig:-NODE-1437-length-13850-cov-2.725915_pt1 | contig 13850 bp, 8 predicted proteins | sample MGYA00241575_ERZ501501 | MGnify/ENA primary metagenome ERZ501501 (study PRJEB25962, sample SAMEA1972229) | human gut metagenome | biome: human gut; feature: human-associated habitat; material: faeces... | reverse complement strand
TCTTCATTCAATACTTCGCAAGCCAGATCAGCATCCACGGTCCGTACACCTATAGACGTTGAATTCTCCGAAGAAGCCTGTGAAACGAGGAACACACTGATACCATTTTCAGCCAATGTCTTGAATATTCGGTAGTTCACTCCAATCACACCGACCATTCCCAGTCCGGTCATGGTTATCAGACACGTGTCATTAATAGAAGAAATACCCTTAATGGCTTTCGATGAGTGATCAGCCTCCTGTTTTACGATAGTTCCCGGAGCATCAGGATTGAATGTATTCTTTATTAAAATAGGTATATTCTTATGACAAACCGGATAAATAGTAGGAGGATAAACTACCTTCGCACCAAAGTTACACAACTCCATTGCCTCTACGTAACTCAATTCCGTAATAGGATATGCAGTACTGATAACTCTCGGATCGGCTGTCATGAAACCATCTACATCTGTCCAAATCTCCAGCACATCGGCATCCAGTGCAGCTGCCAAAATAGAAGCTGTATAATCGGAACCGCCTCGTCCAAGATTGGTCACTTCTCCTGTAGTCTTATCAGTAGAAATAAATCCAGGAACAAGTGATATGGAAGGAATTTCATGGAACGTTTCACGAACCAGACGATTGGTAAGTTCCGAATCAAGTATATGTTTGTTGTGTTTCTTTTCTGTTTTAATAAACAGACGGGAATCAAACCACTGGGCTCCTTCTATCAGTGTTGCTACGATAATAGAAGAAAGACGTTCGCCATAGCTTACAATTGTAGCCGAAGTCTTTGGCGACAAATCACGTATAAGATATATTCCCTGAAAAATATCTTTCAGTTCACTCAGCAGTTCATTCACACAGTCAAGCAGCAATTCACGTTTCTGTCCTGCCGGAATGACGGTATAAACCATTTCTATATGACGGTTTACAATCTCCTTCATCTCCTTTTCATAACCGGAATCACCGTTGGCAGCCATAGTCGAAGTCTTAATCAACTTATCAGTTATACCACCCAATGCTGAAACGACTACTATCACTTTATCATCAACCGCTTCAACAATTTTCTTTACATTCAACATGCTGCTGACAGAACCCACTGATGTTCCACCGAATTTTAATACCTTCATGTACTTATATTTTTATAACAAGGACTGTTCTTTCATACAAGAAAGCCCACTTGTCAGATAAAACAAAATAAATAATTGATTAAAATAAAACGAAATGCCTGAGTCCACAGGCGTGTAACACGTAGAAACACCTAAATACAATCTCTCACCCCCGAGGGGTCATCCCGGTTACAGATGTGAATGTTGCAGTGCGCCCCATTCCGACCATCATTGTGATATGAAGAGAGTATTTGTTCATGTATTATTGTTTTGTTGTTGGCAAATATAGTAACATTTTTCTTCAATCAAACATTTTTCAACTATTTTTTCGCATAAAAAGTAGAAAAATTGGGACAAAACGTTTATTTCATCACTAAACCCATCCTCTTTTCATAGAAGGCACATTTATTTATTCACAATAAAAATCCCGCTCTTTTATCATACTAAATACAGACATTCACTCATAGCCATTAGCATAATTATCAGTAAACTATTGCAGAAAAATAAAAAATCATGTATTTTTGTTCACATTAATTTAGCATAAGTCTAACCCGATAAACTTTAGAATTTTAATATGGCAGACTCAAAGACAATTCTCAGCGGAGCTGAAGAGAAAATGGATATGGCAATTATGTATCTGGAAGATGCACTGGCACACATCCGTGCAGGAAAAGCAGACGTACGCTTGCTGGACGGCATCCGCGTAGATTCTTACGGAAGCATGGTCCCCATCAATAATGTAGCAGCAGTGACTACCCCTGATGCACGCAGTATCGCTATAAAACCTTGGGACAAGAGTATGTTCCGTGTTATTGAAAAAGCAATTATCGACTCTGAATTGGGTATCATGCCCGAAAACAATGGAGAAATGATCCGTATCGGCATCCCTCCCCTGACGGAAGAACGTCGTAAACAACTGGCAAAACAGTGTAAAGGAGAAGGTGAAACTGCCAAAGTGAGCGTACGCAACGCCCGCCGTGACGGTATCGACGCACTGAAGAAAGCTGTAAAAGACGGATTGGCAGAAGACGAACAGAAGAATGCGGAAGCCAAACTGCAAAAAATCCACGATAAGTATATCAAACAAATCGATGACTTGTACGCGGCCAAAGACAAAGAAATCATGACCGTCTGATGCGAGGGCTCGTCATCCGTAATACAGGAAGCTGGTACGTCGTCCGCACGGACGACGGCCAGCTTGTCGATTCTAAAATCAAAGGTAACTTCCGCCTGAAAGGTATACGCAGCACCAACCCGGTGGCCGTAGGCGATTTTGTGCAGATTACCGTTAATGCGGAGGGGACGGCTTTCATCACGGAGATAGAAGACCGTAAGAACTACATCATCCGGAAAGCTTCCAACCTGTCCAAACAAAGCCACATCATCGCAGCCAACGTAGACCAGGCTTTTTTAATCGTGACCGTCAGCCATCCGGAGACTTCCACCACCTTCATCGACCGTTTCCTGGCTTCGGCCGAAGCGTACCGCGTCCCGGTATCGCTCGTTTTCAACAAGACCGATTGTTACGATGCCGACGACCTCCGCTACATGGAAGGCATGATGCACCTGTACACCACCATCGGCTATCCCTGCCATGCCTGTTCCGCATTGCAGTCCATCGGTATCGACGCGCTGCGCGACAGCCTGAAAGGCCAGACCACTTTGCTCTCGGGCCATTCCGGTGTAGGAAAGTCCACTTTGCTGAACACGTTGATACCCGACCTGAACGTACGGACGGCAGAAATATCCGCCGCACACGACACGGGCATGCACACCACGACATTCAGCGAAATGTTCAGTCTGCCCGGCGGCGGTTATGTCATCGACACCCCGGGCATCAAAGGATTCGGCACGTTCGACTTCGAAAAAGAAGAAATGGCACACTACTTCCGCGAAATTTTCCGGATTTCGGCAGACTGCAAATACAACAACTGCACGCACACCCATGAACCGGGTTGCGCCGTGCGTCGCGCCGTAGAGGAACATCTCATCAGCGAAAGCCGCTATGCCTCTTACCTGAACATGCTGGAAGACCGGCATGAAAGCAAATACCGGCAAGGTTATTAACATTTCAACTACTCCCCATGGAAATCATTACCATCATCATCCTGTTTCTGTTCTGCACCCTTCTGTTGGCCGCAGAACTGTTCATCCTGCCGGGCACAGGCGTGGCCGGCATCGCCGCAATCTGTTGTCTGGTGGGTGCCAATTACTTCACCTTCGTCTGGTTCGGGCTTACCACAGGACTTTGGTTATCCGCCGCGTCACTCGTAGCCTGCATCCTCGTAGGCTATTGGATGCTACGTTCCAAGACACTGGAAAAATATTCGTTGCACAAGTCCATCGACTCCACCGCCGCCACACAGGATCAACTTTCCGTACAGCCCGGCGACGAAGGAGTAGCCGTCACCCGCCTGGCTCTCATCGGCAATGCAGACATCGGAGGCCGGTTGGTGGAAGTCAAATCTGCCGACGGTTTTCTGGACGAAGGTACTCCCGTAATAGTAGTTCGCGTAGAGGACGCCCAAATCACAGTCAAAAAGAAATAAACATATTATTCACCCTTTAATTTTCTGATATCATGTTATTAGATCCAGTTGTTTTTCCGGTATTCATTGCCATTGTCGCCATCGTTATCCTGGCGATATTTTTCCATTTCGTACCGTTCTTCCTTTGGCTTTCCGCCAAAGTCTCCGGCGTACACATCTCGCTCATCCAGCTATTCCTGATGCGCATCCGTAACGTGCCGCCCGGCGTCATTGTGCCAAGCCTCATCGAAGCCCATAAGGCCGGTCTGAAGAACATCACCCGCGACAATCTGGAAGCCCACTACATGACGGGCGGACATGTGCAACGCGTGGTACATGCCTTGGTTTCGGCATCGAAAGCCAACATCGACCTGCCTTTTGAAAAGGCCACGGCCATAGACCTGGCCGGCCGCGACGTGTTCGAGGCCGTGCAGACTTCCGTCAATCCGAAGGTAATCGACACGCCACCCGTGGCCGCCGTAGCCAAAAACGGTATCCAGTTGATAGCGAAAGCCCGTGTCACCGTACGCGCCAACATCCACCAACTGGTGGGAGGTGCAGGCGAGGACACCATCCTGGCCCGTGTAGGCGAAGGTATCGTTTCTTCCATCGGATCGGCCGAAAACCACGAGCAAGTTCTGGAAAATCCGGACTCCATCTCCAAATTGGTACTCAAAAAGGGTCTGGATGCCGGTACGGCTTTTGAAATCCTGTCCATCGACATTGCCGACATCGACGTAGGTAAGAACATCGGTGCCACCCTGCAAATCGACCAAGCCAACGCCGACAAAAACATCGCGCAGGCCAAGGCCGAGGAACGCCGTGCCATGGCTATCGCCGCCGAACAGGAAATGAAAGCCAAGGCGCAGGAAGCACGTGCCGAAGTCATTCAGGCCGAAGCCGAAGTGCCCAAAGCTTTGGCACAAGCCTTGCGCGACGGTCACATGGGTTTCATGGACTACTACAAACTGGAAAACCTGAAAGGCGACACGGCCATGCGTGAGAACATCGGCAATCTGACGAAAGACGAAATGAAAGATATTCTGAAGTAAACCGGACATCATTTCCCCTATCCCCCCATAAACCTCTTTCTTATCCCCTAAAAAGGAGGAAAGAGGTTTATTCTTTACCCACGTTCAAACGGCAGGCTCGCCCGAGCAGGCCAAAAGTAAGGAAATCACATAACAACGCTCCGAAATACACTGCTCACATTTTCAAGATGTTATGATGGCTAAAAAAATCTCCTGAGATTGGAAAATCAATCTCAGGAGAACTTTTTTTCGTTTGGCTGAGAATGAATTTTCAATCTCAGCCAAACGATTTGGCGGATTGCGGTGTATATTCTTTTCATGGCATTCCTTTTAATACAATCTCACTTCAGTATTAACCTTAATGCAGCATAACCTTCCGCACATAAACCTTTCCTTGTATTTCAACACGAACCAAGTATAATCCGACTGGCAGTTTATTACAATAGTGGATACCATCCCGTACGCAGCCACTTTCAACAGCCCGGCCATCCATACCTATCACTCTAAACCTTGCCTCTTCAGGAGCATAAATACAAATGCAATGTTCCGTAGGATGGGCCGACACTAACAGGTTCGGGGATAAAACCGTTCCGGTAATTCCATCTTCCTCATCATCCTCCCATCCGGCCGATGCTTCTTTGTCTTCTTCCTCCATCACCGTATTTACATTAGACCAGATTTCTATTTCGGATATATTGCAAGCAGCCGACCAATTATATACAGCCAAGTACCTGTACTTTCCCACAGGCCCTACGGTATAGCAACCTTCCGCACCGTCCTCAGTCAGCCAAGTATTCTCTAAAACGGGAATCCCGTCATAAATGTTTCCATTAGTACGCAAGACATCCTTCGCCTCCGATTGGTTCCATTCTCCTTTGAATCCCCCTTCAACGGTATTACCTAAAACCTTCATTTGTTCTCTCGTATCTTGCGTCACACCGTCATTATAACAAGAAAGCCGGTTTATCTCCAAACCGCCCTCCCCGAAATCGTATACCAAAAAATACTGGTGCCTCAGTCCTATTGGTGTATCCTTAATACCATCGGAGGCCGCTATCAAAGCCGCCTCCGATTCATTAGTCTTGTCATTCCCATTCGCATCATATACATTCACCGCCACAGCCTTCTCATTTATATCCACCGGTTTCAGTTCCGACTTCTCCAAAGGCACAATACGAAGTTCTTTTAAATCTAATGTATGCCCCTTTCCTTGCATATACACTCTTAACACGGTGGCCCCACACCTGACGGTCACGGTTCCCAACAGCTTTTCCGTCCAACCATTGGAAGGCTGTAGTTCCTTTCCCTTTTTTTCTCCTCCGTCAACGGCTACAAACAGTTTTGTTCCGGCTGACGAACTCCGGTAAGTGGCGTACACATTATACCGTTTTTCCACATTTGCGTCCATATTGTCATCCGGTGCCGGGAATACCATGGTATAACTCATCCATTCTCCGTGTTCCATGTCCGTCACATAAACCTCGTCCCCCTCTTTTCCTATTTCTACCGTGCCATCCGTCCGGTAAACCGACGACCGCTCCTTTCCGACATTATGATACGTGTGCATCTCTCCATCTCCTGTATAAAAATCATAGTCGACAGCTTTTATCACACACGGAATCGTAGGCATCCCCGACACCCGAACTCCGTCCTTCCATGTCCCGGCGTCGCCGACCATCCAATCCGTACGTTTCTTCGTCAACGTCCCCCAACCGGCCCATTCATAATACCAATTAGGTGCTACGCCCCAGTTTTCATGCCCATAATCCGCCATCATCTTGTCATAAGCCCGCTGTAGCCAAACATAATCGTCTACAGATACGCCTGCCCTAACCCGGTAATGTTCCAACGCTTGCGTCTTCCATCCACCCGGTCCAAACACTTTACCTCGATCGGCGGATGCCATGCTTTTGGCTTCCCAACGCTTGGAACGGCTTACTGCCTGGTAGAATTTACCGTTCTCAAAAGTGCACTCCTCCTCATTGGCCGTGTAAGCCGTAGGTTCCCATGGTTGCATTTGGTCGGGAAAAGACATTATCCCCGAAAGGTTGTATCGGATGTTGAATTCAATTCCTTTTAGAATCCTGTTATCCAACCAACCATATAAAGAGTCACCTTGATTCCAAGCCATTTCCGCGATTGCAGTATAATTTCCGATACCTCCCATCGTATGTCCTTGGTCACGACAAGACTCCTGACACTGTCCGTTACGATAAATATAATAACGCAGTGCCTCATCGGAATGGTATTCTTCCCCGGAAGCAGGCCATGTCACATTATAATCCCGTTTAAACTCATCCTCGCTAATCAGACTACCCTGTACCGGAGGTCCGGCCTGATAAGGCAAATCGTCCTTACGCCCGGGCAAGCAAGCCAAATAACGATAACCTCTGTCATACATCGTATCATTATCCAAATAAATCCCCATAGCCATCAAGCCACGGACTGCGAACAATCCTTGATTGCCGAAACGTCCCGGGTCGAACTTATAAATATTCCAATAAAAAGACACTCCATTCTTATTGTCATCCGATGACTTATAGGAATCTGCCGAGACTTTAGTACTGTAAAACGGATAAACCAGCATTTTCTTGAAGGCTTCTTGATCTTCCGGACGCCATCCTTCATAAGCACGCAACAACTCGGCCGCCTCTATCAACATGTATATCTTGCCGTTGTCGAGAGGTGCCGTTCCACGACTACTGGCATTCACCAAACGATTATACCGGTTCAACCTTTTCACGGCATCATCTGCATAAGCCTTGTTACCCGTAATATGGTAAAGCAATGCCATATCATGTGCCCGGCGTCCGTCGGCTCCAATGGTTCCATTGAATTTGCCCTCTTTAATTTGTGTGATATCTGCATAATTACCATCACCGATTTGTGAGTAGCCGTCTTTCAACATGTGCTGAAACGTGGTATAAAACGGCTCCTGCCGGGCCTCTACCATCGCTTTCATCCTATCCAGGTCTGCCTGTGTGTAAGTGATACCCGGATGGACAAAAGTCCTTTTCTGTGCCTGGCCTTGCAAAAAGACGAGCATCCCTAAAGCAAATGCCACTTTCCTCCATACTTTCCCCTTCTTCATTATTCCCAACTTGTTTATCATGGCTTCCATATATTACATTACCATTTACCCTTATATGATTGTATACGAACGAAGCGGCATATACGCGTAAGCCCGTCTGCGTTTTAACACTATTTATGACGATACACCCGTTATAACGCTTCTCCCTTATACTTTTTGTATTGCCGCGTCTCCTCCCGATTAATTTCCCGCAAATGTATGGCCGCACCTCCACGGGGTCTCAAACGGAATTTCAATACCTGCGAAGCATTGACCCGTTTGTATACGCATTTTACATGGGTCCGGGTTTTTACCTCTTCTCCGCCATCCGTATATATTTGAGCCAGATATGTCTTCCCCTCTTCCAAGAAAGAAAGGGGAACATCTTCCTCCGCCCCGTCATTATTGGTCAAAAGCCCTACAAACCATTCCTTCTCCTTACGCCGGGCCATGACTATCCCCTTACCCGGATGTCCGGAAAGCACCTTGGAATCATCAAATATCGTAGGCAGGTTCTCAAACCATTCTATTTCCGGTTCTCCTTGATAAGCCGAAGGTTTATCGTACCAGAAAAGGGTCTGCAACGGACTGTAAAATACCAGCGAAGCTGCCAACTGATGGGCATGTGTATTCTTCAAACGCTCGTCATAATAACAGATGGTGTAGTCTGCCGCCCCGTTTATCATACGCGTAAAAGGCAGAATGGTGTTGTGCGTTGCATCCGGAAACTCCTCGTTTCCTAAAATACCCTCCTGTGTCAGTAAATTAGGATAGGTACGACTGAAACCAGAAGGCCGGAACTCATCGTGGATGTTCATCAAAAGATGGTTCTCCGCAGCCAAACGTACCAAATCATGCAACCATGTAGCCCATCGGTGACTTGCATACTGTACAAAACCCGACTTTACCCCTACTATCCCCCATTCATGCAAGATAGGAAATAATTCACGCGCTTGTTTCATCAATGCATGCTGGTTGACATACAACCAGACTCCTACTCCTTTTCCTTTCGCATACTCAACGATACGCGGCATATCCAATGTCTTCACGACCTTTGTGGCATCTCCGTCATGCGATCCACAAGGCATATACCATTTCCAATCGAAAAGCATATAGGGTATGTGATGATTGGCGCAAAAATCCACTGTTTCTATGGCTCCTTCCGTAGTCATTGTCACTTCACGCATGATCTTTCCCGGCTTCACCCATTGCGCCGCATCGACAATCTGACATGCAGGATTCAAATTCTGTATGATATCATTATGTTCCAACAAATCTCCCGGACGGTCAGCCGCCATGATGACTTTCCACGGTGTGGCACAATAGGTCACCACATCCACAGGACTATACATGACAGAAACCAACGTATTAGCCTTCTTTTCCGAAGCCACAAATTTAGTCAGACACCAATCATCCACATCCGCATCAACCAAAGCTACCCACTTTCCTCCCGGCAATTCCACGGTCAAAGCCCGTTCCACCGAATGTTTGATGCTGCTTATGGGCAGATATTCAAACTTAGCTTGCGCCCATTGCTCAGTCCAGGCCATAGAGAATGAAGGAAAAGTATATTCCGTTAAATCTGCCGTTACCTTATGAAAAATAGCTTTGGGATGTTCCGGAAGAAAGTAACGGAAAGCAATACCTTCATCGTATGCCCGTACCTCCATATTCAGTCGGTAATCCGAACCATCCTTTTTGGAAAGGTACATCGTGGCCGATCTATAATGGTCACGTACCACGCTACGCTCTCCGTACAGTGGATTCCAGATTTCATCGTGAAGAGGATGATATGTCACAGAATCAACGTCCATATTATCCATCCAACATCCAGGTTGTTCCAAATCACGCACTCCAAGTGACATTTCCCAGACACGATTGTCCATATCAAGTCCTGCACGAGACGTTTCTATCACAGGAGCTCCCCGATAATCCACACGATAACACAATTCATTCGTCCCCGAAGCCGTTCGACGTACCTCAAAAGAAACATAATGAGACCCATCGGGAGAAAACAGCTCCATTTTCGGTTCACTCTCAGCCCATAATGCCGATACGCCCCCAAACATGAGCACCAACACTTTTACTTTTTTCATTAGTTTCATTTTAATCTTATTAATATCTTCCATGTAAATTATCCAATTATCCACTTCTCCACCCTTGACTATACGCCACCTCTGGCAAGAAGACAATATTACTCTTATAATTAAATACGTTTCAGTGATGTTTATTACGCATTCAAACATCCATAATATAACACAAAATATATTAAATCACAGTATTGACAACATAGCAGGCATTATTGGGCATTTTCTCAAATCTCATCCGATAATACCGTAAAAAAACAGAGCGTAACAAATATACGTTCAAGCTATCTGCTACACTCTCCAATATAAGAATAAGGAAAGAACCTCCTCCCTCTACTTTTCCCGCTACTTAGCTTCTTGTCCCCGCCGCTTCATCTCGCGGTCCGACCATTTCTTCAGGCGTTTGTATTCCTTTTTGGTCAACCGCATGAAAGAACCGTGCTGCGGTGCCTCCACCCCTTCTATGGTGACAGGGGAATGGAAATTCTGCATACGTTCGTCGGCCTGACAGATACGATACTGCCGGGGTTTCGTGGAATATTGGATATAGGCCACCCGCCAAGTGCTGTCTCCTATCAGTTGGAAAGCCGAGCATCCTTCGCATTTCCGATTGCCCTCGAAACGCACATAGTCCGTTTCGCTCTTAATCCGGTAAGGTCCCGTCAGCTTGTCGGCCACGGCAGCAAAGATTCCCGGCGTTCCGCCTTCCTTTTTTATCAGCATGTGATACTTGCCATCGGCCGAGATATAGTTGATGTCCGCGTCAATCGTAGCATAGCCCCAGTCGAACATCAAGCGGGGCTTGGTCAGTGTCGTAAACGAATGGTCGGCATAAGAATAATACATGCGGTCATACTTTTCTTCCTCCGGATTCCACAAAGAATAGTAAATCATATATCCGCCTTTCGTCCCGTCCGGCCATACGTAGGCAGGATCCCAAAAAATCTGCGGAGCCCAAACCCGTTTTATCCCAGTATAGTCACAATACACATCCGGAGAATCCGGGTCGGAAAAGACGGAAGGACCTTTACGAAAATCGAAAGCCACGGATTCCCAGTGTATCAAGTCATCACTGCGAAGCAGGTCTATGCCATGGTTGAACCAGGAACGGCTTTTACGGTTGCTCATATCCGTCGTCACCATCACGTACCCTTTGCCGTCGTACGTCCTGCAAATATAAGCATCGCGCGCCCCTCCCTCTATGGGGGAAAGCTTCTCTACATCGTACACGGGATCACCTCCTAACAGGTCTTCGTAATGCAAGCCGTCCCGACTCAAGGCGTATGCCGTCCATTCTCCACGGCCGCTCATGTGACAGTATAAATAACCGTAATCTCCCTTTTGAAGATTTTGCGCTGCAAGCGGGGCGCATGCCATCCAGACCGCACAACCCCATGCCCACCATTTGTTTCTCATGTTTCTTTCTGTTTTTGAAGATTAAAAAAACCGCTGCACAGAATCACTTCTCCGCAGCGGCAAAAAACGGTGACACTATAAACCTATATACCATAAAAACGCCACCGTTATTCTTTTATCTGTATGAAAGATTATTTCTTACAGACGTTCCAAGGTTTGATTTGCTTGAAGAAATCGTTGCCTTTGTTATCCACCAGGATAAACGCAGGGAAGTCTTCCACTTCAATTTTCCAGATGGCTTCCATCCCCAACTCAGGGTATTCCACGCACTCGATGCTCTTGATGTTGTTCTGCGCAAGGATGGCCGCCGGACCACCGATAGAACCGAGGTAGAAGCCGCCGTGCTTCTTGCAGGCATCGGTCACTACCTGACTGCGGTTCCCCTTAGCCAGCATAATCATGGAACCGCCATGGCTCTGGAACAAGTCTACATACGGGTCCATACGGTTGGCCGTAGTCGGCCCCATGGAACCGCAAGCCATACCCGACGGGGTCTTGGCCGGACCGGCATAATAAATAGGATGGTCCTTGATGTATTGCGGCAAGTCTTCGCCACGGTCGAGACGCTCTTTCAGCTTGGCATGGGCGATGTCGCGGCCTACGATAATCGTACCGTTCAAAGACAAGCGGGTAGCCACCGGATACTGATCCAACTGTGCCAGAATCTCTTTCATCGGACGGTTCAAATCCACACGTACCACATCGCCCTCGCCGGCCTGACGCAACTCTTCCGGAATCAGTTCGCCCGGATTGCTGTCGAGTTTTTCAATCCAGATACCGTCCTTGTCAATTTTACATTTGATATTACGGTCGGCCGAGCAAGACACGCCCAGACCTACCGGACAAGACGCACCGTGACGCGGCAAACGGATGATACGCACATCGTGTGCGAGGTACTTGCCGCCGAACTGTGCACCGAGACCGATCTTATGCGCCTCTTCCAAAACTTGCTTTTCGAGTTCCACGTCGCGGAATGCGCGCCCCGTGGCATCACCCGTGGTCGGCAGGTTGTCATAATAATGAGTAGAAGCCAGCTTCACGGTGAGCAGGTTCTTTTCAGCCGATGTGCCGCCGATAACGAATGCGATATGATAAGGAGGACAAGCAGCCGTACCGAGGCTCTTCATCTTCTCAATCATGAACGGTACCAAAGTAGCCGGATTGAGGATGGCTTTCGTCTCCTGATACAAATAAGTCTTATTGGCAGACCCACCGCCTTTGGTCACGCACAAGAAACGGTACTCCATTCCTTCGGTGGCTTCGATGTCGATTTGTGCCGGGAGGTTGCACTTGGTGTTCACCTCTTCGTACATGCTCAACGGGGCATTCTGGCTGTAACGCAGGTTTTCTTCGGTATAAGTCTTATAGACACCTTTCGACAAAGCCTCTTCGTCGCAATAACCGGTCCACACCTGCTGGCCTTTTTCGCCATGGATGATGGCCGTACCCGTATCCTGACAGAACGGAAGAACGCCCTTGCATGCCACTTCCGCATTGCGCAGGAACGTCAACGCCACATACTTGTCATTGTCGCTGGCCTCAGGGTCGTGCAAAATCTTCGCCACTTGTTCATTATGAGAACGACGCAACATGAACGACACATCGCGGAACGCCGCGTTTGCCATCGCCGTCAATCCCTCGGGAGCCACCTTCAACACGGGGTGCCCTTCAAACTCGCCGACCGACACATAGTCTTTGGTCAGCAAATAATATTCAGTATCGTCCTTGCCCATCTGGAACATCGGAGCGTACTTGAACTCAGGTGCATTTGCCATAATCGTTTTTGTTTTAAATTGAGATATTTCTTGTTTCGTACTTGCAAAGATAGTGAAAGGCGAGCGCAGAGACAAGCGAAAACGAAGTTTTCATGCTTGGCTATTTCCTGTTTTCCCCGCCCTATGCCCCTTCTTCGTCGTATTTCTCAAAAAGGAAATCATTGTAGGGGTATTTCTGCACGTGAAGTTCGCGTACTTTGTCGTACAACACTTTCTTCAATTCCTCCAAATTGGTCTTCTCACGGGCTGAAATGAAAATGCAGTTGTCGTTGCGGCGAGCCATCCATGTCTTCATCAGGTCGTCCAGCGACACGTTTTCTTTCGTAGCCGGCGTCAGGTCGTCTTCCTCTTTTTCCACCCAGTCATAAGCGTCTATCTTGTTGAACACAATCATGCACGGCTTGTCGCTGCATCCCAAGTCGCCCAGCGTCTTCTCCACCACTTGAATCTGGTCTTCGAAGTCGGGGTGGGCGATGTCTACCACATGCAACAGCAAGTCGGCCTCGCGCACCTCGTCCAACGTGCTTTTGAAAGAATCCACCAAGTCGGTCGGCAATTTACGGATAAAACCGACCGTATCGGACAGCAGGAAGGGCAGATTGTCGATGATAACCTTACGCACCGTCGTGTCCAACGTAGCGAACAGCTTGTTCTCGGCAAACACGTCACTCTTCGAGAGCAGGTTCATCAGCGTGCTTTTCCCCACGTTGGTGTAGCCCACCAACGCCACCCGGATCATACGTCCGCGATTGCTCCGCTGCGTCGTCTTCTGGCGGTCGATTTCGGCCAGACGTTGCTTCAGAAGCGACATCCGGTTCAGGATGATACGGCGGTCCATCTCCCACTGTGTCT
>ENA-OPDF01001435-OPDF01001435.1-human-gut-metagenome-genome-assembly--contig:-NODE-1435-length-13867-cov-11.101361_pt1 | contig 13867 bp, 9 predicted proteins | sample MGYA00241575_ERZ501501 | MGnify/ENA primary metagenome ERZ501501 (study PRJEB25962, sample SAMEA1972229) | human gut metagenome | biome: human gut; feature: human-associated habitat; material: faeces... | reverse complement strand
CACTGCCGTATTCTTTTCTTTCCACAGCTGTGGAAAGAAAAGAATACGGCAGTGGAAAGATTAGCATTTAGGATAGAAGGATAACTCCCAATGAGTCTGTCCTTAGTTCTTGGCAGGCAAAGAAACAGAAGCCTCCAATATCGGGGAGACAGACTCCCAAACCTGAGCATCGATACTCTGCATTCCTTGCACAGAAGGATGCCCCCATTGTTTATCAATGTCGTGCAAACGAATATTCTCGATGCCATAGTGCCGGCAAATTTCATCCATGGAATCAGTTACCTCTTCGGATAGTTCTGAATTGGTAATATTATAAATCCTGGCCGCAGGATAGAGCTGCTTGAGAGATGCAAGCAGATAGCAAAAGGCAGGACGGAAGCTATACAAATCGGCTTTCGTCCAGCCATCATATTGGTATACGCCAATGGGAGCACCTGCCCAACTGTCATTGGTACCGCCAAAAACAAGGATTATGTCGGGGGTGCCGAGGTTGTGAATACGGGTGATAAAAGAACGGTCGGAGTAATCGGCTTTCTCGTAACCGGTATGACAGACGGTGGAGCCGGAATAGGAATTGTTGCGTTCCAACTGAAAGCCGTGCTCATGGATGAAACGGTACCACCAGGTTTCCTCCACCTTTGTCACATCATTCTCTTTCTTTTCGCCGGGAACTCCATACCAGCAGAGATTGGCGGCAGGAGAGACATGACCGTAAAAAGTGGAATAGGAATCGCCAAGAATAGAAACTTTCTTTTGAGCAAACACCCCTGATATAAGGGTCAGGGAAAAAACAACCAGAAAAAACAAGGATTTGCAGTTCATAATAGATAGATTTTTATGTCGTATGCCGCAAAGTTATAAAGTTTGTCCCGGTTTGACGGCAAGAAACCGTAGTTTTTTTGCCATAGCCCGCTTATATGAAAGCCCCTCTACCATCGGATTCCCACAAAAAAAGGAAATGCCGGATTGATAGAGGGGCGAGAGAATGAAGATGAGAAAGAGTATATTTTACTCCCGCCCTCCACCGAGGGCTTGATAGAGGTTGATGATACCTTGTATTTCATCAAAGCGGTCGGCTACCTGTGTCAGTTGGGCAGAGAGTAGCCCCTGCTGGGCAGTGAGCACTTCCAAATAGGTGGAGGTGCCGTGTTGCATCAGTAACCGGGTGCTGCGGACGGTAGTTTCCAGTGAAGTTATCTGCCTTGCGCGGAGCTCCGTCTTTCCACGGGCTACCTGCACTTGGGTCAGAGCATTGTTCACTTCGCTACCGGCATTGAGCAAAGCTTGCTGAAAAGCGAGCCTGGCTTCTTCCTGCTGTGCTTTGGCTATCTTGAGCTGTGCCACGTTCAGCCCTTTGTTGAACAAGGGTTGTGTCAGCGAACCGATGGCGGAGAAGAGTAGTTTTCCTGGATTGACAATCATGCTTCCTGCCGAGTTGGTCCAGCCAGCTGTACCGCTCAGGGTGATGGAGGGGTAGAAAGCAGAACGGGCGGCATTGATGCTGTAGAAAGCGGATGCCAGCGAGAGTTCGGCACTTTTCACATCGGGACGGCGGGAAAGCAATTGCAGAGGTACGCCCACCGCAAGTTCCTGCGGGAACTCCTGCCCCGCCAACCGGCCACGCTCAATGGTGCCCGGAACATCGCCCAACAGAATGGAGAGACTGTTCTCCACTTCCTTTACCTGCTGCCGGAGGTCGAGCAGCGAAGCTTCCACCTGACGACAGTTGGCTTTGGATTGCGAGACACTCGCCTCGTTCGTCATGCCTGCAGCCATCATGGCTCGCATGGTGCGTACACTTTCGCGCCAACTGGCGGCTGTTTCTTCGGAAATGCGGTATTGCTCGTCGAGCATCAGCAAGGTGTAGTACAGATTGGCCACATTAGCTATCAGCGAAGTGCTGACGGCTTGTTCGTACTCCAAGCTTTGAAGGTAGAGCGCTTTGGAACGGCGTTTGGCATTGGTCAACTTACCAAAAATATCGACTTCCCAACTTGCCGAGGCAATGCCGGAATAGGTCCACGAGCCTTTGGAATTGTCGAAACTGCTGACGCCACCCTGCGGAGTGAGCATAAACGAAGGCAGGTACGAAAGTTTGGCCGACATCAGCGTGGCTTCTGCCTCCTTGATACGTTGTTGGGCGGAAAGCAGGTCAGTGTTGCCTTGCAAGGCTTGTTCGATGAGCGACTGTAATTGCGGGTCCGTAAAAAGCTCGCGCCAGGAAAGGGAAGCGATGGAGGTAGTGTCCGATGCCGCAAACAGACTCAGGCTATCCAGACTTTGCCCGTCCAAATCGTGTCCATAAAGTCCATCGGTCGTGATGTCCTCCGGGCGCTGGTATTTGGTATAGATGCCGCAACTGGTCAGTACCAAGCCGGCGACAGCTAATAATATGAATTGTTTCTTCATTATTTTTTTATGTTAGTTACGCGATAATGTACTAATGTGATTCTTCTATCTCCTTCCGGCTTACTTTCATCTCTTCCTCAATCTGCCAGTCGCTCGTCGGGACGGATTGGGCAGGACGAAGCCGCTCCTGCAACCACTGGAAACTGATGAACAAGACAGGAACAATGAACAGCAGCGCCAATGTGCCGATGAACATACCACCGACAACACCCGTACCCAATGAACGGTTACCGTTGGCTCCGACACCCGTGGCAACCACCAAGGGGAAAAGGCCGAAAATCATCGTCAGTACCGTCATCAGGATGGGACGGAAACGCGCCTTTGCCGCACTGACGGCAGAAGCAATCAGCCCCATTCCCGCTTTACGGCGCTCGGCGGCATACTCCGTCAACAGAATAGCGGTCTTTGCCAACAGACCTATCAGCATGATAAGTCCCGTCTGTAAATAGATATTATTCTCCAACCCGGCTATCCTGGCAAAAAGGAACGACCCCATCAGGCCCGCAGGAACGGCCAGGATAACGGCAAACGGAATCAGAAAACTCTCGTAAAGCGCACTCAGAATCAAGTAAATCATCAAGATACAGATACCGAAGATGATGACTGTAGTACCACTCTGCTGGCTTTCCTCGCGGGTGATGCCACCAAAGTCATAGCCATATCCCTTCGGCAAGGCTATCTCCGCCGTTTCTTGTACGGCACGGATGGCGTCACCGGTACTGTATCCCTCAGCAGGCATGGCATTCACGGCAATGGAGTTGAACATGTTGAAGCGGCTCAAGGACTCGGCACCGTAGGAACGGGTCAGCGTAACGAACTGGCTCAACGGAGCCATCTCACCGTTGGACATGCGTACAAAGGCATTGTTCAGTGAAGCCTCATCCAAACGGAACTTCGGGTCGGCCTGAATCATTACCTTGTAAACTTTGGAGAAACGGTTGAAGTTGGAGACATATTGCCCGCCATAATAGCCCGACAGTGTGGACAACACCTGGTCGGGAGTAATCCCGGCACGTTTGCACTTGGAAGCATCCACCTCGACGGTCCACTGCGGATAACGTACATCGAACGTGGAGTATGCCATCGAAATTTCCGGACGCTGGTTCAGTGCCGCCAGATACTGCTGGGTGGTCTGGAAGAAGGTGTTCATATCCCCTCCCTGCTTGTCCTGCACATTCAAGTCCAGCGCATTACCCATACCATAGCCCGGAATCATACCCGGAGCAATGGCAAAGACTGTAGCATCCTTAATATCCGCCGTGCGAGCGTATATCTGGTTGACGACTGCCTGCACCTGGTCTTCCTTTGCCGTACGCTCGTCCCAAGGTTTCAGCTTCACGATAATCATACCGAAAGAATTTCCCTGCCCGGACAGCAGACCATAACCGGCAACTTTCTGCAAGTGCAATTTCTGAGGAAGGTCTTCCAGACGCTTCTCCACGCGGTCTATAATGTCATTTGTCGTCTTGAGCGAGCTACCCGGAGCGGTGCTAACGTTGACAAACAACGTTCCTTGGTCCTCGTCGGGCACCAGTCCGGTCTTGGTGGTATTCATCAGGAATACCAGCAGCACCACCGAAAGTGCCAGCAACGACCATCCCAGCCAGCGGCGCTTGATGAACAGCAACACTATCTTCTTATACTTCTCGACCACCGCCTCGAAAGCCGTGTTGAATGCCTTGCGGAAGCGCGAAGCAAAATTATTCTTCTCCGTTCCGTCCTCATTGATATAAGGCTTCAGCAGCAAGGCACAAAGTGCGGGACTGAGTGTCAGCGCATTAATCGCCGAAATACCAACGGCCACCGCCATCGTCAACCCAAACTGGGTATAGAACGTACCGGAAGTCCCTCCCATGAACGATACCGGAATAAACACCGCCATAAACACCAGTGAAGAAGTGATAACCGCGTTGCTGATGCCCTTCATCGCATCGATACTTGCCATGTAGGAGGACTTATAGCCCACATCAAACCGTGCCTGCACCGCCTCCACCACGACAATGGCGTCATCCACCACCGTACCAATCACCAATACCAGCGCAAACAGCGTAATCAGATTGATACTGAATCCGGCAACGGACATGAAAGCAAACGTACCAATCAGTGAAACAACGATACCTACCAGCGGAATCAGCGTAGAGCGGATGTCTTGCAAAAAGACATAAACCACCAGGATAACCAGGATAATAGCCTCAATCAGCGTTTTCACCACTTCGTGGATAGAGGCGAAGAGGAAATCGTTGCTGGACATCATCTGGGTAAGCTCCACGCCTTTCGGCAAGTCCTTGCGTGCTTCTTCAAGGAGCCGGTCAATCTGCCGGTTCACTTCCGTGGCATTGGAGCCCGCGGTCTGGAACACCATGCAGGAGATACCGGGATGTCCATCCATGGTACCTTTGTAGGCATAACTGTCCTTACCCAGCTCTATATCGGCGATGTCCTTCAGTTTCAGCACCTCGCCGTCTTCGGTAGAACGGATGACGATGTCGCCGAACTCCTCAGGAGTAATGAGGCGTCCCGTATATTTCATGGTATATTGATACGTCTCATCCGAGTTCTCACCAAACGACCCGGTGGCCGATTCGATATTCTGCTCTGCCAGCACAGCCGTCACATCCGAAGGTATCAGCTTGTACTGCGCCATGACATCCGGTTTCATCCAGATACGCATGCTGTAGTCACCACCCATAATCATCATATCGCCCACACCGGAGATACGGAGAATCTGCGGCTTCAGGTTGATACTGATATAGTTGGCAAGAAAGTTCTCGTCATAGCTGTCATCAGGGCTATATAAAGAGAACATTTGTAAGATACTGGTCTGCCGCTTGCTGGTGGTGACACCCACCTGGGTTACTTCGGCAGGAAGCTGCCCCGTAGCTTTGGACACACGGTTCTGCACATTGACCGCCGCCATGTCCGGGTCTGTACCCTGCTTGAAGTAAACAGTAATGGAAACCGACCCTGCATTGCTGGCGGTAGAAGTCATGTAAGTCATGTCCTCCACACCGTTGATGGCCTCTTCCAACGGAGCGATAACACTTTTCTGAAGGGTTTCCGCACTGGCTCCATAGTAAGTGGTGCTCACCATGATGGTGGGCGGCGCAATATCGGGATATTGCTCAACGGGCAAGGTGAACAATCCGATGATGCCCAGAATGACAATCGTAATGGAGATGACTGCCGAAAAAACGGGGCGTTCTATAAAAGTTCTGAGGTTCATATTCTATCGGTTAAAAATTATCATTCATTCGTTTTGGGTTGGACGGAGGTACCTTCACGCAGCAAACCCACGCCTTCGGCCACAATTGTGTCCCCCACTTTCAAGCCACTCTCTACGATATATTCCTGACCTCCATTCACACGGGTCACTTGCACGGGAACTGATTGCGCCTTGCCGTCAACTACCTTATATACATAGACCTTGTCCTGTACTTCGTAAGTGGCACTCTGGGGAACAACGATGCAGTTCTCTTTCCGTACCGGGATGATGACGTTGCCCGAACCGCCACTGGTCAGCAATCCCTCTTTATTGGGGAACACGGCACGCAGACTGACTGTACCCGTAGAGGTATCAATTACACCACTGATAGTTTCTATCTTACCTTCTTGCGGATAGACAGAACGGTCATTGAGCTGTAATTCGATAGAGTCCATCTCTGCCAGCGCCTTATCCTTGGAGCCGTAGCGGCGGGTGAGGTCAAGCAACTGATTCTCTGTCATGGAGAAATAGACATACATATTAGAATTATCGGATACGGTCGTCAGTGGTTTGGGCAAACTGGCGCTGACCAACGTCCCCACCCTATAAGGGAGCGTACCTACCATTCCATCTGCCGGACTCTTCACTTCTGTATAAGAGAGGTTATTGGCGGCATTCACCTGCTGCGCCTCGGCTTGGGCCAACTGGGCTTTCGCTGTCAGCAGGCTGTTGTAGGAAGTCTTTAAGTCAAACTCGGAAATCACCTTCTGGGCATAAAGCTCCTTCTTGCTGTCATATGTCAGTTGCGAAGTGGCCACGCCGGCACGGGCAGCTTCCACATTGGCTTCTGCTGTGCGCAAGGCTGCCAGATAGGGCACCTGGTCGATAATAAACAAGACTTGCCCCCGACGCACGGTCTGTCCTTCCTCCACACAAAGTTTGGTGAGTGTACCGGACACCTGCGGATAGATGTCAATGTCCTGCCGTCCGCGGATGGCTGCGGAATAGATTGTCTGCAGTTCTCTGTCGGTAGTCGAAATAGTCATCACCTGATATTCCGACTGGGGTTGCACGACAGGCGCGCTGCCGCAGGCTGCCAGTGTTGCACTACAGATGACGGTCATCATCTGTTTCATCATACTCTTTTTTGTTATCATACTCTTTATCTTAAAAAAAATAATACGCCGGCTTTATCTTTTATTTTTTAAGCCGGCAGCAAAGGTATGCCGTTTTTGAACAACCTTTTGTTTCATTGGAGGTACACGACTGTTCATTTTCGGAACATGCCATTTAACAATCCAAAAAGAACTCGTACCTTTGTAACCGCAAATCATAAGCAATCTAACATATGAACCCATTACTGACTACCAAACAAGAAACGTTCAGAGCCGGAACAGACAACCTGGAATTCTTCCGGGAACGTCTTCTGAAAATGAACAATGGAGCACTGATGTTCTGCACCCGTGGAGAAGCAAATATCACAATAGATTTAAGAAAATATCATATTGTACCCAATACGCACATTACGCTGCTTCCAAGTTCCATTATTTCACTGACAAGTGCGAGTAAAGATTTCCTGGTGGACTTCTTTGCCTATTCCGAGACAATGTTCAAGACGGCATGCTTCCGTTTAGAGCCGCCCTTCATACATTTTATAAAGGAGAATGCATGCTATACGCATACCGAAGACGAACCGGTTCGTGCTATCACGGGACTCATCACGGCAAGCAATGCCATCTACCGCGATTCTGAAAATCTGTATCGCGAAGCCATTGCACAAAACCTGCTGCAAATTTTCTTTCTCGACACCTACGACAAGGTTCAACGTTACTTTACGGAGGAACAAATCAATGGCAGTAACCGGAAAGAAGAATTGTTCAAAAAGTTCATAAATCTGGTACATACGTACTGTACTACCCAGCGGGATGTCGTTTTTTATGCTGACCAACTCTGCATTTCGACCCGCTACCTATCTGCCATCACCAAACAAGTGGTGGAAAATTCTGCCAAAGAAATCATTGACGAAAACCTGATATTGGAACTGAAAATGGCGCTGCAATCCACCGGCATGTCACTGAAAGAGATTGCCGACAAATATCGTTTTCCCGACCAGTCTTTCTTCGGACGATATTTCAAGAAACACACGGGAATGTCACCCAAGGAGTACAGAGCAAAGAAGAACTGAGGTATGAGCATGCATTTATCCCCTTCTCCTCTGCCTCTTTAGTATTTTTTCTCTATATTTGTCAGACACTAATTTAATCAGTTCAATGCCATGAGAAAACTTACACACATGCTCCTTGCAGGCACTCTCATCCTGGCCTGCTCTTCATGCGGAGTAGAAACAACAGCCAACTATCAAGTCATTCCCCTGCCCCAGGAGGTTGCCTTGAGTCAGGAATCCCCCTTCAACCTGAATGACGGTACCATCATCGCCTACCCCGAACACAATGAACTTTTGAAACGCAATGCCGAGTTTTTGGCCGAATACATCAGCCAGTCCACCGGCCACACCCTCCAGACAGAAGCCCTTGCCCCGGGGAGCGAAGCGCCCAAAGGCGCCATCACATTGGGACTGGATCCGGCCATCGGCAACCGGGAAGGCTATGTGCTGACCGTCAAAGCCGACCGGGTGACCCTAAACGGACAGACCGAGAACGGGGTGTTCTACGGTATACAAACCCTGCGTAAATCAATCCCCGCCGAAACCAAAGCCACCTCTATCCTATTGCCTGCCGGCAGCATCCAGGATGAACCCCGCTTCAGCTACCGGGGCATGCACCTCGATGTGGGCCGCCACTTCTTTCCCATTGAGTTCGTAAAGAAATACATAGACTTGCTGGCACTTCACAATATGAATACCTTCCACTGGCACCTCACCGAAGACCAAGGCTGGAGAATAGAAATAAAGAAGTATCCCAAGCTGACGGAAATTGGCGCCTGGCGCGACCGTACCGTTATCGGCCGGAACACCGAAGAGTATGACAACACCCGGTATGGCGGTTTCTATACGCAGGAGCAAGCCAAAGAAATCGTAAAATATGCCGGGGAGCGCTATATCACGGTCATCCCCGAAGTAGACCTGCCCGGACACATGCTTGCCGCACTGGCCGCCTATCCCGAAATGGGATGTACCGGTGGACCGTATGAAGTGTGCCCACGTTGGGGCGTATTCGAAGATGTGCTGTGCATCGGCAACGAAAAGTCCATGCAGTTCCTCGAAGATGTCATGGCCGAAATCATTGACATATTCCCTTCCAAATACATCCACATCGGCGGTGACGAAGCTCCCCGCACCCGTTGGAAAAAGTGTCCCAAATGCCAGGCACGTATCAGAACCGAAAAATTGAAAGCCGACAAGAACCATACTGCCGAAGACCGTCTGCAGAGCTATTGTATGACACGTATCGAAAAGCTCCTCAATAGTAAAGGACGCCAGATTATCGGCTGGGATGAGATTCTGGAAGGCGACGTCGCCCCCAACGCAACTGTTATGTCATGGCGTGGCTCGGCAGGAGGAATCAAGGCGGCCCAACTGGGACACGACGTGATAATGACACCCAATGACTATTGCTACTTTGATTATTACCAAAGTGAGGATACCCGGCACGAACCATTTGCCATCGGAGGCTTTGTCCCATTGGAGAAAGTATACAGTCTGAATCCTACCGCCTCACTGACCGAAGAACAAGCCAAGCACATACTCGGCACACAAGCCAACCTTTGGACAGAATACATCCCGACCAGCGAACAGGTAGAGTATATGGTTCTCCCCCGTATGGCCGCCCTTGCCGAAGTACAATGGACACAACTGGAAAAGAAAGATTATACAAACTTCACTACCCGACTGGCCGGACTCATCGGCCTCTACCGGAGAGACGGGCTCAACTACCGAGAACCCTTCCGACAGCAGGCAGACTCCACAGCGACCGAGAAGAAGTAATCAGAACTGGAAATAGATAAACGGCTGTATCTCCGAACTTTTCATCTGAATGACCAGATAGATTACAGCAAGCATCAGTACCGCCTTTCCCAACAAGGGGAGGCGGATTACTGTTTTTGTGCAAGCACGTTCCCAACTGTCGGGCACAAAATGCAGCAGATAGCCCAATGCCATCAGTGCAAACACTTCCCAATAACCCTCTACCAGCTGCGGGAAGAGTTGCGGACGGAAAGTAGTGAATATCTGCTTCAGCATATCCATTGATGTGGAGAACTCCGCATTACGGAAGAATATCCAGCAGAAACAAACAAAATGGAAAGTGACAAGCACTCCGAAGAAGCGGTGGATGCCATGGCTCTCCGTCCCCTTTTTACGCCCGGTAAGCGTCATCCAGCACTTATGGGCTGCAAGCGCAACGCCATGCATCATTCCCCAAAGTACAAAATTCCACGAAGCGCCATGCCACAAGCCGCCCAGGAACATGGTAATGATGAGATTGGCATATTGGCGGATTTTCCCCTTCCGGTTGCCTCCCAAAGAAATATAAAGGTAATCGCGCAACCAGCTGGAAAGCGAAATATGCCACCGCCTCCAAAATTCCGTAATGGAAGCGGACTTATAAGGGGAATCGAAATTGATATTGAAATGGAAGCCCAGCAACAAGGCAATGCCGATAGCCATATCACTGTAACCGGAGAAGTCGCAATAAATCTGCAAGGCATAGCCATAAACACCCATCAGATTCTCCACCCCCGAATAAAGAGTAGGATTATCAAAAATACGCTCTACAAAGTTAACGCTGATATAGTCCGATATAACCGCTTTCTTGAAGAGCCCACTCACGATGAGGAAGATTCCACGTCCGAACATCTCCCTGGAGACAAACAGCGGACGGCGGATTTGCGGAATGAAATCACGGGCACGTACAATAGGCCCCGCCACCAACTGGGGAAAGAAAGAAACATAAAAAGCATAATCCAATAAACTGCCCAAAGGCGTTATCTGGCGACGGTACACATCTATCGTATAGCTCAACGACTGAAAAGTGAAAAAAGAGATGCCCACCGGAAGAAAAATATCCATTGTCGTGAACGTGCCTCCCGTCAGCGAGGCAAAAGTTTCGCCCAGGAAATTGGTGTACTTGAAGTAACACAACAACCCCAAATTGATGAACAGACTCAACACAACCCATGCCTTACGTAGCCAGGGAATAGCCTCGCGTGCCATCAAGCATGCAATGAAAAAGTCACAGACCGTCACCAGTCCAAGCAGGAAGAAATAAGTGCCACTACTTTTATAATAGAAGTAATAGGAAAACAAGGTGACAAACAGCAAACGCGCCGTCGTCCGGCGTTGCAACAACAGATAAACCAATATAAAAGCGACAAACAGCCAGAGGAAAATACCACTGCTGAATATCATCGGGGCTTGCGGGTCATAAGTGAAGACATCGCGCAAACGGTCCAAGTCTATATTCAATCCGGATAAAAATTCGTCAATATTCCACATAATCGTTATAAGCTTTTAACAAGGCCTGGTAGAACAGCTCGCCTTGCAGGCGGTAACCGTCCGGCAAATAGTGTACATGGTCCGGACGCATCAATCCGGCTTCCTGCCAGTTGAGGCAGGCACGGTGGGTACCGCCAAGTATTTCGTACATGTCCCATACCGCCAATCCGTTTTCATCGGCATAGCGGCGGATAGTCTGCACGGCAACGGCAGTACGCGGATTAATCTTATAGGTCCGACGACGGCGACGCTGCCGGAAACTCTCGTAAGAGCCCGGAGGAGTGGTCATCAACATCGGTACATTCGGCAGTTTCTCGCGAAGCATGCGTACAAGGTCGTCCATCTGGCGATAGTGCAGCATTGTATTGTAACGGCGGTTATGGCTTTCGTTCGTCCCGAAGGAAAGAATAAGCAGGTCGGGATGCAGAGCCGCAATATCAGCAATACGGTCCGGACGGGTGAAAGTAGTACAAAATGCACCGTTGATACCTACATCGGTATAAGAGACTGCCCCGAAAGTGTCCTGCATCAACGCACCGGTGGTACGGGGGAAGATATGGCCGCGTATATGGCTGTCGCCCACATGTACGATGCGAAGCGTATCAGCGGAAGCGCCCAGCCGAGACAGACGCAACTTCTCCCAGAAAGGATTAAGAATACCCAGACTGTCGGTAAGTACATTCTCCTTCATTTGCCGGAATGCGGCGGGAAAAGTTATCAAAGGGACAGACACCGTATCCGTACGTTGGGAATAGAGGCAGAGAGTATCACAATCCGCTCCACCGGCATGACACGAAAGGCTGCCTGGCAGTATGTCCTGTGCATGGAGCGGCCGTATCGCCGCAATCAGCACCAGCACCGCGCAGCAAATCGTACATCGTAAATCGTACAATCGTGAATCCTCCTTATGGCTCCTCTTCATAGTAGGCCCTCCTTCTGTCATACTGTTCCTTACCATAAATCAAAGACTCATAAAGTAATCCCGCAAGATGCTTTCCACCACGGAAGTTGATGTGCGTATAATCATAATTGGCCAATGACGGCTTGGCATGCACCATGTCTGCCATACTGCCTTCCCCACCCATAGCCTCGAACATGTTCCAGAAAGCGACAGCCTCATCCGCCGCCAAATTCTGTTGATAACGAACCAGATTCTTGATGCCAGGCATGGTACGCAGCTCCCCTTCTTCGGTCTTATAGTCCCTATCGCCCACGCTGACTATGAGGATGGCTGCTTGCGGAAAGGCCTCCTTGAGATGCTGCACCGTTGTCTGCATGCCGGCAATGTACTTGTCGTAATTCCGTCCGCGCTCTGTAGCCACATTCAGTCCGTACTGCAGGATTATCAAATCGTAAGGACGCTGTTCATTGAACTCACGCATCATCCACACGGGAACAGAGCGGAGGGAAAGGCCGGAGCTGCCACGCAGTGAGAAGTTATCCAGCACAATGCCGGAAGTACCGTCCATGGCAAGGCCATAAAACAAGGTGGAGTCCGCACTTTCCACCGTCCAACGGACAGAACCGATATTTCCCTCTACCGTCATCTCCTGCAAATCATCAATCGGCTCAAAAGTCTCGGTAGTTGCTTCGCCACGATTGACGCGGACAGAAAGGGTGGTTGTGCCACGGTTATAGAAAAAAATACTGGCACGCTGGCAAGTATCCAGACGGGAGGCATAGTTCTTCTGCCCCCGCAGTTCCACATAAGCACCGGTATTCGGAATAAAGTAATGTCCGGAGACTCCCAGCTTGCTACGGTCAAAGAACACGGAGTCCATGACAGAATGGCTCTGCCATCCGCTGAAGGAATGACGCACTGTAGGACGGAAACCACTGGTCATGGACGTGATGGTGACAAAACCCACTCCGCAACCGCCATATTTCTGCTGAAGCATCTCGCGTAAATCAGCCGTCAGAATATCCGCTTCGATAAAGGAGTCGCCGAAGTAGGCGATACGAACCGGACGGGGTGCTTTGGCAAGCTCGTCGAGTGCCTGATAGAACCGCGTCATGCCACGCATGGTAGAATCGCTGTAATCTTCAATGCACGTCATGCCCGCACGGCAGGTGTCCACAAAGGCGGGCTTCACCTTCGGGGGCGGAGGCAGCAGGCTGTCCGGCTCACTCACCGGCTTGGAAGGACGACGCACGTCCCCCAAGATATCCACACGCCTCAGCACACGGCCACCCATCGTAATACTTGGCAACAGATGCATCAGCAACAATGCACCCCATACGATAAACGCCAACAGACCCGTATATTTCAATGAATTCTTTTCCATACCTAATGTGGCCGCAAAGATATAGATATAGGTTGAAAAAATCTCTCCGGACAAAAAAGAATTATCCCCAAAGAAACAAGATTTTTTCTCCGGGGATAACGGTTATAGACAGAGCAGACCCGATTAAATGGTCTGTTCGATATTCCAAACAAAAGCACGGAGTCCGAGTTGCTCGGTCTCCTTGTCCATCCGGTGGAGCGCTTCGAGCAACGGAGCCACCTTAGCCTCATCTATGATAGTGATGATGGCGGAACACATACTGGGCCAGGCATGGCTGCCATAGTGCGGTTCCCCCGTCTTACTGCCACGCCCCTGTACTTGCTGCCAATAGCTGAAGCCGCGGCAGTTGTGGCGGTCAAGCAATGCCATGATACGTTCAAAGAACGCTTGGTCGAATGTTATAAATACTGATTTCACGCTATATAATGTTTAGTGATTAATGTTTAATGATTAACGGATAATGATTAATCATTGTTTACGTGGTTTCGTCATCTTCTCCTTATGCAACTGGTAATAATC
>ENA-OPDF01001434-OPDF01001434.1-human-gut-metagenome-genome-assembly--contig:-NODE-1434-length-13872-cov-3.073315_pt1 | contig 13872 bp, 10 predicted proteins | sample MGYA00241575_ERZ501501 | MGnify/ENA primary metagenome ERZ501501 (study PRJEB25962, sample SAMEA1972229) | human gut metagenome | biome: human gut; feature: human-associated habitat; material: faeces... | reverse complement strand
ATGGCGGTCAAATCCAAAAAACGTTGGAAATACCCGGTTCTGCCGATAAGTTCGCGCGAGCGCGCTTTCACGGCACTGAATGACTGCATATTCACCACCACTTCCGCCCTCAGCGGCACGGGGCTTACGCTCTTCGACACCTACACTTACTGGTCGCTTTTCGGGCAGATAGTTATACTCATCGTAATTCAGATCGGCGGTATCGGCTTTATGTCGATGGCGATCTTCGCGCTTTCTTACACCGGCAGAAAGATAGGGCTGAAACAGCGCTTTACCATGCGCGAATCTGTCGCGGGATTCATCGGCGGCGGCGTGGTCAAAATGACGCGCTTTATTTTAAAAGGTACAATATACTGCGAAACGGCCGGTGCGATAGCTCTTTCGGTCTTTTTTATCCCGAAGATCGGCGTTGGAAAAGGCATCTTCTTCGCCATTTTCCACTCCATTTCCGCATTCTGCACGGCGGGCATAGATATAATGGGCTATTTCGAGCCGGGCAGCTCGATAATTACAGCGGCGGACAGCTGGCTGCTGAACGTAACGCTGATAATACTTCTGACCATCGGCGGCATCGGCTACATCACTTGGGGCGATGTTGTGGAGCACAAGTGGCACTTTAAAAAGTACCGTTTGCAGAGCAAGATCGTAATAATGGTCACTATACTTTTTTATATACTTGGAATTGCAGAGATGATACTGGTAGAGTGGAACGCGCCCTCGCTGAGCAGTGCAGACGGCGCAGGTCAAAAGCTGCTGATGAGCTCCATGCTGGTAACATCGGGGCGCGACGCAGGCTTTGCACCGCTGAACGTTGCCCTATTGAAAGAATCCACCCTGCTTATGATAATCTGCTTTATGTTCATAGGCGGCGCGCCCGGCTCGACGGCATGCGGTATCAAGACCACGACTTTCGCGGTAATGGTGCTGACGATCGCGAGCGTTTTTCGCAGGAAAAAGTCGGTAGAATGCTTCGGCAGACGTTTTGAGAATACAATAATCAAAGACGCAAGCTGTGTTACAACACTGTATTTACTCGTTGTCATAATCAGCTCGATAGTTATATCGGCTATCGAAGATGTGAAAATACTTCCCGTAATGTTTGAGGTTGTTTCGGCGATAAGTTCGTGCGGGCTTTCAATGGGCATAACCGCAAAGCTTTCGGACATTTCATGCGCGCTGATAACGATAATCATGTTCTTCGGCAGGATCGGCGGACTATCATTCATCATGTCGCTCTCTAACAACGTTAAGCCTTCAAAGGTACAGCTGCCCGAAGAGAAGATAATTGTAGGATAAGAATATGAATATAAAAATCGAAAGGAAAATTACAAAATGGCACGGTCATTTTTAATAGTAGGACTTGGAAGATTTGGCAAACACATGGCGAAATCGCTAACTAAGCAGGGCAACGAGGTGCTCGCTATCGACATCAACGAGGACAGGGTAAATTCGGCGCTGAAGTACGTCACCGATGCGCAGATCGGCGACGCGACCGACCCGCAATTCATCGCGGAGCTGGGTGTGAACAATTTCGACGTCTGCATCGTCGCGATAGGCGATAATTTCCAAAGCTCGCTGGAGTCTACCTGCCTGCTGAAAGAGTCGGGCGCGAAGTACGTTTTCGCCCGCGCGAACCGCGATATACACAAGAAATTCCTGCTTCGCAACGGCGCTGACGAGGTAATTTACGCCGAGCGCGAGACTGCCGAGCGCTTCGCTATGCGGTTCGGACTCAAAGGCATTTCCGACTACTTTAAGCTGAACGACGAGTACGCCATTTACGAGATCGCCGTTCCGGAGAGCTGGATTGGCAAGACGATTGTGGAAAAGAACGTTAGGCAAAAGTATAATGTCAACGTGCTTGCGATAAAGCACGACGGCATTTTCGACGCACTGCCGGGGCCCGACCACCTCTTCACCGCTGACGAGAAGCTGCTGGTTCTGGGAAACCGCGAATCCGTACAAAAAATGATGAAGTAAATATGCACAAAAATCGCGGCTGAGATATGCCGCTTTTTTATTACAGCCGAGGTTACAATTTGGTTACAGGTAGATTTTTGGACAGTTGAAAACTTTACATAACACATTGTTGAATGTTGAAAACCCAGTTGAAAGTGTTAAGAACCTCTGCAAATATTGATAGTTTTGCAAATCGCGGTTTTAAACAGCTGTTGATAAGTACGCTTTTTCGGTCAGTTTGTAACCAGTATGTAATTTTTGACGTTACCATTTAAGCATGACATTTGATAAATTTTACAGACACAAATTTACATAAAGCACTGTATAAGGATAATTTGCAGAGCTGCAAAAAGAGTTACAGACAGGTTACGGGAAAATAGCTGTACAGTTGAGAAAGCGGCTTTTAAACAGCATAAATGTTGAAAACTCAGTTGAAACTGTTAAAAAGTATCGCAAATACAAGCGTTTTCGGACAAGCGGGTTTTAAAACGTGTGTTGAAAAGTACGATTTTTCGGGCTGTTTGTAACCGATCTGTAATCAGATATGCTGCGTGTGGCGTTTTTTTCAACAGGCGAAGTTTAAAGCATTGTTTATAACTTTTTATGCTTGACAAGCGGCGCAAAAGTTGCTATACTATATATAATGCGTCTGAAAAGGGCGCAAAATTTCATGCCGTGCGCTTTAGCAGTTAAAACGGTTAAAACGCGGCAGACTATTTGGAGGAGATTATTATGAAGATCGCGATCGCAGGACTCGGACTCATCGGCGGCTCGCTCGCCAAAGCTATAAAAAAGAACACGGAGTACACGGTCTACGGCTACGACATCTCGCGCGATGTGATCTCGGCGGCGATGGCTGAGGAAGCGATAGATTACAGCATACAGCCCGAAGAGATGGGCTGCTGCGACCTCGTCATCGTGGCTCTGCACCCGAACGAAACGATAGATTTTATTTTGGATAACCGCGAAAATTTCAAGAAAGACGGCATAGTCATCGACTGCTGCGGCGTAAAGGGCGCGATAGTCAGCGCTGTGGAAAAGCCGCTGAGCGACGCAGGAGTGCGTTTTCTGGGCTGCCACCCTATGGCGGGCCGCGAGTTTTCGGGCTTTTCATACTCGCTGGACAACCTTTTTGAAAAGGCAAGCTTTATCATGACCCCGACCGACGACACTAAGATGAGCGCAGTAAAAGAGATCTCGGCTTTCGCATACCGCACGGGCTTTGCGAAGTGCGTGGTATCCTCACCAAAGGAGCACGACGAGATAATCGCTTTCACCTCGCAGCTTGCGCACGTTGTATCGAGCGCTTACATCAAAAGCCCATCGCTCGGCAAGCAGGCGGGCTTCTCGGCGGGCAGCTTTAAAGACCTCACGCGCGTGGCGAAGCTGAACGCCGATATGTGGACTACGCTTTTTCTTATGAACAAGACTGCGCTCGCCGCCGAGGTAGACCACATTATAAAAGCGCTCACCGACTACCGTGACTGCATAGCCGCGGGCGACGCCGAAACACTGCACCGTCTGCTGGAGGAAGGCTCGGCGCTGAAAGAAAAAAGCAACAATATGAGATAAGCCGTGCGGCTTGACAAAATGTGCGGAATGTTGTATAATTAAATAGATAAATTTAGGCGGCGGGATATTTTTTCGCCGCTCGCAGAAAGGACTGTTTTTTCTAATGGGCATGACGCTGACTGAAAAAATACTAAGAAAGCACCTTGTAGACGGCGAATACGTCAAGGGCGAAGAGATCGGCATAAAGATCGACCAGACCCTTACGCAGGACGCTACGGGCACTATGGCTTACCTCGAATTTGAGGCTATCGGTATACCCAGAGTAAAGACTGAGCGCAGTGTGGCTTACATCGACCACAACACCCTCCAGTCGGGCTTTGAGAACGCCGACGACCACCGCTTCATCGGCTCTGTTGCCAAGAAGCACGGCATCTACTTCTCGCGCCCCGGCAACGGTATCTGCCATCAGGTACACCTCGAGCGTTTCGGCGTGCCCGGCAAGACCCTTATCGGCTCAGACTCGCACACCCCTACGGGCGGCGGTATCGGCATGATAGCGATAGGCGCAGGCGGACAGGACGTAGCCGTAGCTATGGGCGGCGGCGCTTACTACATCACCTGCCCCAAGGTAGTTAAAGTAAACCTTACGGGCAAGCTTTCCCCCTGGGTATCGGCTAAAGACGTTATACTGCAAGTGCTGAGAGTTATGAGCGTTAAAGGCGGCGTCGGCAAGGTCATCGAGTACTGCGGCGAGGGCGTAAAGACCCTTTCTGTACCCGAGAGAGCCACAATTACCAACATGGGCGCTGAGCTGGGTGCTACGACCTCTATATTCCCCTCTGACGAGATAACACTCGAGTTCCTCAAGGCGCAGGACAGAGCGGACGTATGGGTACCCCTCGCGGCTGACGAGGACGCAGAGTACGACGAGCAGATCGACATCGACCTTTCCGCGCTCGTACCGCAGGCAGCATGTCCCCACTCGCCCGACAACGTTAAGACAGTCGAGGAGATCGGCAAGCTCAAGATAGACCAGGTATGTATCGGCTCTTGCACCAACTCTTCTTTCGTAGATATGATGAAAGTTGCGTACATTCTGAAGGGCAAGACGGTAGACCCCAGCGTTTCGCTCGCTATCGCCCCCGGCTCGAAGCAGGTGCTCAACATGATCGCGCAGAACGGCGCTCTCTCAGACATGATAGACGCAGGCGCAAGAATACTCGAATCCGCCTGCGGCCCCTGCATAGGCATGGGTCAGTCGCCTAACTCGGGCGGCGTTTCGCTGAGAACATTCAACAGAAACTTTGAGGGACGTTCCGGCACTAAGGACGGACAGATCTACCTCGTATCGCCCGAAATGGCGGCTGTATCAGCGCTGACGGGCTACCTCACCGACCCGCGCGACTACCTCGGCGATATGCCCGAGTTCAAGCTGCCTGAGCACTTCGTTATCAACGACAACATGATAGTACCGCCCGCACCCGCAGAGGAAATGGACAGCGTAGAGGTACTCAGAGGCCCGAACATAAAGCCTTTCCCCGAGACCTCGCCGCTTGACGAGAGCATAGAGTGCGCGGTATCGCTGAAAGTCGGCGACAACATCACCACCGACCACATCATGCCCGCGGGCGCTAAGATACTGCCCCTGCGCTCGAATATACCGAAGATTTCGCAGCACTGCTTCACCGTATGCGACGAAGAGTTCCCCAGAAGAGCGAAGAACATGGGCAAGTCGATAATCGTCGGCGGCTCTAACTACGGTCAGGGCTCGTCGAGAGAGCACGCGGCGCTCGCGCCCCTCTACCTCGGCGTAAAGGCTGTACTGGTAAAGAGCTTTGCGAGAATACACCGCGCTAACCTCATCAACGCAGGAATACTGCCGCTGACATTCGTCAACGAAGCCGACTACGAGAAGATCGGTCAGGGCGACGAGATAGCTATTGAGAACGTAAAGGAAAGCGTGCTGGCTGACAAGAGCGAGCTTACCCTCGTCAACAAGACCACTGGCGCTGAGATACCCGTACTCTGCGAGCTGACGGGACGCACCAAGGACATAATCCTCGCGGGCGGTCTGCTCGACTACACAAGAGAGTCGCTGGCTGAATAATGCGCCGCATTGACGACCTAAGCAAAGAGCTGCGCGAGATAGAAGCCTGCGAAAAGGCGAACGAGCCTAAGAAAAAGCTGACTTTTATGAAGAGGCTTGTGCTGAACATTATCCTGCTGGCGTTTGCGGTTGGCGTGCTGGCGGCATACGCTGTAAATTCGGTGGGAAAACTTATCCGCATGGGGCGCACCGTAGGCGGCTACGACGCGCACGACAAGGCTGTATTCGCGGCGTTTGTCGGGATACTGCTCATCATCTCAGCGGCGATGTACAAGCTTACCAAGCCGAAAGGCGGCAAAGGCTTTGACAGCGGCAGATTCAAGCTCTGCATAATGGCAGTCGCAGGAATACTTATGATCGCGATATTCATAGCGCTTTGCGTAAAGTCGATACAAAACTGAAATTGCAAAGGGGCAAGGCATGGCTGGAGCAGGTTTGCTCCGCCGCTTTGCCCTTTTTCATATATTTTAAAAGGAGGATCATCAATGGCAAAGATACAGATGAAAACACCGCTCGTTGAAATGGACGGCGACGAAATGACCAGAATTATCTGGAAAGAGATCAAGGATATACTTATCCTGCCCTACGTTGACCTGAAGACCGAGTACTACGACCTCGGTCTGGAGTACCGCGAAAAGACTAAAGACCAGGTGACCATCGACTCGGCGAACGCTACCAAGAAGTACGGTGTAGCTGTAAAATGCGCTACCATCACGCCGAACGCGGCAAGAATGCCAGAGTACAACCTTTCGCAGATGTGGAAGTCGCCGAACGGCACTATCCGCGCTATGCTCGACGGAACTGTTTTCCGCGCGCCGATACTGGTAAAGGGCATCACCCCGTACATTCCGACATGGACAAAGCCCATCACCATCGCGCGTCACGCTTACGGCGATGTTTACAAGAACGTAGAGATGAAGTGCCCGAAGGACTCTAAGGCTGAGCTGGTGCTGACCGACAAGGACGGCAACGTTTCTAAGGAAACTATCTACGATTTCAAGGACTCGGCGGGTATCATACAGGGTCTGCACAACAAGGAAAGCTCGATAGCTTCGTTCGCAAGAGCCTGCTTCAACTACGCGCTCGACACCAAGCAGGACGTTTGGTTCGCTACCAAAGACACCATCTCGAAGAAGTACGACCACACCTTTAAGGACGTTTTCGCTGAGATCTTTGAGAAAGAGTACAAGGAGAAATTTGCGGCGGCGGGAATCGAATATTTCTACACCCTTATCGACGACGCTGTTGCAAGAGTTATCCGCTCAAACGGCGGCTACATATGGGCATGCAAGAACTATGACGGCGACGTTATGAGCGACATGGTGGCTACCGCCTACGGCTCGCTCGCTATGATGACCTCGGTACTCGTTTCGCCCGACGGCATTTACGAGTACGAAGCGGCGCACGGCACGGTACAGCGCCACTACTACAAGCACCTCAAGGGCGAAGAGACCTCTACCAACTCGGTAGCTACCCTCTTTGCATGGACAGGCGCGCTGCGCAAGAGAGGCGAGCTTGATGAGCTGCCCGAGCTTATGGCATTTGCCGACAAGCTCGAAAAGGCGACCATCAAGACCATCGAGGACGGCGTAATGACCGGCGACCTCTACCTGCTTTCCAAGCTGGAGAACAAGCAGAAGGTAAATACCGAGGACTTCCTCAAAGCAGTTGACGAAAGACTGAAAGCGATGCTCTAATGCTCTGACAGCATCGCAAACATAAAAAAGCGGCGACCCGTTACGTTCAGCGGGCCGCCGTTATTTGTTATTCAGAAAATGTTAGGGTCTTTTATCGTCGCCGAGGATCTCAGCGTCGTCGAGCAGACCGGAAAAAGCAAGAGCCTGTACTCTGTAATACATCAAATTATCGTTCGAATAAGAGTAATAAATTGAAAGGCTTTTGCCGACATATTCACCGTCGGTGAAATTTTTATAACTCTTCTCACCGTCAACAATTATGCCGTAATCTTCACAAAGTTCATCTATCGAATTTGCAGAAGCCTTAGTAAGTTTTTTCGCGCCGTAGTCATATGCATAAAAGAAAACGTATTTATACTCAAGATCCCAATGGTTATCCCAAAAATCCTCATTTTCATCTGTATCTGCTCTGTCAATAGACACAACATACATTTCAGGGTCAGAGCTGTTGTTTCTATAAACATTGCCCAGCTCAAATCTTTTATAGCATTCACTTTTGCTCAAACCCGTAATTTCAGCGAGGTCTTCAAAAGCGTACTTTGTATACTCAGCGTACTTCGACTCCTGATAAATATCCGCTCTATCGCTCTTTTTCACGCAGTCATAAGCCTTGCCGTACTTGCCCTCTGATAGCATAGCTTCGATAAGATCGTCGCGCTCTTTTTTCGGGGCGGCGTCGTAAGCCATCTGATACTCGCCCATATTGTAGAAAAATTCGGGCGAAGTGAGGTAGCCGTAAGCCTTTATTCCCGCAGGAACGAGCACCGCCAGCGCCGCGCCGAAGCCTATCAGGAACAGCACGAAATTCAGCAGCTTGCTCTTCTTTTTCTTGACGGGCTGAACAGCTGGTGCGGGTCGGATGCAGCGGGGCTGAGCACCTGCCATCAGGAAAGGCTCGCCGCAATTCGGGCAGCCGCCCAGGCTGTCGTCGGAAACTGTACCGCATTTTCTGCATAATATCTTAGCCATTTTTCACCACTCCCCTCTTAATATACGTCGAGCACCTTAGGCGTGCTCTCCATTTTATCATCAGCTACTGCGGTAACGTACCACTCGCCATCTATCTTATAGACCACGAAATTCGCTTCGCAGTCCTTACTGCGCTTATCGCCCTTGACTTTCAGATCTACGGTAACGAGCACGCCTTCCTCAACGGTCTCGCCGTTTTTCAGACTGCCTTCAGTAAGGCGCTGTTTTGATTTGAGAAGCGGCTTTACCGACTTGAATTTGTAGGAATATTTAGCATTTTTGCCGTACTTATCCTCTTTGGCGTCAAAAAATTCATCGAAATAGTCTTCGAAATAATCGTCCTCGCTTATGTAATCATCAAGATCCTCATCATTTGAAAGCGCCGAATATTTGTAGATCTCGGCAAAATCTTCAAAATCTTCCGCACTCAGCGCTTTGACGTAATCGGAGACCGCGCCTAGGTAGGGGGTCGCGAAAATGCGCTCGCAGACCTTCGCGGCGGAAACACACACCGCCAGAACTATCGCAAAAGTCACCAGCTTTTTAACGGGCACGGGCTTGGCTGACTTTTGCTTCGCGGGGCGCGGCTGATACTGCGGGACACTGCGGCGTGGCAGGCTTTCTTCCTGCGGGGCGCCGCACACGGGACAAAATTTGCTGCCGGCATTCATCTGACTGCCGCATTTGGTACAAAAAACCTTATCCATATATCTTCCTCCATAAACATATGTGCAAAAATGCATTTATCGCTTTATTATAGCACAACTGCTGACAAAATGCAAGTATTCAGACCTAAAAATTCGATACATATTAGCACGATTGGTTACATTCTGCGCGTTTGCGGCAAAATTTTTCACATTTTCCGCGCTAATTTCGGCGGCAATATTGACATCTTCGCCAAATTGTACTATAATAAAAGTAGGAAAATTTGCGGCGAAAATGCCGCTTTGAGCGGAGGTATTACATATGGAAAACGAAAGATCCCGCGTTATAAAGGTCAAGGTGCGCGCAGTTGGCAAGCCAGCGGCTGAAGAAAAGCCAGCGGAAGCGCCTGCCGAGCCGGTCGTGCAGACCGAGCAGACCGAGCAGACCGTTGAAACGCCCGTCGAACAGCCCGCCGAGCCTGCTGTTGAGGATAACACTTCGGACGTTGCGGAAGTAGCTGAAACCGCGGAAGTTGAAGAGGCCGAGGAAGCGGCTGAGCCTGCTGAACCCATTGAAGAGGCGGCAAAAGAGGTCGAGGAAGAGCCTGCAAACGAGCCTATCGAAAAGCCTATCGAAGAGCCTGCGGAACAGATCGAAGCTGAGGAAACAGCGGAAAAAATCGAACCTGTCATAAACGCTGAGCCGAGCGCTAAGCCCGCCATGGCTGAGGTCGGCGCGGCGGGGATCGCCTGCCCGAACTGCGGCAAGATGTGTCCTGAGGGCGACGCTTTCTGCATTGCCTGCGGCACTCGTCTGAACCAACCGAAGCCCGAGCCTAAACCTGAACCCGCGCCCGCGAACCGCTGTCCGAAGTGCGGAACTGAGTGCGCCGAGGGCGACAGCTTTTGCATGAACTGCGGCACTCGTCTGAACCAGCCCGCACCCGCGGTAAACGTCTGCCCGAAGTGCGGCACCGAAGTTTCGCCCGACTCGCTCTTCTGCATCAATTGCGGAAACAGACTGAAATAAAACCATGAAAAACACATCTGCTGAGGAAAAGCCCGAAAGAGGCGGCGCGGGGCTGGCGGTATTCATCGTCTTTGCACTGCTGGCGCTGGGCGCAGGGGCTTTCGGCGCACGGTACGCGGTAAAGACCTTTGCGGGCGGCGCGGCTGTAAGCGAAAGCGCATCTGCCGAAAGCTCTGAAAGCGCGGACGAAAGCGGCGGCACGGCGATAAGCGAGATACAGCTTTCGACCGAGACCGTTGAGATACAGCTCGGCATCACCGACTTTTCCGCCGACCTGCCAGACGTCATCAACGACGACACCGAAGAGTTGGGCACCTGCTCGTACAAATTCGCGCCCGCCGAAAGCGGCCAAATGACGCTGCGGGTCAACCTCGGCGCAGACGAAAAGCCAGAGGTCGCGAGCGACGATTACAGCATCGCCGAGGTCTACGGGCTGGAGGAACAGCAGGGCGGCGTTTACACATTCACCATCACGGGCAAGCGCGAGGGCAGCACATTCATAACGTTCAGCGGCAGCGACCCGCGCACCATGCGGCGGATATACGTCAGCGTGAAAGGCTCAGCGCCGCAGCGGAGGTCGAGCGACCCCGACGTCCTTTCATTCAACGACGAGAAGAACACCTACTCGATAAACCGAAGCGGCAGCGTTACCATTAGCTGGTACAACGGCGACACCGAGGTCTACTCGAAAGAGGTGCGCGTTGAGTACACCGAGCCTGTTCCCGAGGACAGCTCGTCAAAGTAAAAAATCAGACCGTGCAGTTTTCGCCGCACGGTCTTTTTTGTGGATATTTGAATTTTATCAAGCCTGTGGGGTATCGTTATCCGCGGGCTTTTCTTTATTATCGGGCTGGGCGGGGTGGTCGGGATCGTCACCTTTTGGCGTATCGTCCGAATTAGCCGAAATGCCCTGACCGATAGCCCTGCCGGTAACGAACGAATTTATCATCGACTTGAGGTCGATGCCGATGCCCTCGAGCATACCGGAGGAAACTTGGTTGGTCGAGCGGGTGATGTCCTCTATCATCTTGGCGCTGTTGCCCTCGCCGTACATCGTTATACTGCCGACCTTCGCGAGCGGCTCGGAAACGGCTTTCGCGACCTGCGGCAGAACGTCGAAATACATCTGCAACACCGCGGCTTCCTGCATTTTCTGCATAGCCTCAGCCTTTTTGTTCAGACCCTCTGCCTCAGCGAGAGCCTTTGCGCGGATAGCGTTCGCCTCCGCCTCGCCGACGGCGCGGATACCCTCGGCCTCCTGCAATTTAGCGTATTTCATCGCTTCGGCGCGGGCTTTCTGCGCTTCGGCGTCCTTCTGCTGTTCATAAAGTTCGGCTTCCGCCTGTTTCGAGCGCTGGAAAAGCGCCGCCTGCGCTTCCTGCTCCTTGCGGTAGCGCTCAGCGTCAGCCTTTTTCTTTACCTCGGCATTGAGCGATTGCTCCTGCACCTCTGCCTGCTTGGCGTGCAGAAGTACGTCCTGCTCGGTCTTGGCAATATCAGCCATCGAGCTTGTGACCTCGATAGTCTTGCGCTGCTCCTGCTGCTGAATATCGTAAGCCGCGTCAGCCTCAGCCTGCTTGATGTCAGACTGCTTTTTCAGCTCCGCCTTGCGGATAGCCAGCTCGTTATTTCTCTGCGCGATCTCGGTCTCAGCCTGCACGCGGGCGTCGTTCGACTCTTTGCTTGCGCGCGCCTGCGCTATCTGAATATCGCGCTCCGCCTCAGCCTTAGTTATAGCAGCGGTCTTTTGGATCTTGGTGGTGTTGTCGATACCGAGGTTTTCTATCAAGCCCTGCTCGTCGGTAAGGTTCTGAACGTTGAAAGAAACTATCTCCAGACCCATATTCGCGAGGTCGGGCGCGGCGTTATCCTGCACCTTTTCGGCAAACTTTTTGCGGTCGTTCACCATATCCTGCAGCGACATCTGACCCACAATCTCGCGGACGTTGCCCTCGAGCACTTCGCGCGCAACGCTGCAAATGTAAGCGGAATTTTGATTAAGGAAGTTCTGCGCGGCGAGCGCGAGCTTATTCTCTTGATCTGAGATCTTGACGTTTACCACCGAGTCGACGCGAACGTTGATATAATCGGCGGTCGGCACGCTGGTAGCGGTCTTGACATCTACTGAAATAAGCTTCAGACTGAGCTTGTCAAGACGCTCTAAGAAAGGTATCTTGATACCCGCCTTGCCTATCAGCACTTTTTTTCGCAGACCCGAAATTATGTACGCTTCGTCGGGCGGGGCTTTGCAGTAGCCCGAAATGATAATGATTATCAGCAGGACTACGCCCGCCGCGATGCCGAGCTGCGGGATGTGCGAGGATACAAATTCCATAAAATCCATAGTATTTCCTCCTACAAATTTTGTTTTTTGAACATGAAATATTTGAATGCTTTTGATACATTATATCACATATGACGAAAAAAGTCAACAAAAAGCGGCGGCGCGACGTGTAAAAGTTCTGAAATTCGCGGCTTGTACATATTATAATCAGGACAGGAACTTTTTAGAAAAGGAGATGGCGCTTTGAAAAGACAAAGCTTTTTAAAAGGCTCGGCTGTGCTGATGGCGATGGTGCTGGTAACAAAGCTCATCGGCATGATCTACAAAGTGCCGCTGACGAATATGCTTGGCGGCACGGGAATGAGCTGCTATTCGGGGGCTTTCGCGATATTCGCGCCGGTATTCGCGGCGGCTGCGGCGGGCGTGCCGAGCGCTATGAGCAGGCTGGTCTCCGAGCAATTGGCGCTGGGGCGTTACGCGAATGCGGTAAAAATAAAACGCGCCGCCCTGCTGATATTCTCCGCCGTTTCGATAGTAATGAGCTTAGCGCTGATACTTTCGGCGCACATTCTCGCGGCGCGGGTTATACACGTTCCGCAGGCGAAATGGGCGCTCATCGGCGTTTCGCTCTCGCTCTTCCCCGCCGCCGTGATGAACGTCGAACGCGGCTGGGCTGAGGGCATCGGCAGCATGACCCCTACGGCTTCCTCAGAGATCGCGGAAACCATCTTCAAGGCGGTTTTTGGGCTGGCACTGCCCTACAAGGTGATAAGCGCCGCGCGATCGAGTTTTGAGGCGTACCACGGCTGTTTCGGGCACTACTGCGCAGATATGCGCGAGGCTATGATGACCGCCGCCCCATACGCCGCCGCGGCTTCTGCTCTGGGCGTTTCGCTGGCTTCATTTGCCGCCTGCATATGGGTGTTTATACGCACGCGGGGGCTCAGCAGACGTTGCGCGCGGGAGTTTGAGCACACGGGTCTGCCGCGTGATATGGGGCTGCGGGCAGCTTGCAGAAAGCTTCGGCAGTTCACCCTTCCCGTCGCGATGACGGCGGTGGTCGCGACCCTTTCGGCAACGGCAGACCTCGTTACCATCTCGCCGCAACTGGAACGTGCGATAAGCCGACGATCTGAGATATTTGAACATCTCGGCGAATACGGGATAGCGGCGGACGAGCGTGCGGGATTTGTGTACGGCTCATACTCCGGACTGGCGCTGATGATATTCGGGCTGCTGCCGACCTTTACGGCGATGCTGGGCAAGAGTGCCCTGCCGACCCTCAGCACGGCGTTTGCGCGGCGGGATAAGCGCGGAATGACGAAATGTCTGCGGTCGATGCTTCTGCTATCGGCAGGGCTTAGTCTGCCGGGCGGTCTGGGGATATGCGCGCTAGCCGAACCGATACTGCGGCTCTTTTTCGGCGGTGCGGCGGCTGAGATCTCGGTATCGGCGCGGCCGCTCGCAATACTCGGCATTGGCGCGGCGTTCATGGGCGTGGCGGTGCCTTGCCTGACGGCGTTGCAGGCGTGCGAAAAGCAGGGCACGGCGGCGGTGATAAGCATTTCGGGAGCGGGGCTGAAACTCGCGCTGAACATACTGCTCATACCTATCCCCGCGCTGAACATCAGCGGCGCCGCGCTCTCAACGGCGATCTCGCAGGCGGTGAT
>ENA-OPDF01001418-OPDF01001418.1-human-gut-metagenome-genome-assembly--contig:-NODE-1418-length-14028-cov-4.186646_pt1 | contig 14028 bp, 15 predicted proteins | sample MGYA00241575_ERZ501501 | MGnify/ENA primary metagenome ERZ501501 (study PRJEB25962, sample SAMEA1972229) | human gut metagenome | biome: human gut; feature: human-associated habitat; material: faeces... | reverse complement strand
CCGGCCCCGTAGAGAGCGCCGCCATAGGCAACCTGCTGGTGCAGGCTATGGCGCTGGGCGATATAAGCGGCATAGACGAGCTTCGGGACATAGTCCGCCGCTGCGAGGCTGTGGAGTGCTATGAGCCCAACACCACCGCGGAATGGGAGGCCGCATACGGGCGGCTTCTGGGCTATATGGAAAGGAGCGGCAAAAAATGACGGTAGATATGACAAAATGGCAGGACATGGCAAGGGCGAACGCCCACATACGCCCTGCCGAAAGCGGCCGTATGGCGGGAAAGATATGCATAGTGACCGGCGCGGCCCAGGGCTTCGGCAGGGGCATAGCGCAGGAGCTTTACAACGAGGGCGCCTCGATAGTCATAGCGGATCTGAACGAGCCCCTTGCCGGGCAGGTAGCCGTTGAAATGGGCGAAAGGGCCTTTGCGGTTGCCGTGAACGTGTCCGATGAGGAATCCGTGGCCAATATGGTCGCGCAGACCGTGGAGCGCTTCGGCGGCCTCGACCTGATGCTCTCCAACGCGGGAGTGGTACGCTCCGGCCCCGTGACTGAAATGGAAAAAAAAGATTTTGACTTTGTGACCTCCATCAACTATACCGGCTACTTCCTCTGCTCCAAATACGCGGCGATAATAATGCAGGCACAGCACGAGGCGGCTCCAGAGGCCATGTACGATATAGTGGAGCTAAATTCCAAATCCGGCCTCGAGGGCTCAAACCGCAACTTTGCCTATGCGGGCTCCAAGTTCGGCGGCATAGGGCTCACCCAGTCCTTCGCCCTTGAGCTTTGCGCCTACAATATCAAGGTGAACGCCGTATGCCCCGGCAACTATCTGGATGGGCCGCTGTGGTCCGACCCGGAGCGCGGCCTGTTTGTGCAGTACCTGAGGGCGGGCAAGGTCCCCGGTGAGTTGATTGTTGGAGGAAAGAATGGACTGGAGCCGGTAGAAAAGACCAAGGACCGTACAGGACGTCCGCCGCCATTACGAGGCAAAGGTGCCCATGAACAGGGGCTGCCTCCCCTTAGACGTGGCCAAGGCAGTGATGTACTGCGTGGAGCAGCGGTACGAGACCGGGCAGGCAATACCCGTTACGGGCGGCCAGGTCATGCTAAGCTGACGGACGGTAGCGCCCATGATAGATATAGGCATATTAAACGAGCTTAACGCGCCAACAAGGGAGGAGCGGCTGGATAACCTCCGCCGCATAGCCGAAAAGAGCGTATTCCCTCCTCTGGAGCCGCGGTATATAAACAACCATATACACACCTTTTACTCCTTCTCCCCCTACTCCCCCGCCGCCGCGGTATACGCCGCCCGCGCGGAGGGGCTCTGCACCGCAGGCATAATAGACCACGACTCTATTGCCGGAGCCGGGGAATTTATAGAGGCCGGCAGGATACTGGATATGCCCGTTACCGTTGGTATGGAATGCCGCGTATCCATGGCGGGAACCTCCCTCGAGGGCAGGCGCACCAACAATCCTGATCAGGCCGGCGTAAGCTACATGACCATACAGTCTGTGCCTCATGACTCCATCGAATACCTGAACGCCCGCTTTGCCCCGTACCGCGAGGCACGGCACAGGCGCAGCAGAGCCATGATCCGCAGAATGAATCAGCTTCTCCGTGATATTGAGCTGGATTACGACCGCGATGTCCTGCCGCTGTCAAGGACCTCGGAGGGAGGCGGAGTCACCGAGCGCCACCTCATGTACGCGCTCGCCCGGAGAATAGTGCAAAGGGCAGGGCGCGGAAGCGCCGCGATAGGCTTCCTCGAGGACGCGATGGGCGCGCCCTTTGTTCGCCACTCACAATCTTCATCTGGAAAACGTAACGATCCATACCGGCGAATCTGCCCTGAAAGAATGTAGTAATATCGAAGCTGTAAATTGCCGCTTTGAGGGAAAATATCCTTTCTGGCATAACGATGGTTTCGTTGTGAAAAACTGCCTGTTTACGGAAGGAGCACGTGCCGCCCTCTGGTATTCCAATAATCTGCAAATGACAGACACTTTGGTAGAAGCACCAAAGATGTTCCGTGAAATGGATGGTATCCGGCTGGAAAACGTACAACTGCCCTATGCACTGGAAACCCTCTGGTTTTGCCGGAATGTAGAGTTGAAGAATGTAAAAGTAGACAAAGGTGATTACCTGTTTGTACACGGTGAAAATATCAGGATTGATGACTTTGAGATGAATGGTAACTACTCTTTCCAATACTGCAAAAACGTAGAAATCCGTAATGCGGTAATCAATTCGAAAGATGCTTTCTGGAATACGGAAAACGTGACGGTTTACGACTCTGTATTGAATGGGGAATATTTAGGCTGGCATTCCAGAAATCTGCGTCTGGTGAACTGCAAGATTTCAGGTACACAGCCACTTTGCTATGCCCACGATCTGATTATGGAAAACTGCACGATGACAGAAGATGCAGACCTCGCTTTTGAATATAGTAGTGTGCAGGCCACTATCCATAGTCCGGTTCACAGTGTAAAAAATCCACATACAGGAAGTATCACTGCCGAAAGTTTCGGAGCTATAATCCTAGATGAGAATATAAAAGCACCGGGCAACTGTGAATTGAAATTATGGGACGACCAAACCTGTTTTGACTGATTAGGTATGAAATACAATTTTGATGAAATCATTCCACGTCGGGGTACGAACTCTTATAAATGGGATTCTGCCAATGATGCCGACATATTGCCAATGTGGGTAGCCGATATGGATTTCCGTACAGCCCCAGCCGTGACAGAAGCGCTGAAAAAGCGAGTAGAACATGGTATCTTCGGTTATGTCCGCGTGCCTGACAGCTATTATCATACGGTAATCCACTGGTTCGGCAGACGTCATTATTGGAAAATAGAGAGAGAATGGATAATCTATACAACTGGAGTAGTACCGGCTTTATCAGCAGTAATAAAATCCCTGACGAATCCTAGTGATAGAGTTCTGGTGCAAACTCCGGTGTATAATTGCTTCTTTTCTTCCATCCGTAATAATGGTTGCGAGATGATTTCCAATCCATTGATCTATGAGGATAGCACCTATCGGATTGATTTTGACGATCTGGAGAAGAAAGCGGCAGACCCAAAAGTAAAATTACTGTTATTGTGTAATCCGCATAATCCGGCCGGAAGAGTCTGGAGCAAACAGGAATTAATACGTATTGGTGAGATTTGCCTCCGGAATGATGTATGGGTGGTATCAGATGAAATACATTGTGAGCTGGTCTTTCCGGGATATACTTATACACCTTTTGCATCTCTTTCAGAAGAGTTCCGGATGCACTCCGTCACTTGCACATCACCCAGCAAAGCTTTTAACCTGGCCGGACTTCAGATTGCAAACATCATTTCCGCTGATGCAGACATACGCAGAAAAATAGATAAAGCCATTAATATCAATGAGGTTTGTGATGTGAACCCATTCGGTGTGGAGGCATTGATAGCCGCCTATAATGAAGGGGAAGAATGGCTGGAAGAACTAAAAAGTTATCTGTTTGCCAATTATCAGTATCTGAGAAACTATTTCAATGAACATCTACCGGATTTCCCCGTACTTAAATTAGAAGGTACTTATCTGGTATGGGTAGACTGTTCAGTGTTGAATAAGTCATCGGAAGAAATCGTGACGGCTCTACTGGAAAAAGAAAAGGTCTGGGTCAATGAGGGCTGTATGTACGGAGAAGACGGAGACAATTTTATCCGTATCAATATTGCCTGTCCGCAGCAACAGTTGGCTAAAGGTTTGAAGAAGCTGAAACATGCCTTCGGATAACTTTCTTAATCAGTGCAAATTTATTCGGATTAAAACGGGAACGTTTTCTTCAATATTAGTAACTTCGCAAAAACATACTAAGAATTTGAAATATCATGGAATACAGAATATTAGGAAATACAGGACTATCCGTTAGTGTCATCGCACTGGGTTGTGAAGGTTTTATGGGAAAAACGGAAGAACAGGTACATTCGGAAATGGACTTCGCCATCAGTAAAGGAATCAACTTTATCGATATGTATACCTCAAATCCCGATCTGCGCAGTAATATCGGCAAGGCATTGACCGGACGCCGGCAACTGTTTATCATTCAGGGGCATTTATGTACTACTTGGGAAAATGATCAGTATCTGCGCACCCGTGATGTAGAAAAAACAATTGCTTCTTTTGAAGACCAGTTGACACGTCTTCATACGGATTACCTTGATATTGGTATGATTCACTATGTAGATAGCGAAGAAGATTTCCATGAAGTATTCAATGGTCCTATCATTCGGCTGGCCCTGCGTCTGAAAGAAGAAGGTAAAATTCGCCATATCGGACTAAGCAGCCACAACCCTACTGTGGCAAGGTTGGCTGTAGAAAGTGGATTGATTGAAGTACTGATGTTCTCCATCAATCCCTGTTACGATTTGCAACCGCCCAGCGAAAATGTAGATGATTTATGGGCTGACGAAAGTTATGCCCATTCCCTTGAAAATATAGATCCGGAACGTGAAAAGCTTTATGAACTCTGTGAGCAGAAAGGTATAGGTCTGGATGTAATGAAAGTCTATGGCGGCGGAGACTTACTGAGTGAAACGAACTCTCCCTTTGGCAAAGCTATGACACCGGTGCAGTGTATTGAGTATGCGCTAACCCGTCCGGCTGTTGCTTCCGTAATGGTCGGTTGCAAAAGTTGCGATGAGATGCAAGCTGCCATCAACTGGTGCAATGCTACTAAAGAAGAAAAAGATTACACCTCGGTTATGGCAGGTATGGAAAAGTTTAGCTGGCAGGGGCATTGCATGTATTGCGGACATTGCGCTCCTTGCTCGGTAGGAATTGATATAGCGAGTGTAAACAAGTACTATAACCTAACCATTGCCCAGAATGAAATACCCGAGACAGTACATGAACACTACAAGACGCTCTCGCATCATGCCTCGGAATGCATTCAGTGCGGACAATGTGAAACGAACTGTCCCTTTGGAGTAGGCATCATCGAACAGATGGAAAAGGCTGCGGAAAAGTTCGGATATTAGCAAAACGAACGTTGCTTTACTTTCCAAGCATAAAGCAACACCACGATAAACGAAAGCAACGGAATGATGAACGAGAAAGACATATTGGTCTGATCAGCCACATACCCCATCATGAGCGGTCCTACCGCTCCCCCGATGGGGGACATCATCAGATAAGAAGATGCACGCTTCGTATAGTTACCCAATCCCCTCAATGAGAGAGCGAAAATCGTGGGGAACATAATAGCTTCGAACGCATATCCCAAGAACAGGGCTATCAATGACAAAATGCCCAGATTAAGAACTACCAAAGACGTACTGACCACCGTTCCTATTGCACAAACGAACAGCACTTTTTCTGCCCGGATATACCGCATAATCCAGCTACCGGCAAAACGTCCGCACATAAACAGTCCCAAGCCACCGAACGAAAGTACTACAGATGCATCGCGGGCATTCATCCAGCCGTCATCCACCACATAATTGATAAAGAAACTGTTGATTGAGATTTCAGCTATCTCGTAACAAAACAGACTGATAATGCCAAAAATAAACAGCTTGTGCGACCAAAGCCCGCGTGCACCGTTTTCTCCGACTTCTTCTTCATCAGCTTCATGAACAATCTCCGGCAGGCGTATCTTATAGAATACCAGAGCAACTCCCAATACAATGATCCCCATCAGTGTGTAAGGCAATGATATATTGCTTTCGCCCCCTTCCGAGAATAATAACAATCCCCCGATAAGCGGACCGCAAATACATCCCAATCCATTGAACGACTGCGCCAGATTCAGGCGGCTGGCAGCCGTTTCCCGGTCGCCTAATTCCGTCATGTAAGGATTAGCCGCTGTTTCCAGAAAAACCAAGCCACAGGCTATGACAAACAGGGAGAACAGAAAAAAATTGAAAGACATCCAATATTCCCCGGGAATGAAAAGCAGGGAGCCTATGCCATAAAGCAACAGACCGAAAACCACTCCTTTCCGGTAACCGTATTTATTGATAAACAGTCCAGCAGGAATAGCCATCACGAAATAACCCAGGTAAAACATAACCTGTACCCATGCCGAATGGGCACGTGTAATAACCAGCACATCTTGAAAGTGTTTGTTCAGCACATCTAATATCGCATGTGCAAATCCCCATAAGAAGAATAGGGAAGTTACCAGAATAAAAGGAATCTTATACTCCTTCTTTACCAAATTTTGCATACAGAACTCTTTTATAAAGAAAGCCACTCAAGGCTTTCAGCGCGCAAAGATAGCCAAGAAATTTCATAATACGGCAGTTTCCCTTAACTTTGTGCCCCAAATTCAAAATTATATAATGGAACACAGAAAACTGACAAGATATCTGATATCGCTGATAATGATCCTGATAATGGTAGGTTTAGCCGAATGGACCGATGAAAAGGAGATTCTGTTTCCGGAAATGACAGCACTGATCATCGGCCTGTTAATTATCGATAAGCGGGTATGGAATGTAAAACGTTGGCAAATCATCCTACTTATGACTCTTGGAGCAGCAGTCGGTATCTGCATTGTTCGTTATTCACCCCTGCCCTATGTGGTCAATCTATGCGCCGCATTTGCTTTTGCAGGTGCTTCCCTTTTAATCAGTCGCGCTACACTAATTCCTTTGATATCAGCTTGCGTATTGCCCGTTTTGCTTCATACGGAAAGTATCGTTTATCCGATAGCAGTCTTTTCAATGTCAGTGTCAGTAGTGCTTGTACAAATCATCCTACCCCCACTCATGATGACCTTTGTAGAAATGGTAAACTCCAAAGCAGGATTCAGAAATCGCCCTACACAAGTATTTCTCTTTCTGACTACCGTAGCCACTCTGGGTACTGTACTTCAAATTGTCGGTCACCACCATCTTCATCTACCGGAAAGTATCGTTACTTTAACCATTGCAGCTATCCTGTTCCTCATCTTCGAGTGGACAGGGAAATACTTTGCCCCTTCCGGAGCATTGGCATTCATTCCTATGCTATTACCCCAAGAGGGGCTGGCTTGGTTACCTTTGGAGGTTTCTATCGGAGCCGCCGTATTCATAACCATCGCCATGGTTGTCTTTCAAAAATGCTATAAATGGAATCGGGCACAACTCATCTTCTGTGCTACCCCAACTCTATTACGTGAATATATGAACCGTAAAAAACGAGAAAAACAAATCGAATAAATTAAGAACAAGATGAATACATACATGGAAACCCCACGCCTGATCCTACGTGATTGGAGAGAAGAAGACATCCCCGTCTTTGCCGGATTAAATAGCAACGATCAGGTCATGAAATTCTTTCTCAAACAGCTATCTTATCAGGAAACATTCGACTTCTATAATCGCATCCGGAAGGAATTCGCATCCAGAGGATACGGGTTGTATGCAGTAGAAAAGAAAGAAGACCATGCGTTTATAGGTTATGTAGGGTTGCATGATATTACGTTCGACGTAGATTTTGCCCCGGCCGTAGAGATAGGTTGGCGCCTGATTCCCGAAGTATGGAATCAGGGATATGCTACCGAAGCGGCTTCAGCCTGTCTGGAATATGCAAAAAAGACATTGGGACTGAAAGAATTATATTCTTTCACCTCACTCCCAAACAAACGTTCGGAACGCGTGATGCAAAAAATAGGTATGATAAAAAGCAAAGAGTTTGATCATCCATTGGTCAGTCCCGACCATCCTTTATGCAGACATGTACTGTATAAGATCTCCTTGATAAATAGATAGTCAATATACCGTCCACGAGTACCTGTAAGGCACATTAAAAAGGGCTACACCCTTTACCCCAAAAGGTGTAGCCATCCGGGGTAAAGGGTGTAGCCCTGAAAAAGAAAGGATTTTCACCTTTAAAGAAAAGTGCAATATACCATAGCCTTTCTAAATGCTAATAAAAAACAATTATTACTTTTTTATTAACAAATTACGAATTAAAAGTTGCCATTCCCAACTATTGTATTACCTTTGTCGCGGTTTGAGTTACGAATCGTTATCGTATAGTTCTCCTTTTTATATTTTATTAAGCAGACCTCTCCTTTAATTATCCCCCTCACTCTTACTTAATATTTATTTAATTAAAATTTCAAATGAACATTTACATTTCAGGTTTAAGCTATGGCATAAATGATGCTGACTTGAACGAATTATTCTCAGCGTATGGAGAGACCTCTTCAGCTAAAGTTATTATGGACAGAGAATCGGGAAGATCCAGAGGATTTGGTTTCGTCGAAATGACAAGCGATACAGATGGACAAAAGGCAATTAATGAACTTAACGGAGCAGAATACGATCAGAAAACTATTTCAGTAAGCGTTGCACGTCCTCGTGAAGAAAGACCTCGTAACAACGGTTATAATTCCAGACGTTATTAATGTCTACCCTACAACAAGAACAGGAGATTAGATCTTCTGTTCTTGCTTTCTTCAACTAAAACAGCAATACAAAGAAAAGAACATCGCTAAACGAATAGAATACCCGGAAGTATATTTATCCGCTTACAGTCTTATTACAATATCAGTTTTATGAAGCCATTTTTTATTGGAAATATAGAGATAAAAACACCTATCATACAAGGTGGAATGGGAGTCGGAATTTCATTGTCCGGCCTGGCATCAGCCGTAGCCAACGAAGGCGGCATTGGTGTTATTTCATGTGCAGGTTTAGGCCTGCTATACCCTAAAGGCAAAGGCGACTATACCGAAAAGTGCATTTGCGGACTCAAAGAGGAAATCAGAAAAGCCCGCAAAAAAACAAAAGGAATCATCGGAGTGAATATCATGGTGGCCCTTTCCAATTATGCAGAGATGGTACGCACTGCCATAAGCGAAAAAATCGACGTAGTCTTTGCCGGTGCAGGACTTCCGCTCGACCTCCCCCTATACCTGACACCGGAAAGCAAAACGAAGTTGGTGCCCATTGTATCTTCTTCAAGAGCGGCCAAGATTATATGTGACAAATGGCAGAAGAACTTTGATTATTTACCCGATGCCATAGTAGTAGAAGGCCCTAAAGCCGGAGGACATTTGGGCTTTAAGAAAGAACAGATACAAGATGAGAAATACGCTTTGGAATCCTTGATACCCGAAGTTGTAGCAATTGCAATGAACTATAAGGAAAGAAAAGATATTCCTGTAATTGCCGCAGGTGGAATCTCTACAGGCGAAGATATTGCACGATTCATGCAATTGGGAGCTTCAGCCGTACAAATGGGAAGCATTTTTGTGACAACCCAAGAGTGCGATGCTTCACAAACCTTCAAAGAGGTTTATATCCACTCTAAGCCCGAAGACGTTCTCATTATCGAAAGTCCCGTAGGAATGCCCGGACGAGCCATTGATGGGGAATTTATCCGTAATGTAGAGAAAGGACAGGAAAAGCCCAAATGTTGCTCATTCCATTGCATCAAGACGTGTGACTATCAGAAGAGTCCTTACTGCATCATCAAAGCACTGTATAATGCGGCCAAAGGAAATATGAAAAGAGGATATGCATTTGCAGGTAGTAATGCTTTTCTCTCTGAAAAAATACGCAGCGTAAAAGAAGTGATAACTACATTGAACAATGAGTTTCTTTTAGCAACCTGCCAATTAGCCCCAGCGAAAATGAAAACTTAAAAACAATTCAATATGATGAAAAAGAGTATTGTCCGACCAGAGATCAGTCAGTTAGCAGAAAACGCTCTTAAAGAGCATAAGAAAAAAGTTGGAGAAGTTATTCTTGTAGCAATTACTCCACGAACAACAATTGAACTTCCGGCCAATCTATCTCAAGCTGAAATAGCCGAACGTGTAGAACTCTATAAAAAACTGCATAGTTCCAAAATATAATTCAGTTGATTTTTCATCGATTGACAAAATATAAAAGCCCTGAAGTGCGAAACTTCAGAGCTTTTTAAATCATTCTCCTATTAACAGTTTACTTATTGCAGCATTATTCATAGCCCATTCATAGGCTTCAAGAGTATCCATCATCCGGTATCACTGGTACGTTTCATGAAAAGTAAATTTCGTTCGGGTAGTCAGTTGTACACTGAGGATATCTAAAGGGAGTGTAGTATCCGGATATCCCTATCCCCCTACTCCCGTCACTGTCTTCAGCAAATAACCTATCAGAAAACTGATTCCAGCCACGGAGAAGCTCAACACTGCCATCTCTGTGAAACGTCGTTTAAAGCTTTCATTACGGGCAATGGCATAATAATAGTTGAAAAAAGCAATAATCAGCAACGCCATCACCAGCATGATGCATAAAGCCAGAACAGGACTTGACAATAAGATAAACGGACCTACCAAAGCCACTACGGTTATGATATAAGCTATCCCCGTATAAATAGCTGCCTTAACCGGACGCTTATTATGAGTCTTTTCTGATTTAGTGGAAAGGTATTCGGAAGAAGCCATAGAAAGTGCCGCTGCAATCCCTGTAATGCTGCCGGTCAGCGCAATCAGTTTCGTATCATTCAGCGCCAGCGTGAAACCTGCCAATGCTCCGGTAAACTCCACCAAGGCATCATTCAGCCCTAGGACCACCGAACCCATATATTGCAAGCGCTCCTCATCTATCATTTCAATAAGCTTTTCTTCATGGTGCTGCTCATCCCGCGCCATCTCGGCAAAGTGTTCCATACTCGGGTATTGGGAATACACCCCACTCGTTTCTTTCTCTCCCAGTTCCAGACGACGAACGGCAAACGTAACACCCAGTAGACGCACTAACCATACATAAAAGCAGATTTCAAAACGATTAGGACTGACATCCTGATGAGTATAGCCTCGCAGTGTGGCGTAATGCCTACGTTCATCCTCTGCAATACGTTGCAATATCTCCCGGTTATGGGGATTCTTTTCCTTTGCCGCTAACTTCTGGTATATAATACTCGATGTTATTTCCTCTTTCTGAAAGCCAATCATCCTTTTTATCAATTCTTGTTCAGTCTCTTTCTCCATGCTCTTTATTTTAAGGATACACTAAATTATAAGTTATTTATCAGGTACAACAATCCAAGCAATAATTGTTTCCGGTCAGAATGATTTTTTAATAAAACATAGAAAGCTGATCGGTACGCAGACTCTTCATTTCCCGTTCTTTAATCACCACATCCTTATCTACTTCTCCGATTAGCATCGGAGAATCCTTATCGTGTTTACTCCGGTTAAATTTTGCCGTATTATAATTATCTTTAATAGCATAGCAATAAATGCAGCCATTAAGGCAACTTTCATAAGTGCCGATGTCAATACTTTCCACACAACGGCAAATGTCCCGCTGATTCTTGTCTTTACGGGCAGTAATAGGATATCCGATAATTCGTTCAATCAACCTATTGTCAACGCACACTCCACCCGAAATACCCAAATGAGATAAGTCGACCTTTGTTGTACAAGTATCTAACTCCATAGAACATTCATCTGCAACCTTCTTAAATGAAATGACCATTGAATCGATATCTTCCTTTATCAACGGCTTGATATGAAACTCACGGAGAGAGGCACGCACATGCGGATAATGATCAATAAAACCCAGCATACACTTTTCAGTATAATCATGCAAAGCAAATGCCATTTCAGCAAATTTGTCTTGATGAAAAGCAACTGTGTATTGTTCATTCGTAAGAATAGGATCATATCGCCACACCACTTTCTCCCTTCCTATCTTATCAGAAAGGCGTTTGAATGTATCTATACGCTTTTGAAGTGGTGGCAGTTTACTTTCAAGTTCCGTTCCGTACGGATTCAGTGTAAACTGGAAATAGTATTTATAGTCCTGCAATCTGTCCAGTTTATCAATCATCGGTGCAGGATTCTTCGTCCAAAAGACAACGCAATCAATAACAGCAGGGTCCAGGTTGACCCTGCTGATCATATTAGGATTATACGGATTAGGTACCAGAACATACCTTTCTTTTATCCGGTTGAGAAACCACTCCGAATAAAAAGCAGGTATATCCGTCCTGCGACTGGCACTGATGATCATCTTCCTACCTCGCTATTCGTCGGAAGATGGAACCACGTAATCTTCTTTAATGAATTCGTCATATACCCTCTTGGGGTGGTCAAAATGAGCCACACCTGTACGATCTTCATTAAAGTTCTCGCGTCGGAATTTTTTCAGTTTCAAATTGTCTTCAGCATACTCTCTGAGTTTCCTCTTTTCACTTCCGTACAAAGAGCTATCCAACACCTCGGACTCCAACAAACCTTCCCTGGGAGTGATGGTAGGCAATAGATTTTGTTCCAGCAGTCCGCGATAAGCACCATTGTACTCACACCAAACATTATCGCCCAAAACAAACAAGCGATACGTGTAGTTTGACCATGCCGTCTTGATGGTAATCTCGCGGGCATAGATTTCTACTGTTGCCTCCGAATTGTAATTCGGATCACGAATGACAACCAACTTTCTGCCTGAAATATCCTCTTTTACTAAAGTTGTCCATCTCTCACAATTCAGGATCTCTTCGATAATTTCAGGTAGTTTTTCTCTAATCTCAAAATGTATTCTCATATTCTTTGCCTGTGGGTCAGGACTTTTTTACTACCCCCCAATTTGATATATGCCCCTAAAGATAACGAGAATTTGCCAGAAAAACAATAAAAAATCCGTTATCTATTCGCCATGTGATAGATATTTTCCATATCATCGCGATGTAAAACCTTCAATTTTCCGGTTGTTGTACTACCACCGGAACTGCATTTATCTGCCATGAGTTTGATTTCTTCGTCAGTGGCCTGCCGTCCTATCAGCTCGCAAATACTAACCGGCATTCCAATTGCGCGATAGAAATCTTCCATGGCTTCAATACCTGCCAAAGCAGTATGTCCGGGTGATTTAAAATCATTTGTTACACCCATCACATTCACGGCAAACTGAGCGAAACGGGTTACATTTTCTTTGTAAACATACCGTGCCCAGCTTCCCCAAAGAGCTGCCAGCCCTGCACCATGTGCTACATCGAATAGTGCACTCAGTTCATGTTCAAGCTGGTGTGTTGCCCAGTCACCGGTTGTTCCACATCCCGTCAAATCATTGTGTGCCAAGCTACCTGCCCACATAATTTGGGCACGATGTACATAATTCTCCGGTTCTTTCAGTACTTCAAAAACGCTATCTTTTACCGTACGGAGAATACTTTCAGCAATGGCATCAGTCACCGTCATATCGTCATCATGAGAGAAATAACGTTCCATGGTATGCATCATAATGTCCGTTACACCGCAAGCTGTCTGATAGTTGGGCAATGTATAAGTCCGTTCCGGATTCATCACAGCAAATTTGCAACGGCACAGATTATTGGAATAACCTTTTTTCAAATCACCGTCCTCATTGGTTATCACGGTACTGTTACTCATTTCACTCCCCGCAGCAGGAATTGTCAGTACGGTAGCAACCGGCAGACAAGCTTCCGCATGGGCTCGTCCCATATAAAAATCCCAGACTTCACCCTCATAAGGTACACCGAAAGCAATCGCCTTCGCAGAATCAATCACACTACCGCCACCTACGGCAAGAATGAAATCAACCTTTTCTTTCCGACACAGTTCAATACCCTCGTGTACTTTCGACAAACGTGGATTAGGAACCACCCCGCCCAGTTTTACGTAAGCAATGCCTTCCGCCTCCAATGCCCGGCATATTTTATCCAGCAAACCGGAACGCTCCGCACTCTGTCCGCCATAATGTACTAGGACTTTAGTGCCGCTATATTGCTTCACCAATTTCCCTGTTTTATCTTCCGATAATGCTCCAAACACAACCTGTGTGGGTGCATAGTAAATAAAGTCTTTCATCGTCAATTTCGTTTTTTTATTCTGATACAAAGATAAGCATATTGAGGGTAGAAAGGTTCATAGAAACTATAACTTTTCATTATCTTTGCACCGTAATTACCGACTAACTAATCCGATAATAAATATTATGGCATTTACCAACAACATTATGATTGTCCGCCACAGATTGCTGACAGAACTTGTAAAATTGTGGAAAAACGGAGAACTGACAACAGACAAAATAG
>ENA-OPDF01001415-OPDF01001415.1-human-gut-metagenome-genome-assembly--contig:-NODE-1415-length-14039-cov-2.422483_pt1 | contig 14039 bp, 9 predicted proteins | sample MGYA00241575_ERZ501501 | MGnify/ENA primary metagenome ERZ501501 (study PRJEB25962, sample SAMEA1972229) | human gut metagenome | biome: human gut; feature: human-associated habitat; material: faeces... | reverse complement strand
AAATTTCCAATACTTTTTGACGGAAATCTCCTTGAATCAATATATCGCCTTCTTTATCAGACCCTCCTACCCCGCACTTGGTTTTCAACTTTTTCGCCAAAGCCTTCAAATCCTCGGCCGTACCGATAAATCCGGTCACGAGCGTAACCGATTTTCCGTTTCTGTTACGTTTATCCAACGATATGCGCAACTGTTGTTTCCCCGGTTCCAAAGTTTCGGGTTCATCTTCCTCGCCATTATCGAATTTGAAATCGGGATTCGTAGAATAAACTACATTCAATCTGTCTTTCCAATCATTATTTTTTTTCATTTCGGTAATTTTATCTCTTCTATCAATTTAGGATATAAAAGGCAATCTCGCATAGTTAAATTCAAAAACCGTTTTCATTTGCCTCTACTCCCGCCTTTCGCTATATTTGTAGAATATAGGATGCGTTTCGGCATAGCCAACCCCGAAATACAATTTCCGTTTGTCTCTGCTCTCACCTTTCACTATATTTGTCCTCAAAAATAATAAAGATAGCGATACGAAACAACCCGCATCGCTTTTTATTCAGCAATAAACCGAGCGATTTCCCGTTATATAAAATACGATGAAAGATATTACGAGACATCACGATATATTCTTTGCAAACCGTTTGTCCTTATTGCGTATATGGCTGTGCATAAGTACGCTCTTTTTTACCATAGAGACATCGTTTGCACTCAACCCCAGCCGTTATGCGACCCAATCGCAACTCGCCGACGGATATTGGGTAAAAGTGGCTGTTTACGAATCCGGTATTCACCAAATCACCTATCGGGAACTCCGTAGATGGGGATTTTCCGATCCTTCGGCCGTGACCATTTTCGGATACGGAGGCGCCATGCTACCCGAAACATTTTCTGAAAACGATATAGACGACCTGAATCAGTTACCCGTCATACGCACCGACAGTAAAATATTGTTCTATGCACAAGGCCCCACTTCATGGTCGTATAACGAAAAAACCAAAGAATACGACCATGAACAAAACACATATTCTACCGCAGGATATTATTTCCTGACCGACAGTAAAAATCAATCGGCGACCATCGCCGAACGGGAAGGGGGACAAACGACCGGATTACAGGACATAACTTCATTCGACGAACACGCCGTGTATGAACAGGAATTATATTCTCCCGGTTCGACAGGACGATTATTTTTAGGCGACGATTTCCGTTATACGACATCTAAGAGTTTTACATTCGAACTTCCCGGTGTAGACAATTCCTCTCCCGTAAAATTAAGAACTTCTTTCGGAGCGAAAATATTAGGTGGAACTGCCACACTTGTCTTTACCCGCAATGGACAAACTCTTCCATCGAGCAACACCGACAATATAGGAGCAGGATCGAGCAGTTCTTATGACTTCGTAAGAATGACCTCGACGCTCAAAGAAATCGACCTCGACAGCGAGGAACTGGCTTTTACGCTCCTTTTCCGACAAAACGGAGGTTCTCTCTCTATGGCCCGTCTCAATTATTTTCGGTTCAACTACAAAAGGAAATTGCAATTATACAACGGAAGTATCCAATTCCGGCTGGGTCAGCTCCCTGCGAACAGTTGCTATAACCTGCAAGGTTACTCGACGACGACTCATATCTGGGATATATCGGATCCTCTGAATCCCGTTTCTATCAAACCCAACGTCAACAACGGTAATGCACGTTTCGTGCCTACGAAAGGAAATGAAGAATACATTGCATTCGACGAACAAGCTACCGTTGCCTCGGTAGAGTTTATTGAAAAAGTGCCTAACCAAAATTTACACGGTTTGACAACCCCCGACATGGTTATTCTCACGCCCAAAGAATATATCTCCTACGCCCAAAGCATCGCTCGATTGCATAATGAGAACGACGGTATGGAGGTAGCTGTCATTGACCATGAAACCGTATTCAACGAATTCTCCTCGGGAACACCCGATGCGACAGCATATCGACGACTGATGAAAATGTTTTTCGATCGAAAAGGCGGCCTCGATGGAGAGCCTTTATACCTGTTGCTTTTTGGAAAAGGATTATACGATAACCGAAAAATAGGAGAAACCGGTAAATATGTGAAATACCCCACACTCCTCACATACCAGCACGGCAGCGGAACAGACGAACGTCAATCCTATACGACAGACGATTACTTCGGATTCCTCGACGACGATTCCGGGAATAGAATAGCGTCGGATAAACTCCGTGTCAATATAGGCCGTTTGCCCATAAAAAGCGAACAAGAAGCCAAAGATGTGGTATCCAAATTATACAATTATATAGAGAATAACGATAAGGGCTCTTGGAAAAATCAGGTTCTTGTCGTCGCCGACGATGAAAATTATGCCATTCACATGGAACAGGCAGAAGAGATTTGCAGCATTATGGAGAATAGCGATGCCCACTGTTTCATCAACAAAGTCTACACGGATGCTTACACGGCAGAAATAGGCTCCACGGGACGAACATACCCTTCGGCCAAGAAAAAATTATTACAAATTTTAGATGACGGCGTTCTCGTAGTAGATTATATAGGTCACGGCAGTACCGTGGCATGGACACATGAAGATTTGTTGAATATAGGCGACATTCAATCCATGTATTTAAAAAGGTTGCCACTGTTTATCACAGCGACTTGTGACTTCGGACGTTACGATCACGAAGAAACATCGGGTGGAGAAATCCTTTGCCTGAATCCGAACGGAGGAGGTATAGCCCTCATCACCACGACCCGAGTCGTTTATATCAGCGACAATCACTATCTCAACAGTGGTGTAGCGCAACAAATATTCAAAAAAAATGAAAATCACGAGTATCCACGACTCGGCGACATATTGCGTGAAGCGAAATGCAACATTGCACAAACAGACAGCAACAAATTGAACTACACGCTATTGGGAGATCCGGCTCTAAAATTATTATACCCCGATTACCAAATTAAGGTAACCGAAATAAACGGGCATGACATCACTCAAACCACACCGACCATACAAGCGAGAGATTCCGTTTCTATAAAGGGAGAAATATATACCCCCGGCGGAGAAAAAGCGACCGATTATAACGGTATCATCTGTCCGACGGTCTATGATTCCGAAGTAACCGTGGTAACCCACGGTTATGGAGAGGAAGGCAAAGCCATAGAATTTAAAGAAAGGAGCAACCGCCTTTATGTGGGAAAAGACTCTATCGTCAACGGCATTTTTGAAATTTCATTCAAAGTCCCGAGAGAAATCAACTTTGCCGATGACAAGGGATTGATAAATCTATATTGCTATAACGATGAAGGTCAAGAGGGAAACGGCAATGAATCCAACTTTATCGTAGGAGGATTTAACGACGACTCGAACGAAGATTTTGAAGGTCCGCAGATATACTCTGCCTACCTCAACTCCGAAGAGTTCAAATACGGTGATACGGTCAACGAATCGCCTCTGTTTATGGCCGAGGTGTATGATGAATCGGGAATAAACATATCCGATGCCGGTATCGGGCATCAGATGACTATTACCTTAGACGATAAAACCGTATATACCGACGTATCTTCTTACTTCCAACCGGCATTGGGCGAATTCGGCAGAGGGTTTATCGCATACCCTTTGAGCGGACTGAGCGAAGGGGAACACTCTTTACGATTAAAAGTGTGGGACACCGAAAACAATTCGTCGGAAACCGAAATAGGCTTCACGGTAAAGGCCGGATTAAAACCTGTTATTTATGACTTGTATGCCGATCGTAACCCGGCCAGCACTTCGACAAATTTCTATTTGAGACACAACAGACCGGATGCCGTGATAAACGTAACCATATCGGTATATAATCTGATGGGGGTAGAAGTATGGCGTTATACGGGGAAAGGTCTCTCCGACATGTACAAGTCCTACCCGATTACATGGGATTTGACCGACGGTAGCGGAACTCGGGTTCCCGGTGGTATCTACTTGTACAAAGCGATTATATCGACCGACAACGAACACGAAACCACTCGTTCGAAAAAACTCTGTGTGACCGGCAGAGAATAGCCTGTTTCTTCGACAAGGATATACATCGCCGATTCCTTTTAAGGGATCGAGTAAAAAATATTTGAACCAAATTTCAGTATTTTGTTATATCTTTGTATATCAAACAGTCAAAAAGATGTATAATTCGGAATCGAAATCTACAATTAAATTACCGGAGCCTTCGCTTCGCAGGCTTCCGTGGTATTTGGCTTATATAAAATTGCTACAAACAAAAGGAGAAGAATATGTTTCTTCCACACAAATAGCAAAGGAAATAGGCGTAGATTCGTCGAAAATAGCCAAAGACCTCTCTTTTATCAATATTTCGGGGAAAACACGTGTCGGTTATGAAATAAATTCGTTAGTCGCTGTACTGGAAGAATTTCTCGGATTCACGTCTATGCACAAAGCATTCATTTTCGGAGTCGGAAGTTTAGGGGCCGCGCTCATGCAAGATTCGGGATTGTCGCAATACGGTCTCGAAGTCGTTGCCGGGTTCGATGTCAAACCCGAGTTGGCAGGAACCTTCATTAATCATATTCCGGTATATCCCCTGTCTCAATTCACTCAAAAGCAAAAAGAGTTGGGTGTCCAAATAGGAATATTGACCGTCCCGATAGACAAAGCTCAAAGTGCAACAGAAGAGATGATAGCCGGAGGTATCAAAGCGATTTGGAACTTTACCCCTTACCGGATTCGAGTTCCCAAACATATAGTTATTCAAAACACATCTATTTATGCTCATTTAGCCGTTATGTTCAATCGGTTAAATAATATCAAGTAAATCTCATGAAAATAATTGCCGTCGGTTGGAATTATAGAGGACACAATGCAGAGATGAACCAAAAAGAAACTCCTCAAAATCCCATCATTTTTTTTAAACCCGAAACGGCTTTACTAAAAGACGGGAAGCCATTTTTTTTACCTCAATTCTCCGACCGTATCGAATACGAAACCGAATTGGTTTTCCACATTTCCCGATTAGGGAAAAACATAGCCGGTAAATTTGCACATCGATACTACGACTCTGTAACGGTAGGCATCGACCTCACGGCCAGAGACAAGCAAGCCGAAGCAAGAGCGAACGGAAATCCGTGGGACATTGCAAAAGGATTCGACAACTCGGCTCCCATCGGAAAATTCATTCCATTACCCGAACAAACACCCAAAGCCGACAATATAAATTTCTCTTTGTTTATAAACGGAGTAAAAGTACAACAAGGCAATAGTAAGGATATGATTTTCCACATCGATGAACTCATCGCTTATATCAGCCAATTCTATACCTTGAAAATAGGAGACCTCATCTTTACCGGGACACCGGCAGGAGTAGGACCCGTAAAAATAGGAGACCATCTCGAAGGATATTTGGAAGAAACAAAAGTTCTTGATTTTTTTGTTAAATAGCCATTAGTTTATACCAATGCCTCATACGATTAAGCGAACACAAAAACAAAGAATATTATCCATTATAGCTTGTTTTTATATTTTACTCCAACCTACATACGGAAGAGATCGACAAGACTATGCGGAAAACTCCATATTAGCGGAAGGCAATTGGGTAAAGATATCGACAACCGATGCAGGAATTTACCAAATAACAGAAGACTCTTTGAGGGCTTGGGGTTTTACAGACCCTTCAAAAATAAAACTGTTCGGATATGGAGGAACCGTTATCGATGAACTGTTTGCAAACAGCGATAACTACATAGACGACCTACCGCAAATTCCACTTTGGCAACATAACAACAAACTATATTTTTATTCGCAAGGCACTACCAAATGGTCTTTCGATTCTGCCAGTCAAGAATTTGTACATCGGCTTCACCCCTATTCTACATATGCCTGCTATTTCCTGACAGATAGAAACATCGAATCTACCGACTTTCCTACCATATCATCTTCCTTACCGACCGAAATCGATACCCCGATTACCGTATTCGACGACTATGCCCTACACGAAAAAGAATTAATATCGGTAGGCAAAACGGGACAAAATTTCTTCGGTGAAGATTTTCTATCGAATTCGAATCAAGACTTCACGTTTCACCTATCGGGAGCACAACCCTCTCCGATAAAAATAAGAGTATCTTTCGGAGCAAAAATCAGTGGAAGCGAAGGGTATATACACATTTCTTACAATGGGACCAAATTACCGACCAATACCTCGAACAAAATCACAAAATATTACGATAGCCATGAATTTCTTCGAGTAGCTTCCCCACTTAAAACAGTGAACCGAGCCGAGGAAGAATCAACGATAAGCCTTCGCTACGCCAGTACTGGAACAACCCTATCGGCATATCTCGATTACATCAGACTCAATTATAAACGTAAGTTACAATTATACAACGGGCAAGTCTGCTTTCGTTTTATCAACCGGCAAACCGACAATTATTACCGAATAGAAAACAGTACAGCCACGACATTGGTTTGGGACGTCACTACACCTCATAGACCGAAAAACATTACAACCTCATTCGATAACAACACAACCTCATTTACACCAGAAGATGCTCAACTCAGAGAGTTCATTGCGTTCGACCCGGAACAAAATTTTCCTTCTCCGTCTTTCGTGCGGCAAATCGAAAACCAAAACTTACACGCATTGAATATCCCCGAACTAACGATCATCACCCCAGCAGCATTACAAACAGAAGCCGAACGCGTAGCTCAGCTGCACAGAGAAGAAGGACTAACCGTCGCAGTTATTGAACAGGAAAAAATTTTCAACGAATTTTCATCGGGAACACCCGATGCCTCGGCCTATCGAAGATTAATGAAAATGTTTTACGACAGAGCCGAAGGTAATGAAAACGTTCGTCCGCGTTATCTGCTTCTTTTCGGAGACGGTTCTTACAACAACCGCAAATCTATGGAAAAGTTACATTCACCCGAATGCAACATGTTACTTACCTACCAATCGAAAACAAGTATCGACGAACGAGAATCATTCGTTATAGAAGATTATTTCGGTTTCTTGGAAGACAATTCGGGCGAAGAAATAAAGGTCGATAAAGTATGTTTAGGAATCGGTCGTTTTCCCATTTCCTCGATTAAAAACGCACGATTGGTAGTAGATAAACTATATCGATATGTACACGACAAAGACTTCTCCTCATGGAAAAACAATATCTGTATAGCTGCCGACGATGGAGACGAAGCGATACACGCCGAACAAGCCGATAGAGGAAGTGACACCCTTTTACTCAAAAATACTTCTCAACCGAGATTGGGATTCAGAGTGAACAAAATATACATCGACTCCTATTACATGGATCCCCAAACAAAAAAATACCCCGAAGCCAATCGGGAGTTGATGAAACAATTCAATGAAGGTATGCTCGTCTTCAATTATATAGGGCACAATGACCCCGAAGTAGGGTTTACCGGAGAAGGATTATTTTCCCGATATGAAATGGACCATCTTACCAATACGCGGTTACCCCTATTTATCACCATCACATGCGACTACTGCCAATTCGATGCCGAAGACGTTTCAGCCGGAGAGAACGTATTCCTCAACCCCTCCGCCGGAGCCATAGCCTTAATAACGACTACCCGTGTGGTTTATACCGATGGAAACGATAAAATCAATCAACGATTAATGAAGCGCCTCTTAGAACGGGATTCCAATGGCTCTCCTTTACGAATCGGAGATGTTTTAAAACTGGCTAAACGAGATTTCAACACCGAAATCGACAAGAACAAACTCAACTACGTTCTTATCGGAGACCCGGCTTTAAAACTTGCTTACCCCGAACATTCCATACAAGTTACCCGCATAAACGGAAATAGCGGCGAAAAAAATATCGAAATGATTCCGGGCAAAAATTATACGGTGGAGGGTGAAATACGATCTCACCAAAATGAGCTACTTTCCGATTTCAATGGTTATATATACTATAACCTATATGACAAAGAAAAACAGTTCACCACATTGGCTCATCAAGACAAAAAAACATGGACTTATACGCATCGCCCCGATTTATTGACTACCGGTAAAGGCACGATACAAAACGGGATATTCCGAATCACCGTCGCACTCCCGATTGACAATTCACATTCCGGAAAATCCGGGCTGCTAAATTTGTACGCCTATGACGAATCGGGCAGAGAAGCCAACGGATATACCGATAAATTAATCGTCAGCACGGTTGTCGAACCGATAACAGAAGATATACAAGGCCCCGACATCGAGTTCGCCGGAATTAACGACGATTCCTTCACCGAAGGAATATTAGTAAACAATCCGGCCACGTTCGTTTGTAAATTCTCGGACCCTTCCGGTATATGGAGCGGAAACAGCTTAGGCAAACAAATGACCTTATCGCTCGATGGCGCATGTATCGAAGAAAACGTCGCTCGCTATTACAAGCCTATCGCAGAAAGCGAGATTCCCGAAGGAGAATTCATATATCCCCTCCCTCGACTGAGTAACGGATTGCATACACTTACATTCAAAGTATTCGACACCTTAGGAAATTCATCGGAAGTAACCATAGCCTTCGAAGTCAAAGAGAACAGCGAAACATATACCATCTCCCTTGAAGAAGAACCGGCGACCGAAAGAGCGACAATCTCGTGTCAGGACCAAAACGGGAACGACGTCACAGAATCGAAACATACCCGAATCTCTGTTACTAACACCTTAGGTGAAGAAATCTGGTCGTATGAAACGACCGAGAATAACCTATTCCCCTTGACCTGGAATCTCCAAGACAACAACGGAAAAAGAGTATCCGCCGGTCAATACTATTGCAAGGGTTATTTCGAAACATCTGCCGGGACAATCGTTACACCCGCTAAAAAAATCGTGGTTATCACGCAATAATCCCCACGATTCTCTGTTTATTATATACATGTAATTCGTAACGTCAGCAAAGATGAAAAGACTGTCTTTTTATATTATAACAATTATTCTTGTATCGTTATTCTTGCCGGTATATGCCCTTGCAGCCAACGGAAATTCGACCAAGAATGAATTCAACCCTATCAATACAGGAGTCACTTCGCTAAGTATAACCCCCGATTCTCGTGGAGCATCGATGGGTGACTTAGGTGTTGCCACCGACCCCGATGCAAACTCTCAATTCTGGAACCCTTCCAAATATGCTTTCGCTTACAGCCAAGCAGGTGTATCTCTATCGTACACGCCGTGGTTACGCAAACTGGTAAACGACATCTATTTGGCCTATTTAGCGGGGTATTGGAAATTGGGAAGCAGCGATTTACAGGCATTAAGTGCCTCTTTACGCTATTTTTCATTGGGAGAAATCGTACTCACCGATAATCAAGGAAATGCACAAAATAGCATAACCCCTTATGAAATGGCTTTCGATGTAGGATATTCCCGCAAATTGTCCGATAAATTTTCTATGGGTGTCGTATTCCGTTACATTTATTCCGACTTAGGGTTTCATTACGACGAATCGAGTGTTTCCGATGCATCGGGTGCATCGGCCTTCGCTGCCGATATATCGGGATACTACACGACTTATCCCATCATAGGTCGTAACGAATGCCAATGGTCTTTGGGTTTCAATATCTCCAACATCGGAACCAAAGTATCTTATGACGGAGGTAATGAAAACGCATTCCTACCTACTAATTTGAAAATAGGTACATCGTTTCTTTTTCCATTAGCCGAATATAACACACTATCGTTGAACCTCGATCTCAACAAGTTATTAGTTCCTTCTACCCCTCAAGTTTCCAATTACGAAACAGAAGAAGAGTATGAAGAAGCCAAAGAGAAATGGCAAAATACCTCACCTATATCCGGTATATTCAAATCGTTTACCGATGCTCCGGGAGGATTCAAAGAGGAGCTTCGAGAAATAAACTTTTCGATAGGAGCCGAATATTCTTACAATCAACAATTCTTCCTGAGAGCCGGATACTTCAATGAAAACAAATACAAAGGAAACCGCAAATATTTTTCTTTCGGAGCCGGATTTTCCTTGAACGTATTGAAAATAGATGCGGCATATATGGTGGCAACAGCACAAACAAGTCCTTTGGATCAAACACTTCGTTTCACTCTCTCGTTCGACATGGACGGGCTTAAAGACCTTCTGGGAAGACGATGAAAACACGTATAGGTTTCGGATTCGATGTCCACAAATTGGTCGAAGGACGGGAATTATGGTTAGGAGGAATACGTATCGAGCACACCCTCGGACTCTTGGGACACTCCGATGCCGATGTTCTTATTCATGCTTTATGCGATGCCCTGCTCGGAGCGGCGAACATGCGCGACATAGGATTTCACTTCCCCGATACGGCCAACGAATATAAAAACATAGACAGCAAGATTTTACTAAAAAAGACCGTGGAGCTCATTCGAGAAAAAGGATTTTCGATAGGAAATGCCGATATAACGGTCTGCGCCGAACGCCCTAAACTCAACCCTCATATTCCTCTCATGCAAAAAACACTTTCAGAATGTATGGGCATCGATCTTGAAGATATATCCATTAAAGCCACTACTACCGAAAAATTAGGCTTTACAGGAAGAGAGGAAGGAATTTCTGCTTATGCCGTAGTACTTTTGGAAAAATAACGAAGAGAAAGCCGTAAAATCAACAGCTTTCTCTTCTCTTTTCTGCGATTTTTTTTAACCAAACAATTCTCAGAAAAAAGGGCTATGACCCAATAAGTAGCCCACAAGTTCAATTCATGGTCTTTTCGCAGAAAATAAACAGGAAAATCCCCTCTTTCGTAATCTCGTCTAAACAAAAATAAACCCACAAAACTTTAAAATAAAAAAGCGTGAGCCTGATGGTTTATCCTATTCGAGGTTCAGCAAAACCTTTGGTGGATAAACAACCAGCCCACGCTTGTCCATATAACAAGCGTAGGCGCTTAGTTGTCTATTACCCCACCATAAAAAGAATTTTGCTGATTCCGAATAGAGGTAATATTCTAAACGCTTATATTCCCAATATTTTTTCAAAGATACTCTTTTTCCCATGAGACGTCCAAGAACTCCCCGTTTTTTAACATTCTCAACATATACGTTTTTATGAACAGATTGCATCTGGCTTCGTAAAAGTTCGCTATTTTTGCAATAGATGTGAAACAGGATACAACTCGACATAAAAATGAGCGAATACATTTTATTCGGTTTTCACCTTTCCGTATTTTTGCAGCAACACGAAACGCTATGGATTCTGACAAACGAGTATTGATAGGCATGAGCGGTGGTATCGACAGCTCTGCCGCATGCATGATATTACAAGAACAAGGGTACGAAGTAATCGGTCTCACCATGCGCATGTGGGATTTACCCCGACATTTCCCGAACGAAGGACAAACGATTCCTCAATTTGCCATAGAGGCCAAAGAACTGGCAGAGAAGATAGGAATAGAACACCACATTCTCGATGTAAGAGACGACTTCAAGAGAACGGTCATAAAAAGTTTTACCGACGAATATTTAAAAGGGAATACTCCCAACCCATGTGTCCTTTGCAATAAACAATTCAAATGGCATTACCTCTTGCAGGAAGCAAACCAATTGAATTGCCAATGGGTCGCCACCGGACATTATGCTCGGATTTCACGGAAAAATAATCGCTTCATACTAAACAGGGGCGCCGATCCTAAAAAAGATCAATCTTACTTTTTGTGGAGACTCGGACAGCAGGAACTTGCCAGAACCATTTTCCCGTTAGGCGACATCACCAAAGAGGAAATAAAACAATACGTCGAGAAAAAAGGATTCCACGAAAAAGTCGAAAAAAAAGAGAGCATGGAAGTTTGCTTCATACCGGGAGACTATCGGGACTTTTTACGTGAACAACTTCCCGACTTAGACAGGGAAGTGGCAGGAGGATATTTTATCGATGCCGCCGGACGGAAGCTCGGACAGCACAAAGGATTCCCATTCTATACCATAGGGCAGCGCAAAGGATTGGAGATAGCTTTGGGGAAGCCCATGTTCGTCACCCGCATAAATCCGATAAAAAACACGATACGGTTGGGAGAACGGTCGGAACTGCTCACCCGGAATATGGTTATTACCGATGTTATCGAAACCATACCCGGCATTCTGAATACATCGGAACCAGTCGACGTTCAAATTCGTTACCGCAGTGCGGCTATACCGGCGACCCTTCGCAAAGGAGAAACTCCTAACGAATGGATAGTCTGTTTTCAATCCGACGCTTCGGCGGTAACTCCGGGGCAATCGGCAGTCATTTACCGGAACGACTGTATTATCGGCGGTGGAATCATTGCCAATCAACGGTTATTAAAAAAGTATGCTCTATGATACGCCCGATACTGCTATTATCCTTTTTCATCGCTTTCACAGCCAATAATATAGCACAAGAGCGACAATACCGGATATGGTTCAACGACAAGCCCGAATCGGTTCACTCGGTCGATGAGCCCGAGAAATTCTTATCGGAACAGGCTATCGCCCATCGGGAAAAACAGAATATTCCCATAGACTCTACCGATTTACCCATAGACCCCGTCCGATTAAAAAAACTTTCGGAACTCGGAGCCCGTATATTGACCACATCGAAGTGGCTGAACACCGCCACCATAGCATTGACCGATACAACCGACTTATCTGCAATCGCCTCTCTGTCGTTCGTCAAAAAGTACGAAAGTTTAGGAGTAGCCGTACAACCGGTCTCTAACCTCAAAAAAAGACAGAAACAAATCGAATCGGAATCCGAGAATCCCTACGGAGATGCCACCCTGCAAATAGAGGTACACAATGGGGACGAATTACATCGAGCTGGATTCACCGGAAAAGGAATGACAATCGCCGTCATCGATGGTGGATTCTTCAACGCAGACCGCAATCCCAAGTTCGACCAAAATAAAATTGTCGGGAACCATGACTTCATAGACAAGAAAATGGATTTCACGCACGGGGATACACACGGTTCGTCCGTCTTATCGACCATGTTGGTCAAAGACAGTTCTGTCTTCATCGGTACAGCCCCCGATGCCGCATACTGGCTCTTGCGCTCGGAAGATACCGATACGGAATATCCGGCAGAAGAAGATTATTGGGTGGCGGCTCTCGAATATGCCGACAGCATAGGAGCCGATGTGATAACCTCTTCTCTCGGTTACTCCGAATTCGACGATTCCCGATTCAACCACACATGGGATCAACTTGACGGCAAATCGGCATTTATTTCCCAAGCAGCCGCTATGGGAGTACAAAAAGGATTGCTCATCGTGGTAAGTGCAGGGAACGAAGGAGGTAACAACTGGGGAAAGATAACTTTTCCGGGCGATGTCGATGGCGTTCTCACGGTAGGAGCAGTTTCACCCAACCTGAAACCTGCATATTTCTCCGGCAGGGGATTTACGGCCGACGGCCGCATTAAGCCCGATATCATGGGAATCGGGGCTACCGCCGCAACAATAACACCCGAAGGAAACACGGCATGGAAAGACGGGACCTCATTTTCCGCACCGATAATAGCAGGACTTACAGTCTGTCTGCGACAAGCTCTTCCCGACCTTTCTGCACAGGAAATCGTCGGACTTATCAAAAATAACAGTTCGCAATCTTTAACACCCGATTCCGTCATGGGATACGGTATACCCGATTTCTATGCAGCCTATCGTCAGGGAACGGGAATCGAACCCTCCCTAAAAGAAGATATTCCTCTACAAATCATTTACAGAGAAGGAATCCCCGTCATAAAAACAAAAAGGCTACCGTTCGGCGAGACCTCGATTGCCCTCCACATATACACTTTGGAAGGCGTTATTATACAAGAGTATAATGTTTCGGAAAATTCCGAAACACCCTTGTACACATTGAAAAAAGGGATATATATACTGGCAGCCCGCTGTCAATCAAATTATTGGACTCAAAAAATACAACGGTTATGACCTCCGGGAGAAAAGAATTTTCACTACTCGAACTAAATGCTTGCGTACGCAATACCCTACAAGAGTCTTTGCCGGAACGGTATTGGGTACGCGCCGAAATCAGCGAGTGCTGAATCTGGCTGTCGATTTTATTTGCAGAAACTTTATTGATCGTCAATG
>ENA-OPDF01001411-OPDF01001411.1-human-gut-metagenome-genome-assembly--contig:-NODE-1411-length-14076-cov-2.848442_pt1 | contig 14076 bp, 7 predicted proteins | sample MGYA00241575_ERZ501501 | MGnify/ENA primary metagenome ERZ501501 (study PRJEB25962, sample SAMEA1972229) | human gut metagenome | biome: human gut; feature: human-associated habitat; material: faeces... | reverse complement strand
TTCTGTCCATTGACTTCTTCAGCGCATCCATGAGCTTCTTCTTGTCCTCAAGATCCGGCGCATGCTCCTTTGAAACCGCCAGCATAGCCATAAATTCCTGTTCAAGCCGTTCATCTGAAATGTCCAAAGTCTCCTTGTATTCCTCCGGTATTCCGTCCTGCCATGCCGCAGCAGCCACGCCTGCACCATCTGTATTTTCAGCAACTCCCGCATTCTCAGACTTCGGCAGATACGGTTCGAAATACTCCGTCCACTTGTACTGGATATCCTCTATATTCCTTGTAAGCCCCGCAAGCTTTGACTCAGTCTCTCCAACCGTCGTCGACCACTTCAGCACATCGCTCTGAAGTCCTGACAGCTTTGCCACAAGGTCAGACTTCCTCTGCTTATACTCGGCAAGTCTCTGCTCCTCCGGTCTTGCAAGATCCGACAGCTGCTCTATCATGACAAATGTCTGTCTTCTGTCAGATTCCTTCTGCTGACTCTGCTGCAGGTCTCCATATCTCTCGGTGTTATTCTTAAGCTCCGTCTCTGTAACCTTGATCGATGTCTTAAGCTCCTCAAGCTCATCCTTCTTATCGAGCAGTGCCTGGTTCAGCTCTCTCTCCCTGTCCTCGGCACCTGTATATCTCGCATCCACAAGCCTTGTGACAAATGCAAGATCCTCCTGATAAGTCGCAAGCTTCTCATTTATCAGACTGATCTCCTCCGTGAGACCTGCTATTTTATCAGCATTTGCCTTTCTGGCGTCCTCTATGGAGTCCTTAGACATGAAATATTTCCTGTCTCTTCCTATGATAAGCATGTTCTCGGCGGGAACTATCGCTGAGTCTGAAAGCTTATCCATATCGTACACCATTACACATTCGCTGCCGGTGTCTATCGAACCGAGATTTATATCGTCCTCCAGACTATCAAATCCCTTTGTCACAACACTGTACGGCAGGTATGGATTTGCCTGAAGCAGCTCCTCCTTTGTATCACCCGGGAGTGCCGACAGATAATCCGCACCATGCATGGCCATGAGCCCATGTCTGGTGGAGATGTAGTTTATCACAGTCTCAGCACCCTCCGACGGTGGAAATGGTCTGCCATCCTCATAGCATTTCGCAAGCTTTGTCAGTCTGTCGATCTCCTGCTGGCGCTTGATCGTCTCTGTTATGGTGCCCCTAATCCTGTCATTTATAACACCTGTTATATCCTGTGGATTCTCCACAGAGTATACTGCCATGATGCTGTCGAGCTGGCTTCCCGACTGCCTGTACGCCTCGGCGTCAAGCCTTGCATCCTCGCAGCTTCTCTCCAGCGCATCATACTCAGCCTGCACAGTCGTCAGTCTGTATCTGTCATCGTACAGCTTTGTCCTGCCATCTGCTATGGCTATCTCCAACACTGTCATCTCAGCAAGTATCCTGTCAGACTCCTCCTGAGCCTTGTTCATCATATCCTTCACATCACCCACTACGAGCAGGTTGACCGATGCAGCCAGCTCACTTATGCGGGCACTTATCTCATCAATCTTGGCTGTGGCATCAGCGATATTGTTCTCCGCCACCGCCTGGGCGATCTCGCCCTCCCTCATGACTTTTCTGCAGTACTCCGCCTCCTCAAGTGCGTGATCATAGCTGGTCTGGGCCTCTTCCCTTGCCGCCATGAGCTCTGCAAGCTTCTTCTCATCACGGATGCGTCTGTTGTACGCATACACCGCCATCTTCTCACTGGATGATCCGATGTTGTTTCTTATATTGTCGACTATCAGTCTGCTCTCTTCGTACTGTCGCTTGTTCTCCCTGTATACAAGGTAGTCATTTGCACTCTCCTTGTAGCCGATCTGGTTTTTCAGCTCCGCAAGCTTCTTCTCATTGTCCTCTATCTGCGTGGCAGTGTCATCCATCTTGCGGTTCATGTCCTCAAGGCGCAGATAATCCCTGGTGACCCTGAGATTTGCCAGACGCTTGTTCTGCTGTTCCATCTGCTCCCCGGCGTCAGCCTTTGCCTTCGCCAGCTCCTCCATATGGGTGTCGCCCTCCTGTGTACACGCCCTTCCTGTGGCATACACATCGGCCAGGCCCTTACATATCCTGTCGTTGTCCTCGTAGAGACCTATGCATGAGTTCACCTTGCCCTCGAGCACATTTATCAATTCTATCTGGTGGTCATAGTTGGCTATGTCACGCTTTCTCTGTGCCAGAACGTTCAGCTTGTCCTTGATGTCGAGAAGAGTCTCTGCCATGGTGTCTTCCTCACCGTTTCGTCCTGTCTTTGTGGCAAATGCCTTCTCTATGATCTCCTCTATAAGCAGATCCTCCACGACCTTCCTTGTGGTCCTGTAATTTGTCTCAAAATACGTTCTTACATGCCCCTCTGTCTTGTTGATTCCACGTATGATTTCCCAGTGGCTCTCGTGGAGACCATAGCCACTTATAAATCTCTGGTACTCGCCCTTCTTGTCAAATACCCTGATCTCCAGGCTCATATCCCTGTGTCCGAGATCCTTGAGATATGTCTTTAAACCGTTGAATGTAATCCTCTCATTACCCTCCGACAAAGGAAGGTTCACTATGTCATTCTTGTTATATTCCCTGTAGAAAATGCAGTAATTAAAATACTCTATGGATGCAGTGTCCTTCTGTACCTCCCCGGCATCCGCCGTATCCTTTGCCTTTCTGGCACAGAATCCGGTGGTCATGTATCTGTAGCCATCCTTTATATCCGCCTCGTCAAGCTTCCACTCGATCAGCGAATGGATGACTGTGTTGCCGCCGCCCGCACGGAAAAGCTTCTCCACAGGCTGCTTCTCATCCAGAGTACAGTTCGGTATCAGGTTCTGAAGGAGCAGAAGCATGAGAATACTCTTTCCTCCTCCATTTGCCAGATCATACAGCGTGTTCTTGCCATACATTCTCATGGTGAAGTCATCGTACTGCTGTGTACCAAAGTTATATTTTACATTGTTGACCCTTATCCTGTTGATACTAGGCATCCTCTTCTTCACCTCCAAGCAGCTGATACAGCCGTCCTCTGTATTCCTCAAAATAGTTCTCCGACAAAGCCTTCATCCTGTCTGTCGGATAGTACCTGTCCGCATTCTCCACAAATAACCGCTGGGCCGACATGAAGTTGAACACCAGCTTCACATAACCCGCCCGGGATGCCTTGGACGCCCTGGCGCTGTCGCCCTCCTGATTGCCCGTCACCGCCGGGAGCTCATCCCACAGAAGCGCTATCGCCTTGAAGCTGTCCTGCTCCACCTCATCAGTTGACAGAACATCAAGCTTCTTCGTTATGTCCGCAAGATATTTGCTTGTCTCATCTATAATGTTCTCTGACTTCACATACTCCCTGAACTGATAGCTGGATGAATCCTTGTAAAAATAGAGAAGTGTCATATACATAATGAAGTAACACAGATAGAGCTCCTTGTTCAGACGAAGTCCCAGAAGCTTCTTCATGTCGTCATTCGTATAGCCAAATACCCTGTTGCCCTCTCCGGCTGTTATATACAGGCTGTCATTGTACTCGTACAGTGACAGGTTCATCTTCTTCATCATATTCATGACGATGTCGTACACCTCGGCATTGCCGTAGAATTCATCGTACAGCGGGCCGTTGTCGGGATGCTTCTTGCAAATCTCCTCACCTGATATTAACTTGGAATATATCTCTATCGCCTTGTCTAGATTCTTACTTTCCATCTTTTTCTCCTATTCTCCGTACAATCACTCTCAGCTGGTTTTGTTAAACTGAATTCCCGTAACGTACATGTCCTCGCCAATCTGTATCTCTTCGTCTGGATGGAATTCCAGTGTAAATGTCATGCCTCTGAACGCATCCAGTGTGAGTTCCGGTGCATACATCTCACGGGAGAGACCGGATCTGCTGCCACCAGCCTGATCTCCAGATACAGATGCCGCCAGCGTTTTTTCGTCAACTTTCTTTATTCTCTCTATGTGATCTACCAACATTCCCTCCAGCATAGTGTCCGGCTTTGCCAGTATCTCATCCACGCTGTACCTGTCCTTCTGAGCCAGGTGTGTGAGGAAGGAATAGTAATCTTTGTTGTCGTAGATTTCTTTTCCAAACTTAACTTCAAGTATTCCATTGAATTCCTTGAGACTCAGGTGTCCCCATTTGTTCAGCTGGTCAAGGAGTTCGTGGAACAGCTTTGTGAAGTTGGCACTTATCTGTTCATCGAGCAGTTCATCTTCGTAACGGAAGTTCGGATCAAGCTGCTCCTTCTTCACCTTTGTGGTCTTCGCATTGTCCTCGGACTTCAGCGTGAGCATGTGATCTATGGATGTCATGCTGAACGTTTTCACGATCCTCGGAGCGAAGAGAGGCGCAAGTATGGTGAGTATCTTATCCGGTCTGTCCTCTTTTATGATACTCTGAAGCTGTCCTGCAAAGTCAAATGCAGGTCTAAGCTTCTGAAGCTTCGCCTTGTGTATGATATTGTCCGATATGTTCTGCAGTTCCATTGTGCTGCTTATCAGACTTCCGTGCTTGATGATGGTCCTCTTGAGTTCAAGCTCAAGCTGGCTTATCTCCTCCATAGCTTTCAGGTTGCCCTTGCCCATATTATCATAGTTCGCCTTAGTGATTGCTTTGTCCACCAGAGCTTTGTTCTTGGCAAAGAGCTTCTGCTCGTCAGCGAACCATTTGCCGACGGTCTTCATATAATTTTCGTACTCCTCCGCGCCCTTGAACACGTCGATGGACAGAAGATTTACTATCTCATCCTTCTCGCGGATCAGCCTGTTCACCTCGCTATTGATCCTGCGCACGACCTCGATACCGCCACGGAAGTTCTCTCCAACGATCATCTTTTCCAGAAGAAGCTGCTGCACGTTGATCTTGCTCTCGTCCTTGATCTCCTTGGTGTCCAGATAGAATTCGATTCCATCCGCAGTAATGAAATACAGAACCTTACCATCCACTATATGGCTGTCTATCAGCTTCACTCGTCCCGTCTTGCGCTGCTTCTTTCCCGGATCATAGAACGTGAATTCAAATGCTCTTCCATCGTTCTTGATCTTGTCAAATATATACATTATCAGGTCAGCCCTGTCATCTCCCGCGATCTCCACATCGAAATCACGGTCAAGGAGCTGCCCCATGAATTCCTCATATTCATCGTATGACACTTCACGCTCATTGAAGCTGTTCTCCTGAATAAAAAAACGCAGAATCGCCATGGTTATATAACCCATGTCCAGCTGTGCATAACGACCTTCCTTATACTGCGCAAATGTGGTCTCAGCCAGAACAAAAAACGGGTAATATTTCCTCAGATTCTGCATTCTTGCATTATGTTCTTCAATTATGTCATTTATCATCACGTATTTGAGTGCCATGTTTTCTCTATCTCTGTACTTTCCTGATTATAATAGATCTTATACCATATACTTTTCCTGATATATCTGCCCATATTCTGAGACACATATCTTCTCTATCCGCATATGGATATACAGATTTAGTATACCATGACACATTTGTTCACACAACGATATTTATCTTCCGTACTTCAGCTCATTTATCGATCTTCCACACACTGTCAACATGAATTCCGTGGCACTCTCACTGTTCTGTCCCACATCATTCAGCCCGACATATCCCGGCTGATAGCCCTCGCAGTCACCCTCTATCTGAAACTGGACTGTGACCGTCACCTGCTGCCCCTTATATGTGGCATTCCCTTCAAACTGCACTATCTGACTTCCGTCCGTCGCGACAAATGCCTGCCAGTGTTCATCGCTGCAATAGGCATCCAGACCATCCCCATAGGTTGTGTCTCCATCCGGGAATATCTTCTGTTCCTTTATATAATCTATCCTCTTATCCGGAAGATCGGCTGCATCTTTGCCGATCCCCGCCTCACCGATACCTGTCACGCACATGGACAATGTGAGTATGACTGCCAAAAGCTTGCAGAATTTGTTCTCCCTAAACTTCTCCCACCGCTTGATATTCAGTGCAAATGCAAGGATTCCTCCCACGATCGCACCACCCACATGCGCATAGATATCTATATTCTTCTCATTTGTATACAGAGCATATATGACCACAACAACTATGGATACCATCATATCTTTTCTGCTTGCTTTCCTGTTGCCCATGAATGTCAGGAACACAGCAGCACATATGATTCCGAACACCGCCCCTGATGCTCCTATAGAGAAATGCATTCTGTCAGGATCAGTCATATGATACACATTCATGGATATGATCCCGGCAACAATTCCTGATACAAAGTATATGATAGTCGTCCTCAGGGAGCCAAGTTTTCTCTCCACCGTGGAGCCAAACATATATAGTGCAAACATATTGCCAAAGAGATGATCAAAGCCAGAATGCAGGAACATCGCCGATATAAGTCGTCCATACTCGCCATTCAGCTTCACGTACTGATAGTTGAGTCCACCGGTTCTGGAGTAATTGTCCACACCGATGCACATGATGCCAGCTATGACATTTGCCACTATCAATGCAATCGTAACTATAGGGATCGTCCTCTTTATCTGTGGCTGCGGGGAAGCTCCACCGCCCATCTGCTCAGGTCTGATCACATATGCTGTGTCCTGGTCAATATCCTGCTCAAATCTCCCATAGTCATCATGTTCAAAGCCATAGCCGAAATTGTTTTCTTCCATATAATACTCTCCTGACAATGCCCCCCACGGCTGGCATCCACATACTGTTCATTGTTTTACACGATACACTGTTTTTCCACCTTGCAGTACCATTCTTCACACCTTTTTTCTTAGTCGAATACTCTCTTAAGAACCTCGTCCTCATACAGAACCTTCTTGGCAAGTTCTCTGTACTTCTCCTCATGAAGGTATGTGTGTCTGTGAGGCTTTATCTGTGGTGCCATGTCTATCGCCTTTGCGAAATCTTCTCTCTTGAGATCAAGTGTAGCTACATAATCCCAGAAACCGGTCTTCTCAAATATAGCATTTACCCTGACATATCTGTGATCCTGAACGACCGCCATGATATAGGTTGCGATTCCTACCTGGATTCCATGGAGCTGTGGCTGTTCAAGCATCTTGTCAAGTGCATGTGAGATAAGGTGCTCACTTCCGGATGTCGGTGTGCTTCCGCCTGCTATCTCATTTGCAACGCCACTCATGGCAAGGGAATCAAGAAGCTCCTTCAGGAACAGATCATCCTTGATCGTCTCAAATGGCGTTCTGACAAAGCTGTTCACCGCCTTCTTCGCGATCATAACCGCGAAATCATTCATCTCTGAATATCCAAGGTCTGACTCGAAAAGCCAGTCGTAGAGAGATGTGATCTTGGATACCATGTCGCCGATTCCTGAGTAAAGGAATCTCTCCGGCGCAGACTTGATGATCTCCGTGTCAGCTATGATTCCATATGCCATTCTTGCCGGCACCGATGTACGCCGTCCATTTACCATAAGTGATGCGCTGGCGCTTGAGAAACCATCCGATGATGCCGATGTCGGAATACTTATAAAAGGAAGCTTTCTGAGATATGCCGCATACTTTGCCACATCAATAACCTTTCCTCCGCCGATACCCACGATCACCTGGGCCTTCGCATCTATATCAAATGCCAGCTTGATTATATCCTCTATATTGGTGGAATCCAGCTCTCTGTACTCCACAACTGTCACATTTTCCTTCTTCAGAGAATCCATGACCTGCTGTCCAAACATGTCTATGAGTCCATTTCCAAAATAAATAACAGCATTCTTCATCCCGGAAGCACTTATATATTTGCCCAGATCATTCAGGGTTCCCTTTCCGATCTTAAGAATGGTTGGTATTGCTATATGACTTCCTGCCATCTGTTTATCCTCCTAAATACATTTCTACCATTATACATTATATAATCAGCAAAAATAAACAGGACAATACACATTTTGTCTCATACCTTTACTTACCTTTCTAATTTCTAGCCATGTCTGCCTTATGCTGTTTTTATATCCTTTAAATTTCTTACAGCATCTTCATATTTTTACCCGAAAAACACATTTTCTACACAACTTCTCCAAAATTAGAACACATTTTCTCGGTATATTATTAAATGTAAACAGCGAGAGCGTAAGCGAGTTGTTTACATCCCCTTTTTCATAAACGACTGCAACACCCTCCCCTCACATAATGTAGTTGCAGTCACTCCCTTTTAATACAAAAAGAAGAGGCTGCCAGAGATGGCAGCCTTTTCTTTTTGTATTCAGATAATTTATAATTACTCACTTCTGAGCGCTATAACAGGATCCTTCTTAGCTGCAATTCTCGATGGGATAAGTCCTCCGATCAATGTCAGTATAACGCTGATGATTACCAGCATCGCTCCACCCTTCCAAGGAAGCGCCGATACACCGGCAACGTTGATATAACTCTCTATCACCTTACTGATCGGTATATTGATCAGCACCGTCACGCCGATTCCTATGAGTCCTGAGAAGAGACCTATGATAAATGTCTCCGCATTGAACACTCTTGAGATATCCTTCTTTGAAGCTCCTATGCTTCGCAGAATACCAATCTCCTTTGTTCTCTCAAGAACTGAGATATATGTGATTATTCCGATCATGATGGATGAAACTATCAATGAAATTGCCACAAATGCAATGAGTACATAAGTTATCGCGTTGATGATCTTGGTCACCGATGACAGCATGATTCCGATGTAATCAGTGTATGTGATCTCCTTGTCAGGATAATCCTCGTTGTACTTGTCTATAAGCTTTGTTATCTCGTCCTTATCCGCAAATTCTGCACAGTAGAGGTTGATGGAAGCCGGCTTTGCAAGCTCTGCATATCCAAGCTTTGACATGTTATCCTCATAAGTAGATGTTGACTCCTGGAAGAAACCGTAACCCTTGAGCATATCGAAGAGCTGATCCTTGGTCATGGACGCCATCTGTGCCTGCATGTCCTCAGTAACCTGACCTGAAGCCATAAGCTGCTGCATAACAGAATCCATATCCACATCATCCGCTGTCAGTTCCTTGCCATCTGAAAATGGCATTCCTGTGAACATGTCAGTATCAGGATTATCCATCTGAGCCTTAAGCACATCTGTCTTCTCGTTCTCTGAAACTATGTAATTGGCAAGCTCCGATGTGTAACCTATATATCCCGGCTGCATGGTAGTTGCATACGCTTTATCCGAAGCCCTGATTACTGCCGACACCTTTACTTCAAGGCCCCCGGCCACAGCAGACTTCAGAAAATCAGCATCAGAACTCATATCTGTGTATGTTCCATCATCATTCTTCTTGTACAGATCGCCCGGAAGCACAACCTTAAACTTGAGATTAAGAAGGTCATCGTATGTAAACACCATCTGCTCAAGCTCCGGTGCCTCTCCGCCAGCAAGTATGGTTGAAACCATATCGCTCAGTTCCTTTGAATCCCTAAGTCCAAGAGTATACAGTGTAAAATCACTTATCTCATTGTTCTTGTCGACGACAAGTACAACCTCGTTCTTATTCTCAGGCCAGTGTCCTGCCAGCACATCGTACTGCTGCTTGAGCAGAGTGTCGTTGTCAAGCATCTGTGTCCACATGTCCATTGACGATGAACCGTAGCTGAATGCCGACATGAAATCTGCCGTTGACTCCTGTGCCTCCGCCATACCTCCAAATCCCATATCTGTCATTGTGGTGCTTGGATTTACCTGGGCAACACCGCCATTTGCACTGTTCTCGTTAAACACATATAATGGTGTATCATATGTGTATGTTATATCACTTGTATACTTGGTGAAACCGTTTGCATCGTCTTCTATATAATTCTTAAATGACTCAAGGTCGTTCTCCTTCACATCTGACACCATGGACACGAGCATGTCTCCCATGATATCTCCCGAATATACCTTGTCCTCGCCAGCGTGATTGTGATCTGAATCCTCCTCGTTGTTACCTACCATCTTTGAGAGCAGCTCATCGTAATCCATCGCTTTCTTCGTTATCTGCACCGGATACGTGGCAAGCGTCTCCTCCTGCACATCGTTGATATACTTCTGAAATCCGGATGAAAGCGACAAGATAAGCGCTATTCCTATGATTCCTATACTTCCGGCAAATGCTGTTAAGAATGTCCTTCCTTTCTTGGTCATGAGGTTGTTCAGACTCAGCGAGAACGCTGTGAACATACTCATGGATGTCTTTCTAGGTTCATAACTTCCGTCATCCTCCTTTGCTTCATCCTCATCTGAGAATGGATTGGAGTCATCTATTATATTTCCATCGAGGAGCTTTACGATTCTTGTTGAATACTGCTGTGCCAACTCCGGGTTGTGCGTGACCATAATAACCAGCTTGTCCTTGGCTATCTCCTTGAGCAGTTCCATGATCTGAACACTTGTCTCTGTGTCAAGTGCACCCGTTGGCTCATCAGCCAACAGAATATCCGGATCGTTTATGAGTGCTCTGGCGATGGCAACTCTCTGCATCTGTCCACCGGACATCTGGTTTGGTTTCTTGTGAATCTGATTTCCCAGACCAACCTTCTCCAAAACCTCCTTCGCTCTCTTTCTTCTATCTGCCTTTGATACTCCAGACAAAGTAAGCGCAAGCTCTACATTTGACAATACCGACTGGTGCGGTATCAGATTGTAGCTCTGGAATACGAATCCGACTGAATTGTTTCTATATGAATCCCAGTCTCTTGACTTGAAATCCTTTGTCGACTTGCCATTGATAACCAGATCTCCACTGGTGTACTGATCCAGTCCGCCCACTATGTTCAGAAGCGTTGTCTTTCCACAACCCGACTGACCAAGTATGGACACGAACTCATTTCTTCTGAAGTTCACAGATACACCCTTAAGTGCCTGAACAACTTCATCACCAGTGTGATAATCCTTCACGATGTTCTTAAGCTGAAGCATTATGTCCTCCCTTTTTAAGATTATATTGTGCAAAAGCATAGTAAGGTACTTTGCGCCACGTCTGTGTGCATACACATAACGTATTATGTTCTATATGCATTACACTTTTATATATTTGTCAGTATTACTGGCAAATCATAGCATTTATTTTTTTTCAATGCAATTAAGGCTGGGCTATTCTTTATAAATGTTTTATTTTTTTCATTTCTATCGATAAGTTTAAACTAACTATATGTTGAACTTTTACCCAAAAAATCTTTTATTTTCTTATTATATGGGGTATAATCAGCGTAAGTGGGTACGTTGTATCCAAATATAATTTTACGGAGGATTTTACAAATGTTAGTTTCAGCAACAGAAATGTTAAAGAAAGCTAAGGCTGGTCACTACGCAGTAGGTCAGTTCAACATCAACAACCTTGAGTGGACAAAGGCTGTTCTCCTCACAGCTCAGGAGCTTCAGTCACCTGTTATCCTTGGTGTTTCAGAGGGCGCTGGAAAGTATATGACAGGATTTGAGACAGTTGCAGCAATGGTTAAGGCTATGCATGATTCACTTGGAATCACAGTTCCTGTAGCTCTTCACCTTGATCACGGAACATACGAAGGATGCTACAAGTGTGTTAAGGCTGGTTTCACTTCTATCATGTTTGATGGTTCACACTATCCATTCGAGGAGAACCTTGCTAAGTCAACAGAGCTCGTTAACGTAGCTCATCAGCTTGGCCTCTCAATCGAGTGTGAGGTTGGTTCCATCGGTGGTGAGGAAGACGGAGTTATTGGTATGGGCGAGTGCGCTGATCCAGATGAGTGTAAGACTATCGCTGATCTTGGTGTAGATATGCTTGCAGCTGGTATCGGTAACATCCATGGTAAGTACCCAGCTAACTGGAAGGGACTTAGCTTCGAGACACTTGATGCTATCCAGCAGAAGACAGGTGTTATGCCATTAGTTCTTCACGGTGGTACAGGTATCCCAGCTGACATGATCAAGAAGGCTATTTCACTTGGCGTTTCAAAGATCAACGTTAACACAGAGTGCCAGTTATCATTCGCAGATGCTACAAGAAAGTACATCGAGGCTGGTAAGGATCTCGAGGGCAAGGGATTTGATCCTAGAAAGCTTCTCGCTCCTGGTTTCGAGGCTATCAAGGCTACTGTTAAGGAGAAGATGGAACTCTTCGGATCAGTTGGTAAGGCTAACGACTAATTAACAGATCTTTAACAGAACAATTAACAAATGTAACGATAAACTGTCCGACAGCTTTCGGACAAGTATCGCTCACGTAAACTTAAAGGAACCCCATCACAGCTTGTACAAGCCATGATGGGGTTCTTATTCTTACTTATTTTTCTTTTATATTATTTTTTATCTTCACTAATATAAATTTCTAAATTCTAATCTTGCTTCTCTGCCTTATCCTTTTTTCTGCTGATTGTCCACCATATAGGAACTGATATCAGCATGAAAAGTGCCGCTGCCACGCTGATCCATGCACCGACTCCGAGTCTTGCATTTGCCGCTGCATCTAGCTTTCCAAGATCTATCAATGACAGAACAAATTCAAATATCAATATTCCGCCAACAACTATAGATATAACAAGGTCTGCTATATAACAGCCTGCCTTGTTGATAAATGCACAGATCACGTCTGCTATGATAACTACCGCCGCAACAAGCATTGACAGTACATTTATCCCAAACACTCCAACTATACTTCTGGCATCTGTCCCCATATAAGCATAAGGAATAAATACTGATACAACAGCCATGATAATGCCGATCAGGTTTAACATATTAGGTACATGTGTGGATCCCTTCTTCACATCATCAGGTATGTTCTGCCTGTTCTCATATCCCATATAACCCATAGGGTTGTTGTATGGCGTTGGCTGTACCGGCTGGCCGTACTGCGACTGTGGCTGGTATGGCTGCTGGGTTGGCTGGCCATACTGCGGCATCTGCTGGTATGGTGTCTGCATTGGCTGTGCTCCCTGGCTATACTGTGACTGTGGCTGATATGGCTGCTGGGCTGGCTGACCGTACTGCGACTGTGGCTGGTATGGCTGCTGCACTGGCTGGCCATACTGTGGCATCTGCTGATACAGTGACTGAGCGGGCTGTGCTACCTGACTATATGGTGCTTGAACTGACTGCACACCCTGACCATTCTGTGCCTGACTATTCTCAGCCATCATAGCCTTTTCCTGCTCCAGATTCTGCTCAGAAGTCGACCCGCCATCAACTCTGTCAATATCTTCTACTCTATTCTGTTCATCCATGTTCGTCATCTACCTCCGATGTAATTATTCGACACATCCCTTACATATCGAGATACCTCTTCAGATACTGTCCTGTATAGGACTGAGGTATCTTCGCAACTTCCTCAGGAGTTCCTCTGGCAATGACCGTTCCACCGCCAGCACCTCCTTCAGGTCCCATGTCAATAATATAATCTGCGGTCTTGATAACGTCAAGATTATGTTCGATAACCACAACTGTGTTGCCGCCCTCGCTGAGCCTTCTGAGTATATCCACAAGTCTGTGCACATCAGCAAAATGAAGTCCCGTGGTTGGCTCATCAAGCACATATATCGTCTTTCCTGTTCCTCGTCTCGAAAGCTCTGTTGCAAGCTTGATTCTCTGCGCCTCTCCGCCCGACAGAGTGGTGGATGGCTGACCCAGCTTGATATATCCGAGTCCCACATCACGGAGAGTCTCTATCTTCCTCAGTATCCTTGGCACATTTGCAAAGAACTCGCACGCCTCATCAACTGTCATATCGAGAACTTCATTGATACTCTTGCCCTTGTACTTGACCTCCAGAGTCTCTCTGTTGTATCTCTTTCCTCCACACACCTCACATGGCACATATATATCTGGCAGGAAGTGCATCTCTATCTTGATGATTCCGTCTCCACGACATGCCTCGCATCGTCCTCCGGATACATTGAAGCTGAATCTTCCCTTGCCGTAACCTCTTGCCTTGGCATCCTTTGTACCGGCAAACAGGTCTCTTATCAGGTCAAACGTACCTGTGTAGGTAGCCGGATTGGATCTCGGAGTTCTTCCTATAGGTGACTGGTCTATATTTATGATCTTGTCCAAAGCATCATAACCGATGATATGGTCATGCTTTCCTGCCTTAACCCTGCTCTTGTTGAGTCTTCTCGCAAGTTTCTTGTACAGGATCTCATTTACCAG
>ENA-OPDF01001396-OPDF01001396.1-human-gut-metagenome-genome-assembly--contig:-NODE-1396-length-14192-cov-2.745278_pt1 | contig 14192 bp, 11 predicted proteins | sample MGYA00241575_ERZ501501 | MGnify/ENA primary metagenome ERZ501501 (study PRJEB25962, sample SAMEA1972229) | human gut metagenome | biome: human gut; feature: human-associated habitat; material: faeces... | reverse complement strand
CGCTTGAGGCCGCCCAGCAGCACCAGCGCGCAGCGCAGGTATGTGTCGCCGTACATACCGCCCACCGTCTCCCGGATCATATCCATGCCGTAGTGGAAGGGCATGAAGGGATACAGAGTCTGGAACAGCTGCGGCAGCACGTGCACCGGGTACGAACCGCCGGACCCGGCCACCTGAATGACCATGATAACGACCGACAACGCCATACCCACGTTGTCCAGGGCGTACACCAGCGCGTAGTTCATGCTGGCGAAGTTCAGCGAGCACAGGCAGCAGGCCAGCACGAACAGCGCCGGCTCCGCCGTCTCCATCCCCACGAAGTACAGGCACCCAAAGGCCGTCACCAGCGCCTGGGCCATGGCCATCAGGAAGAAGGTGGCGAACCGCCCGAAATACCGCTCCACGGCCCGGCACCCGGCAAACTCCGGCTGGGTCACCGGTACCTTCAGCATCACGGCGGTCAGCAGGCTGCCCACAAACAGCGCCAGCATAACGTAGTAGGGCGACATGGCCGCGCCGTAGTCCTTGATCTCATAGATGATCTCCGTGTTCAGCTGCACCGGCGAGCTGAGGTAGTCCGCCATGCTTTCGGCATCGCTGCTCTCCATCAGCTCCGTAAAGCGCTTGAAGGCTTCGCTCTCCGTCACCCGGCGCACATCGTCCTCGATGTCCGCCAGATACGTCTCCACCGTGTTGGCCAGGGTGATGCCCGCGTCCAGCGTAGGCTGTACGGTGGTCATGGCATCGGCGTAGCTGTCCAGCGTGCCGGACACCTCCCCCAGGCTGCCGCCCACGGCGCCCAGCAGCTGCTGGACGGACCGCAGCGTGGTCTGGGCCTGTGCCCCGGTGGTGTGCAGGTATTCGTTGACCTCCTTATTGGTCTGCACCGCCGCCGCCAGCAGCTCCTGCCGCACCTGATGCAGCATATCCAGCACCGGTCCCTGCAGGGCCGACGGCTCCAGCGTATCCACCAGCGCGTCCAGCGCCTCCAGATCGGCGATAGCCGTCTCCAGCTGCGCCTTCACGGCCTCGTCCTCGGCGGCCGCCAGCTGGTCCTCCAGCGCGGCGATGGCCGCCTGTATCTTCCGGTGCAGGTCCGCCTTCAACGCTTCGTCGGCGGCAGAGGTATCCATACTCCGCAGGGCATCCTCGATGTCGCCCAGTACCTTATCCGTGTTGTTCAGCACCGTCAGCAGGTCGCTGTACGCCGTGTCCGCCGCGCTCAGGCCCGTGCTGATAAGCTGCACCGTGCTGCCCGCCGCCGCATCAGCGTCCTCCACCGTTCCCCGTGCGTCCGCGATGGTCACGGACGCCGCGGTCAGCAGCCCGTCCGCCCCGTTCATCACGTCCTTCAGCGACAGCAGCACCTGCTGCAGCTGCGCCATCTCCTGCCGCGCACCGGTCAGCTTATCCATAATGCCGTCCGCCAGCGCCTCCGAGTCCAGCCCCATGGCCTTGAACACGGAGCCCGCCGTGGTCAGCGCCTCGGCAGCCTTGCCGATGTCCGTGGTGTTGATCTGCTCCTGCACGGCGGTCTTGGCCTTGCTGGTGATCTTGGGGGCGATGGCGTTCTTCTTCTCGTTCTCGTAATACTGTATCTGCGGGTGGCGCAGGTCGCCGGACAGGATGCTCACAAAATCCTCGGTAAATTCCTCCGGCACGATCAACGCCGCGTAGTAGTCGCCGGACTCTACCCCGTCCAGAGCCTCCGCCCGGCTGTCCACGAACACCCAGCCCATCTGGTCGTTGCTCTCCAGTCCCTGCAGCACCAGCGCGCCGATGTTCACCTCCAGACCCAGCACCTCGCAGCCCGCGTCTTCGCTGGCCACCGCCACGCTGATGCGGCTGGTGGACGCCGTGCCGTAGGGGTCCCAGTTGGACAGGATGTTGAACCAGGCGTACAGGCACGGTACCAGGCACAATCCCAGCAGCACCACCACCGCCACCACACTGGCCGTCAGCCGCCGCCAGTCGGCGCGAAAGATATTCCAGATGTTCTTCATCGGTCCACCTGCCCTTCCCGGCTCTCCGCCGCACCGCGCCGCAGGTCGTCGGACAGCCCCTGCAGCGCCCGGGTCAGCGCGTCCAGATCGGACGCCAGCTTCTCCGGGTCGTCCAGCAGCCGTTCCAGCACCCGCGCGCCGCTGTATACCGGCGCGGCAGGCGTCGGCGCGCTGTCTGCCTGCGGCGCTCCGCCGTGCACCTCCCGCAGTATCTCGTCCACGGAATATGCCTCCGGCTCCGGCGCTGCCGGTGCCTTTGTGACCGGCGTCTCCTCCGCAGGTGCCGGGGATATCTCCTCTGCCGCCTTCGTCGGGATTTCCGCCGGCGTCTCCTCCGGCGCAGGTGCCGCTTCCGCCGCCGTTGCCTCCGTCTCCGGCGTCTCCTGTTCCTCCCGGGCGCCGTGGCGCAGCAGCAGACCCATCCGTGGCACCTTGGGCAGCTCCGGCAGCTCCAGCAGTGTGCCCAGGCTCTCCTGCTCCATCTGGGTGATGTTCTCCAGCTTCTTTTGCAGCTCATAGTCCGCGTACTCCACGGCGATCAGATATGCCGCCACTGCGAACATGGACAGTATCCACAGCATCAGGGTGAACACCTTGTTCCCCCCCGCCAGAAACATCAGCAGCATCAATCCCAGCGTCACCGCCAGCAGCATCCGCATACCGACGCGTATCCGCCGCCGGTTGTTCCGGTGCAGGGTGCTGACCTCCTCCAGCAGGCGGTCATACAGCTCCTGATAGTCCCGTTCTTTTGTCATCGGTCAACACCTCCTTTCACAGCAGCTCCGTCTCCTCCAGCTTCTCCTCCATAAAGTGGTTCAGTCCCATGAAGGGCCGCCGCACCAGCAGGCCGATCAGCAGCGCCGCCGCGGCGAACAGCAGCAGGAAGCCGATCTGCTGCCAGTAGTAATTCCCGTACATCCCGCAGATACACTCGCGCATGGCGTCGATGGCGTAGGGGAAGGGGAAGAAGCGATAGATCTTCTGGTAAATGGCCGGCAGCAGCTCGATGGGGAACGTGCCGGATGAGCCTGCGATCTGCATGACCATGATGACCACCACAATGGCCTTGCCCACGTCGCCGAAGGACAGCGCCAGCGAATAGATCAGCAGGCTGAATGTGAAGGCCGTCAGCGCGCCCGTGAGATACAGCATCCCCGGGTGCAGGCACTGGACCTTCAGTATGTACAGGTCGCCGGTGACGATGACCGCCGCCTGTATCTGGCTCAGCACGAAAAAGAACAAGTACCGCCCGAAGTACAGCTCCGCCGGCTTCGGGTCGATCAGGCCCTCCGTCCGGGCGTGTATCTTGATGAGGGACGACAATATCACGCCGCCCACCCAGATGGCCAGCACCGTGTAGAACGGCGTCATGGCCGAGCCGTAGTTGGCGATGGGATACACCGCGTTCACGCTGGTCTGCACCATTTCCGGGAAATACTGACCGTACACCGCCGGGTCGCCGCCCAGGATATCCACCAGCGTATCCATGTATTCGTCTGTGGTCAGCCCCTCCAGGTCGTCTATGGTGCTCTCCAGCGAGGTCAGCAGCTTCTCCGTAGCCGGCCGCAGCAGCGCCATGGTGTCGCCCACAGCGTCAGCGGTCTCCGCCAGCGCGGTCTTCATGACCTTGGCGTCTCCAGCCAGCGCAGCCATGCCCTCCATGGTGTCCGCCACCTGACCGGCCACGGTGTCCAGTTCCCTTTGCAGCGCCTTTGAAGTCACAGGGATCCTGTCCACCATCGTCCGGATGGACTTCACCAGCGCGTCGCAGTCCGCCAGCAGGTCGGCAGAATCCGGACTCTCCGCCAGTGCCCGCAGCTGCTTTGCCGTCTTGCGGCACTCCGCCGCCGTCTGCCGCGCCGCCTCCGCCTGGGTCTTGCCCGCCTCCGTGCCGGAGGCCTCCAGTCCCGCCGCCCACGTTTCCAGCGTGTCCGCCGCCTTTTCCAGCTGCGCCGCCGCATCTCGCAGCTGCTGCTGTGCCGACGGCAACTCCGGCGCGTTCCCAATGGCGCTGCTCAGCCGGTCCAGCGCCCGTTCCACCCGGGCCAGGGCCGTGTTCAGCCGCATCTGTATCTCCGCCGCCGTCTCGTGGAGCTTGGAGCCGTCCGGCAGGTTCTTGTTGATATTGGCCACGGCCGCCTCCAGCGCCGCCGCGCTGCTCTCCGACACGCCGCTGCCGCCCGCCGCCTCAAAGGCATCCATCATCCGTCCGCAGGCGTGCAGCAGGTCCTGGGCCTGGTACAGCACGCCCTTCACAGCGGCCTCCGGATCGTCGGCGGTCAGGTCTGCCGCCAGCAGATTGCTCTGCTCCATGATGCCGTCGATGACCACCTCCAGATAGTTTTCACTGATGGAGCGCTTCAGCGTCTCCACCGCCGTGTCGGTGATCTTGGTGGCCACGGCGTTCTTCTTGGCGTTTTCGTAGTAGGTGATGGCCGGCTTACCGGTCCAGTCCGTCAGCATCCGGTACATATTCCGGCTGAACTGCTTGTCGATGACCACCGCCGCGTAGTAGTCGCCGGACTCCACGCCGCCCTTGGCCTCCTCCTCGGTGTCCACGATGACCCAGTTGATGGACGTAGCCTCCCGCAGGTCGGCCACCACGTCGTCGCCCTTGTTCTCGTAGGTGCCGTCCGCGTCGGTATAGCCCTCGTCCAGCGACGCCACCGCGATGGATATCCCCCCGGTGTTGCCGTAAGGGTCCCAGTTGGAGTAGATATTCAGCCAGGCGTACAGGCTGGGCAGCAGGGCGATGGCGACCACCACCACGCAGGCGAAAAAGCACTTGCTCAGCGTCCGTATATCGGTTTTGAATACCGTCCAGATATTACGCATACTGCCTCCTTACGCGCGGCACGCCGCGCTGTATATAAAACTGTCGTCAACAATAGTGTATCAGTATGTATTATACAGAAAGCCGCCATGATTTGTCCACGCAAAACCCGTTTTTTGCCCAAAAATACAGAAAAGAGACGGCTCCCGCCGTCTCTTTCGTTCTACTCTTTTTCTGTATCCTCTGCCACGATGCGGTAGTAGGTATTCCCCGTCAGCTTGTACACGATGGCGTACAGCACCGCAAACACCGCAAAGCTCACTGCCGTTGTGCCGATCAGCAGGCCCCGGTTGTCCAGGTTGAACAGGATCAGCAGCTTGTGGATGAACGGGAACGCGAAGCACAGGTGCACGCCCGCCAGCACCAGCGGCAGATAGAACACCGTCAGCAGCTGGCTGTTGATGCTGCGGCGGATGTCCACCTTGGTCATGCCCACCTTCTGCATGATGTCGAACCGGCTCTGATCCTCATAGCCCTCGGACAGCTGCTTGTAGTACAGGATAGCCACCGCCGCGAAGATAAACACGATGCTCAGCATGATGCCCAGGAAGAACAGACCGCCGTAGGTACCGTAGAAGTCTGCCCGGTTGGCGGCCTTGGACTCCACGCTGACGCCCACGCCCCAGTCACTGCTGACGCCCGCCAGATACCCATTCAGTGCGTCCTCCAGATTGGGCGTTGTGCCGTCGATGTTACCCTGCTGGTTTTCCGGCAGATCAGTGTCGAAGGCGTAGTGCCACGTGGCCGTGAGATACCAGCCGTATTTCTCGCTCAGTCCGTCCTCCAGCTCCTGCACGAACTGCGTGAAGTGCGGTATGACCACCATCAGGGTCGGGGTGATATCCGCCGTGAAGGGGCCGCTCAGCGGCGGAATGTCCCGATCCATGACCCGGAACGTCCATTCCCCGTCGACGGTCAGGGTGTCGTAAGGGAAATCCGTCCGCAGCGCGGCTACATACACCTGCCCGTCGTTCAGCGTCAGGCTCTGCCCCGTGGCGGCGTTATAGTCCTCCAGCGGCAGGAAATGCAGCTGCGTCACACGGGTGCTGTCCGCTGCGGACGCACCGGCGTTGCCCAACCGCAGATCCCCGCCGTCCGGCAGACCGCTGACACTGATCTCACGGTATGTCGCCACATTACTGGTCTGCCCGCCGAAGTTGAAAACGGTGCTCTCCACACCCTGACGCAGCTGCTCCGCCTCCGCCTCGTCCAGCGGATGATCGCTTCTGCCGTATACCGCCACGTCCATGTCGCGGGGATACCGGGCATTCACCGCGTCCTCCTGCCCCACATACAGGCAGGTGGTGGATGAGATCATCACCAGCACCATGGTGGCCAGGATGCACACCGACGCCAGTCCCGCGCCGTTGCGCTTCATGCGGTAGGCCATGGAGGACACGGACACGAAGTGCTGGGGCCGGTAGTAGTATTTTTTGTTCCTTTGCAAGCCGCGGCACAGCGTCACCGACCCGCTGATGAACAGCAGATACGTGGCCGCGATCACCATGAGCACCGCCGCGAAGAACCACGTCAGCGCCGCCAGCGGCTCCCTGATGGACACCGCCAGCCAGTAGGCCCCGCCCAGCAGCACGACCCCCGCCGCCGTCAGCACCCACTGCGCCTTGGGCGGCTTCTCGCCCACGCTCTCGCTGCGCAGCAGCCCCACCGCGCTGACGGCGTGCAGCTGCCGCAGCCCGTTCAGCAATATCAGCGTGTGGATGGCCGCAAACAACGCCGCCGCAGCCAGCAGAGACGATACGGACACCGTCAGGGTATAGGTCACGGGCACCTGCAAAAGCCGCACCATACCCAACTCCGCCAGCTTATACAGTACCATGCCCAGAAGCAGTCCCGTCCCCGTGGTCAGGCCATAGGTGATGACCGTCTCCCACAGCAGAATGCGGGCGATGTTGCCCTTGCCCATACCCAGCACATTGTACAGGCCAAACTCCCTCTCCCGGCGGCGAATGAGGAACGAGTGGGTATAGAACAAAAATATCAGCGCAAACACGGCGATGACCACCGTGCCCAGCCGCAGTATGATGGCGCTGCTGGTCCCGCCGGACATATGCCCCAGCACCTCCGAGCCGGACAGCCCCATCAGGATGTAGAACATCAGCACCATCCCGGCGCAGCTCAGCAGATACGGCAGGTACAGCCGCCTGTTTTTTCTCATGCCCGTCCAGGCCAGCCGGGCGTATAATGTCTTTTCCCTCATGCCGGTTCACCGCCCGACTGCAGCATGGTCAGCGTGTCGGAGATGCGCTGATAGAACCTGGTGTCGTCGTCCTCGCCCCGGTACAGCTGGTGGAACACCTGGCCGTCCTTGATGAACAGCACCCGGCCCGCCCGGCTGGCGGCCTTCACGGAGTGTGTCACCATCAGTATGGTCTGCCCTGCCCGGTTGATGGCGGCGAACAGCCGCAGCAGCTCGTCGGTGGAGCCGCTGTCCAGCGCACCGGTAGGCTCATCCGCCAGCAGCAGCTTTGGCTCGGTGATGATGGCCCGGGCCACTGCCGCCCGCTGCTTCTGCCCGCCGGAGACCTCATAGGGGTACTTCTTCAAAAGCTCCGTCAGTCCCAGCTCCCGGGCGACAGGCAGCAGCCGCGCCCGCATATCCTCGTAAGACATTCCCATCAGCACCAGCGGCAGATAGATATTGTCCTCCAGCGTAAATGTGTCCAGCAGATTGAACTCCTGGAACACGAACCCCAGGTTGTCCCGGCGGAAGGCCGCCGCGTCCCTCTCCCGTATCTTGCCCAGCTCATGGCCGTCCAGCCGCACCGTACCCGCCGTGGGCTCGTCCAGCGCCGCCAGAATGTTCAACAGCGTGGTCTTGCCGCTGCCGGACTCACCCATGATAGCCACATACTCGCCCTGCTCCACGGTAAAGCTGACGTTCCGCAGCGCCTCTACACGGCTGCCGCCCAGCCGCGAGGTGTATACCTTCCGCAGCCCACTGACTTCCAAAATGCTCATAGCATGACCTCCTTTATCTTACAAGGCCATTATAGTCCGGGTCCTTCCCCCAATCCATCGCTTTGCCTTACCAAAAACGAACAACTCTGTCACCTTTCACTCCGGCAGGAAATCGCCGCGTCCCAGCGTCAGATACACCGTGGTGCCCGCACCGGGCGCGGACTCGATCCGTATCTCGTGCCGCAGATTGCGGCATATCCGCCGGCACAGGTACAGCCCGATGCCGCTGGACCGCCGGTCCAGCCGCCCGTTCTGCCCGGTATAGCCCATGTCAAACACCCGGGGCAGATCCTCCGGCGCGATGCCCATGCCGCTGTCCCGGATGCACAGATCGTCTCCCTCCCGGTAGATCCGGACGGTCCCGTCCTGCCCGGTGTACTTCAGGGCATTGCTCAGCAGCTGTTCCACCACAAAGGTCAGCCACTTGCCGTCCGTCACCGTCTCCCATTCCACCGGCGTGTAATCCAGCGCGATGCGCCGGTCAATGAACTCCCCGGCGAACCGCCGCACAGCGGCGCGCACCACATCATCCACGGCGCACGTTCGTATCACGTAGTCGCTGCCGCCCTCCTCCAGCCGCAGATAGGTCAGTGCCATGTCCACGTACTGCTCCACCCGGCCCAGCTCCGTCATCAGCCGTCGGGCGGCCGGCGTGTCCTCACCCTGCAGGGTCAGGCGCATGGCGGCGATGGGCGTCTTGATCTGGTGCACCCATGCGGTGTAATAGGCCGTCATATCCTCCCACCGGGCGGCGCGCGCCGTCTCCTGCCGGCACAGCTCCCGCCGCAGCGTCTCCACCACAGCGGCGCAGTCCGCCCCCTCCACGGTGGTCATGGCCGGCAGGTCCAGCAGCACCGCCTCGCCCGCCTCCCGCAGACGCTTCAGCGCCTTGTGCCGCCGTGCCGCGCGGCCGTAATCCCACGCCGCAAGGCACGCCCCCAGCAGAACGCACAGCCCTGCCGGATAGCCCACCGCCGCCAGCGGCAGGCCGTACAGGGCAAAGGACACGGCAAACACCCCGACAAACAGCAGAAATGCCGCCAGCGTCAGCCGACGCTCCTTCAGATATGCTTTGAGCAGCTCCATATCTCTCACTCCACGATGTACCCCACCCCATGCCGGGTGGCGATAAATTCCACAAGCCCCACGCCCGCCAGCTTCCGCCGCAGGCGGTTCACATTGACGGTCAGCGTGTTCTCATCCACAAAGCTATCCGTCTCCCATAGCCGCTGCATCAGCTTCTCCCGGCTGACCACCTTCCCGGCGCTCTCCATCAGGCAGGACAAAATACGGTACTCGTTCTTGGTCAGCTCCACCGTCTGCCCCTGATAGGTCAGCTTCTGGTCGTCGGCGGACAGCTGTGCGCCCCGTCTCTCCCGCAGCACCGCCGGCGCCGCCATGTCATAGCTGCGCCGCAGCATGGCCTGTACCTTGGCCATCAGCACGCCGCCGTCAAAGGGCTTGGCGATAAAATCGTCCGCGCCGAAATTCATGGCCATGATGACGTTCATGTTGTCACCGGCCGAGGACAAAAACAGGATGGGCGCACTGGTCTGCTTCCGCAGCTCCCGGCACCAGTGATAGCCGTCAAAACACGGCAGGGCGATATCCAATATAATGAGGTGCGGCTGAAACTCCGCCGCCTCCGCCGTCACCGCCCGAAAGTCCCGTGCACACCGGACCTCCAGTCCCCAGCTCTCCGCCAGATGCGCCACCGCCTGGGCGATGGTCCTGTCGTCCTCCACAATAAATATACGGTACATACGCTCACATCCTTTACGCTCTTCATTATACCCTCCCTCGCCTCTGTCCCGCAAGCCCTCTTACTCTTTCAATATTGTCACATTCGCTTACCGGATTTTTTCAAAAACAGGGTTGACAAATCCGCGCCGCCGTGTTATAACTGTACCAACCTACCGAGTTGGTAGTTGTATTTCAGAAATGAGGCGATCACATGACCCGCACTCTTGTTCTCCTGACCGGACGATGTTGACTCCTTTTCCTTTCATTCCACACAACAACATCTGACTATAAACGATAAAGGAGATAAACACTATGTCTAACATCTACACTTCCGCTGACCAGTTGATCGGCAAGACTCCCCTGCTGGAGCTGACCCATATCGAAAAAGCCCATGACCTCAAGGCGAAGATCGTCGCCAAGCTGGAGTACTTCAACCCCGCCGGCAGCGTCAAGGACCGTATTGCCAAGGCCATGATCGACGACGCCGAGGCCAAGGGTCTGCTGAAGGCCGGCAGCGTCATCATTGAACCCACCTCCGGCAACACCGGTATCGGCCTGGCCTCCGTGGCCGCCGCCCGGGGCTACCGCATCATCATCGTTATGCCCGAGACCATGTCCGTGGAGCGCCGCCAGCTGATGAAGGCTTACGGCGCCGAGCTGGTGCTCACCGAGGGTGCCAAGGGCATGAAGGGTGCCATTGCCAAGGCCGACGAGTTGGCCAAGGAGATCCCCAACAGCTTCGTGGCAGGCCAGTTCGTCAATCCCGCCAACCCCAAGGCCCACTACGAGACCACCGGTCCCGAGATTTGGGCCGACACCGACGGCAAGGTGGACTTCTTCGTGGCCGGCGTGGGCACCGGCGGTACCATCACCGGCACCGGTAAGTTCCTGAAGGAAAAGAACCCCGCCGTCAAGGTAGTCGCCGTGGAGCCCAAGACCTCCGCCGTGCTGTCCACCGGCATCGCCGGCTCCCACAAGATCCAGGGCATCGGCGCGGGCTTCGTCCCCGACGTGCTGGACACGAAGATCTACGACGAGATCATCCCTGTGGACAACGACGACGCCTTTGCCGCAGGCAAGGAAATGGGTCACCGCGAGGGCGTGCTGGTGGGTATCTCCTCCGGCGCGGCACTGTGGGCCGCCATCGAGCTGGCCAAGCGTCCGGAGAACGCCGGCAAGACCATCGTGGTCCTGCTGCCCGACACCGGCGACCGCTATCTCTCCACCCCGCTGTTTGCGGACTGATACTGCGTTTTTCTTCCTTCCATTTTCTCCTCACAAACATGACGAACGGACCTCTTTTGAGGTCCGTTCGTCTTTTCTTCTGTTTCTTTCCACTTTCTTTCTATTCTCCTTCTATTTTCTTTCTACATTTTTTCTGCTTTTTTGAAACGTTTTTTGCTCCGCAGGTGTATGATAGATGAAAGGCCTTTCACCTCAACAAAAGGAGAACCCCTATGACGGACGAACAGTTCACCCCGCTGGCGGAGCGGTATATGGACACGGTGTTCCGGGTGGCATACAGCTATCTGCGCTGCCGGGACGACGCCGACGATGTGACCCAGGACGTGCTGATACAGCTGTACAAAGAGGACAAGGCGTTCGAAAGCGACGCCCATGTGAAGAATTGGCTCATTCGCGTCACGGTCAATCGCTGCAAGAACGTGCTCCGCGCCCCGTGGCACAAGGCGGAGGACATCGCCGACTATGAGAATACCCTGGTGTTCGAGCAGCCCCAATACCGGGAGCTGTTCGACGCGGTGATGTCGCTGGACAGGCGCTACCGCCTGCCGGTGCTGCTGTACTACTACGAGGGCTACCGCCAGAGGGAGATCGCCGGGCTGCTGGGCATACCGGAGGAAACGGTGCGCACCCGGCTCGCCCGCGCCAGAGACAAGCTGAAACACATTTTATCGGAGGTGCCGCAGTATGCATGACAGAGAATTATTTGAAAAAGCCTTTTCCCCGCTGCACGCCTCCCCGGACACACTGACGGAGGTTAGAAAGACCATGCGAAACGAGAAAAAGACACGCCGGGCGCTGGGCAAGAGCGCCGTGGTCGCCATCGCCGCCGCGCTGACGCTGACCGTCGCCGTGGCCAGCGGTATTGTGACCCTTATCAAGGCAGATGTATCCCCCGCCGACAAGGTGGACGACGCCACCCACCGCGCCTTCACCGATGACATCGACGCTGCCGCCCCTGTGGTGGACGACGGCAAGGGCGGCCTTGTCCCTGTCCCGGATATGGAGCGCATCCCCGGTGACGTCCAGACCACCCAGCGTCTGGTGGGCCAGTACCTCAGCAAGCTGGACGCAGAGATGACCGTGGACAGCAATACCATCAAACTGGGCACCTTCCTGATCGATGAGAACGGCCTCGGCCTGCTGACCTACTCCGTGGAGAACCCCTCCGGCGTCGGCTACACAGACGTGGGCTACGGCGAGGGCATCGACCTGCCCCTCCAGCCCACCCTGCACTTCCGCAGCCCCGACGAGGGCAATGCCCTGTTCGCCAAGTGCTACGTGGACAAGGAGACCAGCACCGACACCTGCCTGAATGTGGTGCTGTACTTCGCCGCCGGCACGTCCTTCCGGCAGGGCGACCTGCTGTACGTCACCATGCAGGACGAACTGGGGCAGCCCTACTCCATCGCCGTGCAGCCCCGCACCTACGTGCCCGTCGCCACCCTGACCTCCGGCAGCGAGACCCTGACCCTCTCCCCGCTGGGCATGAGCATCCGCAATGCCCATCCCGACCGCGAGCCCCTTGTGGACGAGCTGACCCTCCGCTATCAGGACGGCAGCGAGTTCACCGTGGAGAGCAGCAGCCGCAGCCTGATGAACTGGGTGGTGGGCTGTATGCGCGGCAGCGACGATGTCCCCTTCGCCGACAACACCTACGTGTTCGACCGTCTGGTGGATGTGGACGCCGTGAGCTCCGTCACGTTAGAAGGGCACCAGCACACCGATGGCGCCGCTGACGACACTTTCACCCGCACCTATCAGCCCTGACCGCGAAACGCAAAAAAAGAGACCGCCCTGCGGTCTCTTTTTTTGCTCATATCACGTAGTTGTCCCCGGCTGGGGCGTTCATCAGATCCGCCAGCGTGATGTGGGAGAAATAGTCCTGCGTCAGCTTGTAGAACCCCTGCCACACGCCCAGCGTCCGGCACTCCCCGGCCCGCTGGCACACCGGGGCGTCCGGCTGGAGACAGGTGACGGGCGCAAGGTCGCCCTCCGCCAGCTCCAGTATCTCCCAGAGGGTGTAGTCCTCCGGCTCCCGCGTCAGGCGGTAGCCGCCGCCGATGCCGTGGACGCTCTCCACCAGGCCGGCGGCTTTCAGGGCGGGCATGAGCCGCTCGATGTATTTCAGGGAGATGTCCTGCCGGGCGGCCACCTCCTTCATGGGTATAAAGTCCCCGCTGCGGTGCTCCGCCAGATCCAGCAGAACGCGGATGGAATAGCGACCTTTCGTGGAGATCATAGGTCTTCCTCCTGTCAGAAAATACACGGGCCATAAGATGACCCGTGTATAGTATACCACCAATCCCGTAGGTTAGGCAAGTTTAATTTTTCTTTGCGTGCCGATATGCCTGCATGCCCCACACCAGCCAGGCCGCTACCACCGCCGCCAGGACGATCCAACGCACCGTCTCCAAGGGCCAGGCCACGGCGGACAGGTCTGCATAGCGGCTGATCATAACGCTTTCCGCCGTACTGACCGTGGCCGCATAGGCAGCGGCCGGCGCCCAACACACCATGATCCGCACGACCTCCACGGCAAAGAGCAGTCCGCAGCCGCCATACAGTGCAAAACGGAATCCCCTATCCCGCACCAGCGGCTCTTTCAGCACCGCGCCGCCGACTACCAGCGCCGCCGCCAGCAGCACATACCGGTGCCTGCACCGCCGCCACAGCTCCGGCGCGCCGGACTTTCGGCACACGGTCACCTGTGCGCCGATGTCCGCCGTCACCTCGGCCAGGCGCCGCGCGCCGGACAGGGTGGTGGTCACGCGGAAGGATGTCTCCGTCAGCCAAGTCAGGTCCCAGAAGGGAATGCCGTGGGCGGCGCACAGGTTCACCACGCGCTCCGGCGCGGTACAGACCACCTCAGCCACCGCCTGACCGCGGAGATAATTCACTGCTTTACGGTACACGGCGCCCCCCTTACTCCACCAGATCGATGCCGGATATTTTTCCGGTGATCCGCAGCTCCTGCTCCGTCATCACCAGCAGCTGCAGGTCCTGGCCCCGGACGCGGACCACCACGCCGCCGCCGTTGACGTCCACCGCCTCGGTGGTGTAGGCCAGCACGCCACGGTGCCGGTCCATATACAGCTCCCGGTTGCCCAGCAGCTCAATCCGGGCCACGCCGGCGGCGATGTTCACCGGCAGCTCCAGGCGCTCCAGCGCCTCCTGGCCCACCTGGGCCAGCTTCTTTTTCAGTCCCGCCACACCGTCACCTCCCTGCGGATGATACAGAACGCTATGCGCGGACGCGCCGGAACTTGCCTGTCCGGGGCGGGGTATTTCCCGGCGGCGGCGCGCATAGGCTGGGGACCGGTGATGGTGATGATAAAGCGCGTGTTGGCACTGCTGGGCAGCGGGACGCTGGCGATACTGCTGCTGCGGCA
>ENA-OPDF01001387-OPDF01001387.1-human-gut-metagenome-genome-assembly--contig:-NODE-1387-length-14288-cov-5.098082_pt1 | contig 14288 bp, 17 predicted proteins | sample MGYA00241575_ERZ501501 | MGnify/ENA primary metagenome ERZ501501 (study PRJEB25962, sample SAMEA1972229) | human gut metagenome | biome: human gut; feature: human-associated habitat; material: faeces... | reverse complement strand
AGAAGTAAGCCAGCAGCAGCGCGTCGAGGCTCACCTGCTCGGGGTCGTATTCCACCCGCACAGTCTCCCGGAAGCCGGTGTCGCCCTTGCAGGCGGTCTGGTAGGTGGCATCCGCCTCGCAGGTGCCGTTGGCGTAGCCGCTTTGGGCGTCGATGACGCCGGGGATGGATTGCATGAGCTGCTCCATGCCCCAAAAGCAGCCGCCTGCCAGATAGATGACATTTTCCGTGGTGTCCATATACATACCCTCCTCGCCGGACATATCCGGGGACTGTCCGGCCATGTCCGTTCCCTGCGTGTCCTTTTCCCGCGGTATATGCTGCCGTTCTGCGGCGCAGCCGCTGAGCAGCAGCACCGAGGCGAAAAGAAGAGCCAATACACTTCGATACATGGCGTTTCCTCCTTTCAGGGGGAGCAAGGGTCACTCCGCCCCGTCGCCATCCTGCCCTTTGCCGCGGCCGGGCCGCAGGACGGTATACAGCAGCGACCCAAGGACGCAGCCGAAGCCGGTGGAGAGCCACGGGCTGGACATAACGGCACAGGTGCCGGCGGCGCAGCCCACATAGCGGTAGTACAGAAACCCTCCGGCACTGCCCGCCAGGGGCAGGGCAATGACGCGCAGAATGCTCGTCAGCTTACAGTTCTTTTTCTTCATAATAGCCTCCCTTTGAAGATATTGGATCAGCCCATATCGGCAGCCAGTGCCTTGTCGATCTGGGCTTGCAGTGCATCGGCCTGCGCCTTGCTGGTGATAGCTCCGACAATGGGATCACCCACGATGCGGCCGCTGCGGTTGACCACGTAGGTGGTGGGATAGGCGTAGATGCTCTCCACGAACTTGCCCGCCTCGCTGCCGGAATCGAAGTACACGTTCTGATAGGTGGCGCCGCTCTGGGTCAGTACATCCTTGGCGTCAGAGATAGCCGCCTCGTTGCCGTCCAGCGTAAAGGCGTTGATGCCGATCAGCGCACCGCCCTTACCGGAAAGCTTCTTGTTCAGCGCGTCCAGATCGCCCAACTCGCCCAAACAGGGACCGCAGGTGGTGAACCAGAAATTCACCACGGTGACGGCCTTGCCGGAGAACAGATCGCTGCTCTTTACCGTATTCCCGTCCAGATCTTTGCCCTCAAAGACAGGGAACTTCGGCAGGCTGCTGTCATCCGTCTTGCTGCCCGTGCTGCCGCTATCGGTTTTATTGCCTGTGTTGCCGCCGTCGGTTTTATTGTCCTTACTGCCGCCGTTGGGCATCGTGTCCATATCCTTGTCCGCCGGCATATTCATATCGCTGTCCAGAGATTTTTGCACGATCTCGGGATACTTTTCCTCCAGTGCGGCCAGCTTGTTTCCGATGTCGCGAATCTTCTCCGCCTCACTCTGAAGCAGCTTCAGCTCGTCTGCCGAAAACTGATCCTTGGCGGCGTTGATGGTTTCCAGCAGGAAGTCGCCGTAGTTTTTGCCGTCCTCCATCATGATCTTACCCTTGTCCGCTGCCATAAAGACCTTTTCCCAAAGTGCTGTGTTCTCCGCCAGAATAGCAGCCTCCTGCGCTGTCAGTTCCTTGTGCATGGCGGCTGCCTCCTCGGCGTTCTTCGGCTCGTTGTCCATGCCGTCCATGTGATCGCCGCCCTTTGCGCCGCAGGCGGCCAGAGAGAGCACCAGCACGACTGCCAACAGCAATGTCATTAGTTTCTTCGTGTTCATGTTCGTTCCTCCTTGATCTTTGTCGTCGTTCTTCTGCGGCGTTTCTGCCGCAAGGACGGTTTATTTTTACTGTCTCCACGGCTGCAGCGGAAGAGGGCGGCACTGGTGGGACAGACACGCTGCATTCTATTACCATAATAAAGTGAATGGGTTAAAATCTTTGTTAAGAACGGGGATTTAATGGAAATATATCTTAAATTCGCTGAGAATAAAGCGATTGGAGCAAAAGACAGGGGTAGCAAGAAGAAAGCACCTGCGAAAAATAACCAAACCCCAAAGCCGCACAGCCGTTTGTAAGGTTATCTGCTTTTAATGCAAGACCTGCATCTCCGGGTTCTTCTCTCCGAATTTCTCGCGCAGCGCGCTGCAGATATCCTCCCGGGACTTGCCCTGCTTCTCACCGTTTTTAATGAGCTTGTACGCCTGAAACAGCGCCGAGGGGCCGATCTCGCTGCTGAAAAAGCCGATGCCCTGATTCCATGCCAGCAGCTCGAACACGTCGTCCAGCGCGGCACTTTCCACGCCGTGGATATATGCCTTTACCAGCTCCCGCGCCGCCTGCCGCATCCGTCCCGCACCGACAGCGTTGGTCAGGGACAGCAGCAGCCGCGTTTCGTAGGGCAGTACGCGCTTCTCGCTCTGCCATGTGGTCTCCCAAAAATCCACGGCGATCTGCCCTAGCTTTTCATCGATCATGGGATAGTTCAAAAGAGCCAGCGGCTTGAAGGGAGCGGAGCTGTCGCCTTCCTTCTTCTCCACACGGCAGAACCAGACATGGAACTCCGCCTCACCCCGCTGCTCGGTGTGGTGCTCGTAGCCCAAGCCCTCCATGACAGCGTACAGTGGATGCGGCTCAAAGGTCTGGATGATGTGTAATCCTTCGCCCACCTCCAACGCCTCGGATCTTTTCTTCAGCCCTTCAAAAAAGCTGCCCTGTATATGGCGCACATCCACGGTCTGAAACCCCTGCGCCTTATTCTTCCAGTTTTCGTAGCTCATGCGGTTATTCTCCTTTCCTCACTCGATAAAACCAGACGTGATATTCACTGCCGCTCACCTTCTCCGTGTGACGCTCAAAGCCCATAAGGGCCAGCACCGGGTACAGGGGGACAGGCTCGAAGGTCTGGATGATATGCAGTCCTTCGCCGTTTTTCAGCGCGGCAGCCTTTGCCTTCAATGCGGGGAAGAAGTCCATCTTTTTGCCCCGCACGTCCATCACTTCGAATGTGCCGATTTTGTCCTTCCAGTTTTCATAACTCATAGTCTTTGCCTCTCTTGCAGAAAGCTCACGCCTCTTCGAAGGAATCCTTACCCACGCCGTCCAGCTTAGGACATCCCACCAGGGTGATGTGTCCCTTGATGAACCGCTCGTGGAAAGCGGCGTAGGCGTAGGCGGTGCAGTCAGCGGCAATCAGGAGCCGTGCGCCGTCAAAATACGGGGCGTTTATCCTGATCGATTTCAATGATCCGTCGTTTCATGTTCGATCCTCCTGTTGCCTTTGTGCGTTCATTGTACTATACTAAGAGCAACAAGTCAGTTGAATTTTCAACGAAAGAGAACTTTTTATGAAAGAATTTTTTCCGGTACTTCATACGGCGGCGCTTTTCTCCGGCATTTCCGACGATGAGCTTGCCGTCATGCTCTCCTACCTTGGGGCGAGGATCGACACCTTCCCCAAAGGCTCACGCCTGCTCCGCGCCGGGGAGCCGGTGGAGGAGGTGGGTCTCGTGCTGGCGGGCAGCACCCTCATCGTGCAGGAGGATATCTGGGGAAACCGCAACATCCTCTCTAAGACCGGGCCGGGGCAGACCTTCGCGGAGGTATTCGCCTGCGCGCCGGGAGCGGTGCTGAACGTGAGCGTAGAGGCGGAGAGCGCGGTGACGGTGATGTTTCTGCACATAAGGCGCGTTTTGAGCGTGTGCCCCTCCGCCTGCTCCCACCATAGCCGGATCATCCGCAACCTGCTGGGCGAGTTGGCGGAGAAAAACCTGCGGCTCAACGAAAAGCTCACCCACATGGGCCAGCGCACGACGCGGGCAAAACTGATGTCCTATTTTTCCGCCGAGGCGCAGCGCCGGGGCGGCTATGAATTCGACATTCCGTTCTCCCGCCAGCAGCTTGCGGATTATCTCGGCGTGGAGCGCAGTGGACTGTCGCTGGAGCTTGGAAAAATGCGGGATGAGGGCCTGCTTGACTTTCATAAAAGCCACTTTCTTCTCAAGGCGCCAGAGACGGACGGCCTTCCTCCTTCTGCGCGTTAAGAATCTCCCCTTCAAGCCCCCTTTGGGCGTATTGGCAAGTGCGGATACACCGGGCAGAATGTTGGGCTTTTACAGAAGGAGAGCGCAACTACGAACCTGCAGAGATTGGCAAGGTAGCGTCAGCTCGTACAATCCGATTTGATCATACCCACAGTCGCTTTGGCTGTGGGTATTTTCTGTTTGAACTTCAAAAGCTTTGCAGAACGCAAGGAGCCTAATGCCAAATTCAGTATGTCACCAACTATGAGGAAAACATCCTTTAGAGAAAGGTCAAAAGGTTCGACAGGGAAGATGAACGGTGTCCTTTTGCGATGCCGCTTCCGAAAAATCACAGCTTCGCCCCTTAACGAAGACTTTAAGTTAAATCTGTTATACTGCTGCAGTCCCCTCGAAAATACAGACAGGAGAAAAAATTGACCGTATGATGAAAAAAAGATATTTCGCTATTCCCATTCTTGCAATCGCACTGCATTTTTTGCTGTCCAATCTGTTGTATTTCCTTGTGGAAAGGTTCGTTTTGGATGTTTTTCATATCTCCCCGCAGCAATTTATGAACTACTCATATTGGGGCGAGATTTTGATCTACGCTGTTCTTATCCTCGTATTCTTCACGCTCTATAAGCTGCTTTGGAGGAAAGAGATAAGTGAACCGCGCACAGCGACAAATTTCAAAGATGTGCTCGGCAGTCTGGTCGTGGGATTTGGCATTTGCGGAATCTCCGGTCTTTGGATCATGCTGGCAGAACAGCTTCCCTCACTTCAAAAAAGCGTTGAGGCAATGAACGCCGGTGCTGAAAATATTGCCGGCGGAAATGCATTTGGAACATTTATGATTGCGGTGATTGCTGCACCTATTGTAGAAGAAATTCTATTCCGCGGCATTGTGCTTCGCTCCATGCGGAAATTCACCCCCGCTTGGGCCGCGATTCTAATATCATCTGTACTCTTCGGCGTTTATCACCTGAATATCGTGCAGGCTGCCTATGCCACCCTTATGGGCATTGCCGCAGGAATCCTTTACGAGAAGAAAAGGAACCTGCTGTTTCCCATCCTCGTGCATTTCGCAAACAACCTCATTACTATGCTGCAGGGCTTTGCGCCATCCGAAGTGAATGAACTGATCAGCATTTTTATTCTGATCATGATCGCTCCAGCAGGCTATGTCGTCTGCCGTTCACTCAGGCAGGGCAAAAGAGCAGATAGCAAGTAAGGGGTTTATACAATGTATAAAGCATACAGCGGCACAGAGCAAACTCTCTGTGCCGCTGTTTTTTGCTTTCTTTGTAATAGAAGCAGCGCGGAAAAAGGGACCGGGGCACAGTAAGCAACGCCAAAGTCGCGGCAGCCCATCTTATCTGACCAAGTATTTCTACAGGAATCTGGTCCAACTCCATGGTGCCGGCCAAGAAAGCAGGTACACACGGTTGAAATGATCGTCCCTAAGCCTCCAAAGATATTCAATGACCACAGGGCTTGTGTATGAGGAACACAACCCCTGTGGTCAACATATCCAGGACGAATATCCATTATGACGGCAAAAAGCAGAAGTCACGTCGGCGGATCAAAACCACACCTTTGCAGATACTCGACCACGCGCTCCCTTATCTGCTGTTATGGCAGTCGCCTATGCACTGTGCGGTTCGTTGCATCTTCACATATGCCCTCGGAACAGGGGTTGCACACATATTCGCGAAGTTTTCCGCAGTAGAGCAGTGTGTGCGGCACTCTAAGGAACTGCATCGGCTGTATGATAGAGGAACGTAACTGTTCCGTGCCGTCAACCCGACTTTTTGTGAGAAGCTCTCCGACAAACTCTGAGCAATAATAGCAGCCCTCCTGCTTCCAGACAACATGGAAGTATGCCAGACATAAGCCAATATAGTTGTAACTGTACTTCCTCCTCCGCTTCCACATCACATCGAGCATTTCTTTGAGCTCTGCGTGTTGTTCTTCTGTGACACTCACGCTCAGAACCAGCACCTTGGTTTCGGAAAAACGCTTGAAGGTACCGGTACGGGGCGACTCTATCACGAAGCCGCCCCAAAACGGATTATAGGGATGCCTGCGTCCAAAAGAGTACATCCTCTCTAAATCTCTGGACAGGCTGATGGAGGCGTGGTTATATTCTGCGCCGGTGATTTGTTTAAGAATCCGGGACAGAAGTGTTCCGGTCTGGCTGATTACGATGTACAGCTGTTTATTTTGATTGCTCATATGCGTATCCTCACAAGATTATCCACGGTGCCATGCTATTGGCATAAGAGGTGCTGCAGGTCTCGAAGAAGCCCGTTTCGACCATGTTAGCGTTGGTGTGCTGGATGACCCACTTCATGCTCTCCGGCTCGACCTCGAAGCCTCGATGCAGCGTTGGACAGCCGCGGCTCATTCGGCAGCTCTTTGCGTATACAGCTGCAATTGTTCGACCTTGATTGTATTTTCCCCTCCGCTGCCGCTTCGGAATTTCTCCATTTCCGAGCTTCTGATACTCACAATAACCTTATCATTGACCTGCAATTCCTCAAAAGAAATCCTTGTAACCTTCTGCGTGGCAAAGTCGCAATAGACCATAGGAGTAGACGGACAGTCGATCAAACACTCTTCACCTAAAGTGCTTTCATCGGCATCGTCCTTTACCGTTATGGTTTGCTTTCCTGCATCGACTTCCGTGATCACTGCGTTGACGGTCAGAAGCGTGTCGTCCTTCAATGAACCGCACCCGGTCAGGAAGATAAAGAGAGTCAATAAGCACAGAGCGATTCCGATTCCTCTTACATTTCTATCCAGCAATGCCTTATCCTCCTGTTTTTTGCTGCGGAACTTATCCAATCTATGAAAAAGGCGCTTCTTCCGCCCTTTGCGTCAGGCGGGACAACGCACAGACTGCGTACATATAGCCTGCAAGGATCAGCGGTGCCGGCAGCCCGTAAAGCAGCGGCGCCGGGATGATACGCCAAAACAGCTTGAGCACACCGATCTCCGCGCCGTAGGTGAAGAAGTAGTTCGCCTCTGGGCAGAGCGTGAGGCGTAAAAGGAGATTGATAAGGTGCGCGCCTACGGCAAGCAAACCAAAGGTCTTGAGGATCCGCGGGATATCCTTGGGGTCGGGGCGGTAAAAGCCCAGCGTCGCCAGACTCAGGCCGCAGACAACAAGGATTGCGTGGGTCACATAGTAGCCAAAGATCCGTGGCAGGAACAGCGAAAAGCCGGAGAACAGCGGCTCCGGGAAGAGCAGCGCCATCAGTGCGCCAAGGGGCGCTACAAAGAAGGAAAAGCCCATGATCGAGCGGTTTCTCTTCCACACGCCCAGCGGGATCAGAAACAGATTGATGTTGCACAGGTGCAGCGGCAGCTCATTGAAAATGTTGAAGCCATTGGGATAGTACGCACGGATATACGCTGCGTCCATGGACAGCGAGAGCTTGTAGCCGGCAAACAGCGCGAGATTAAAAAAGCACACACCGATTAGAAACCGGGAGCGCCGTGCTTCCGGTTTTCCGCGCAGCAGCAAGAATATGAGCAGCACCGCCGCTGCCGTAAGCAAAAGCAGAAGCAAATGCAGCCCGCGAAAGGGCGTTATAGTAAATTCGTTCATTTCACACGCCGGAACGTCTTTCCGGTCTTCTCCTCAAGAAATCGTTTGAATTCCTCCACCGTCCCGCCGGTAAGAGTACGCTTGTCCAGAGGCTGCGCATAGCGTTTTTTCATCAGAAGGATGATGTAGTCCTGCGACTCAGCCAGTGCGTCGATCAGTTCATAGCGGAACGTGGAGGTGGTGGCCGCCGTAACGACGGTATAAGAATCCTCGCCGAATGCGACATGATATTCCTTTGTGCCCGCCAGCGCGTTTTTGCGGGCGATCATGCCATTGAATCGGTCCTGAAACAGCAGAACGGACAGCAGCATCACCTCTACCAGCAGGGAAGTCACCGTTCTGACATCAAGCGCAAAAGGCTCTCCATCGAATGGGATCAGCAGCAATGCGTTGAATAAAAAGACGCTCCAGCCGAAGATGGCCCACATAATGCTTCTCTTTCGCCGCAGCACCTTTCGCATCGCGCGGGCAGCTACGGTCATAGATCGATTTGTGATATTGCTGTGAATTTCAAATGTCATGCATATTCTCCGTTGTAAGTAATTCTGCAACCGCAGGGCGTTGGGGGCCTTGCAGCTGCCGCCGGGCAGCGCGGCTGGCGCTTGTTCATCGCATCAGCCGCATCTCATTCTCAAACTGCTCCATTGCCTCCTGTCGGCTGGGGACTTGTGCAAGCGTACAGGAAAACGGCTGGCCGAATAGGGGTTGGGACAGTGTCTCCGCCCAATGCGTCAGCACCTCCGGAGTGAGGGGGCGCTCCTCCCGGAGAAAGATCACCCCGTAATAGGGCGGTACAGACGGGGAAAGCAGCTGTGTCAGCGGGACGCCGCTCCGGACGGAGGCGTTGCAGAAATGCATCTCCGGTGAAAAAAGCGGATAGTACAGCGCCCCGACGAACCAGTCCTGTTCACCGCTTCTGAGCCGCCTTGCCTGCTCCAGAAAGTGCGGATGATCCGGGTTATCCGGCTCCACAAACTCACCGTCCCGAATGGTCTGGTGAAGTGCGGAGAGGTTATGGAAATCAAAGTGGAAAAAGGGCGCCTTTCCTGCCTCGTCCTCGGAAAGAGAAAACTCCGCCGCATGGAAAGGTTCCCAGTCCTTACAGCAGCGATAATAGCCCCACCAGTAGTTCCAGTCATGAATATGCAGATATTTTTTTGATTTGCAGCCCATAGATGTACTTCATTCTAACAATGTCGGCACAAGAGAAAATCACAGGAAACTCTCCACCCGGTACCAACAAAAGCCTTTTCTAAGTCCGTCCTTTTTTCAAGAAAGGTGCCCAAAGGCAGTGCGGTGATCTTCTTATCTGCTCACCGGAATGGAGATCTCGAAAACGGCGCCGGTGTCCCCGTTGTAAGCGTGGATCGTCCCCTTGTGCAGGTGGATGATCTCCCGGGTCAGCGCAAGGCCGATGCCGGATTTGCCGCTTTTCCCCATGTAGAAGCGCTCAAAGATGTGGGGTAGGTCTCCCTCGGCAATGCCATCTCCATCGTCCTGTATCCGGATTATCACATTCCGTTTGTCGGGCCAGCAGGTCAGGCACAGCTGGCTGTGGGCATACCGCAATCCGTTGGTCAGGATATTCGTGACCGCCCTGCGCATCTGCGTGTCATCGCATTTGACCATGACGGGTTCTTCAGGGAAGTCCGGCGCGATGGTAATGCCGCTGGCGGCGGCTGCCGGCTCCACGGCGCGTATGCTGTCGTAGAGCAGTTCTCGAATATCCGTTTCGGAAAGGGTAAGCGGCTGCCGCCCCATATCGATTTTCGAAATGTCCAAGAGCTCCTCCACCAGCTCCGTCATGCGGTCGCTCTCCGTCAGGATCACCTCCGCCGCGCTGCCTGTGTCCATCACGCCCGCCTGTATCCCCTCCGCGTAGCCCTGTATCGCCATAAGCGGCGTTTTCAGCTCATGGGAGGCGTTCTGGAAGAAGGTCTGCTGCCGCTCCGCCTCCTTTTCGATGTCACGGCCGAAGCGGAAGCCCAGCAGGCACATGACGGAGGAAATTGCCAGCAGCACCCCAAAGAACGCCCAGTTCAGCGTCACGATATAGCGGGTGATGGGCCCGATATCTATGTACATGATATAGGAATACGGTTCTTCCGAATTGCCGTAGTTCTCCTGCACGGGCATGAAGATCAGGTGGTGCTTGTCTGCCTTGAAGTCGTGGCATCGATTGGGCGCAACAGACCGTTCACTGCAATACGCCAGCAGCTTTTTCTCCAGCCGATAGGTGTCCTGGCTCCATGTGTTGGGCTGGTAGCCGTTCTCCAGCTCAAGAAACACAATGCTGGGCGTGAAGAAATGCTCCTCCGCCCCGTCGTCCCAATCGTCATCATACACCTCGCCCTCATAGGTGTAAGGAATGGTGCGATTCTCATACTGCGCCTCGTTGCGCAGCGCCTTTTCCGCCTCGCTTACAAAGTGGGCGGGGATCACAACGTTCACCGCCAGCATGAAAAGGGCAAAGAGCAGCAGTGCCGCACCGAGGATCAGATACACGATCCGCAGCTTGATGTTTTTCATGTGCGCTCCGCCTCCTTCAGCTTATACCCAAAGCCCCATATGGTGCTTACGCTGACAGTGCTGCCCGCTTGCAGCAGCTTTTTTCGGATGCGGCGCAGGGTTTCGTCGGTCACGCGGGTCTCCACCTCCGAGTCGAAGCCCCATACTGCGTTAAGCAGCTCCTCACGGGAATAGGCTTTCTCCGGCTGCTTCATCATATAGCTGAGCAGCCGCAGCTCGGTCTGGGTCAGTGCCACGATCGTGCTTCCGCAAAAGACAGCATTTTCCGTAGCGGAATAGCGGAGATCCCCATAGCGCAATTCATCTACTGCCGCCGCTGTTTTCCCCCTGTCCATCTCCACCCGGCGCAGCAGGGCTCTCACCTTCATGAGCAGTATGGTGGGGCGAAAGGGCTTGGTGAGGTAATCGTCACTGCCCTGACTGATGCCCATGACGTAGTCCAGCTCGCTGTCCTTGGCCGTAAGCAGGATGATGGGAATATCGGAAACAGAGCGAAGCTCCCGGCACACGGTAAGGCCGTCCGTGCCGGGCATCATAATGTCCAGTATGACCAGTTCCGCAGGCTCCTGACGGAATGCCTCCAGCAGTGCGTCACCACTTTCAAAGGAGCGCACGGTATATCCGTCACTTGCCAAAAAGCTATGGAGCAGTTCCCGGATGCTCTTTTCATCGTCCGCCAAATAGATGGAATGTCCCATGGTGACCTCCTAGAAAGTAGCGCCAAATGCTGCGCACAGGCGCAGCATCGGCGTCGTATTTAGTTAATCATATCAGAAAAACTCTTTGCCGTCAAAAGGGGCAGATGCCGCTTTCGCAGCCGGTATTGCCCCAAATGGTGTCGTACAGCTTGCACAGCTGGTTATCAAGCTCTACCAGACGGTTGTAGTCGGCGATCAGCGCGTCCTTTTCCGCGTCGGTCAGGAAGCTCAGGCTGCGGATGAAGGCGGCCTCATCGTAGTTGTCGAAGTCGTAGTCGTCCGGCAGGTTGAAGTAAGCCTCGTCCACCTTGTCCCACAGATCGGCGTTCTTCTCGCAGAGGCGGTCATACTCCTGCTCCAGGGCGTCGATCTCGTCCAGCACCTTGGGATCGGCCTTTTCCAGTGCCTTCTCGTAAAGCGGCATATTGTCGCAGGCGGGCAGCTGCCTATACAGCTTCTCCATCTGGGCGTCCAGCTCGTTCAGCTCCTTGATGTCATTCAAAAGGGTTTCCTTCTCTGCCTCCGTCAGCGCAGTCATGCCGCGGATGAACGCCGCCTCGTCAAAGTTCTCGAAATCGTAGTCATCAGGCAGGGCATTGCAGGCCTCGTCTACCTTGTCCCACAGTGCTTCATTTCTCTGGAATACGGCATCGCTTTTTTCCTCCAGTGCCTCGATCTGATCCCAAATGGCATCCTCGTTTTCGGTAGCGATGAGGGTCTGCGGCTCTGCCTGATTGGGCGCAGCGGCAAATGCCGCAGTCGATGCTCCGATGGCTGTAACCGTCATTGCCAGTGCCAGTAAAAGGCTCCAAACTGTTTTCTTTTTCATGGTATGTTACGCTCCTTCTTTGAAATATTCAGGTCGTGTATCAACCTTGTCTGTATCATATCAGAAGAAGTCTCTGACTTCCCCCGCAAAAGTGCGGAGAAAGTGTCACAAAACTGTCACAAAGTCGGTATGCCGCCACTTTTCAAGGTGACCTTGACATAGAGGAAGCCCGGTTGATACAAGACTGCTTGTGGATGCAAAGAAAATATGCTATACTTTGCCCTGTGTGATTGAATTCAGGAGGGACGCCATGTTTTATACGGATGAGGAAATATCTGTCATCACCGGCTTTCTCAACGGCTATCTTGTGCGTGACTGTGCCAGTGCCAAAGTAAGGGAATCGTATAGTCGGAGTATTCCTTATCAAAGCCGTGCTTTAGATAGAAATTCGGCTCATTCACCGACTGCATCACGCGATAATTGATGTTGGTATCTGCAATACTGATCCAGCCCACCAAATCGCCGTTCTGCTGATAAAGCTCTGCAAGCTCCGGCAGAAGCATCTTTTCCTCGGAGTATGGAATCCGCTCCAGCGGTTCCGTTGCGGCATCTGTCTGAGTCGCAGCGTCTACAAGTTCAGCCAGCTCATCATAAAGCGCAGCTTGCTTATTCGACTCCTTGTGGTGGTCGATAATAAAATAGGTGCTTGTGCCGAGAACGGCTACAAACACCGCAATAAAAATCATACAGATTTTCTTTTTCATTGAATTTCCTTTCGAAAAGCAAAATGCCCGCCTGTTGCCAAGCGAGCATTTCACGATTCTGTCGTTTAATATTCAGAGCTTAACAGGAAGTCCGCTATGTGCATCGTCTTGATGCCCTCGTAGTTTCCTCCTGAGAACTCATCCGTTGTGAGAACATATTTGGGGTAGTTGTCGTGGATCTCCAACAAACGCTCATACTCCCGTTTTTCCGTTTTCGGAGAACGAAGCTCCTGTGTGACCTGCACATAGAGCTTTTCATTTTGCCGAACAGCCACAAAGTCGATCTCGCCGCTGCCGGACTTGCCGACATTGACGGTATAGCCTCTGCGGCAAAGCTCCAAGTACACAACATTCTCAAGGCTGGATGCCACGCTGTCAGCGTTATAGCCGAGAACGCTGTACCGCAGGGCGGTATCGGCAAGATAGAATTTCTCCTGTGTTTTCAGGATTTCCTTACCCTGCAAATCAAAGCGGGAGCATCGGTGAAGCAAATAGGCTTTCTCCAGCTTCTCCAAGTAGCTGTAAACCGTTTCGTTGTCCAACGCACGGTGCTCTGCTTTCAGATAATCCGAAATGGATTTTGCCGAGAAGGTGTTGCCCACATTATTGAAGGTGTACTTGACCACTCGTTCCAACTGGTCGATCTTCCTCACCTGATTGCGCTTGACAATATCCGAGAAGATCGTGGAGTTGTAAATATCCCGCACGATGGTGTAGACCTCGTCCTGAGAGAACTCCTGCAAATGCGTTGCCGGGAAACCGCCCAAGCGCACATAGTTAGCAAGCTCTGCCTTCGGCTCTCCCACCTCGGTATATTGACTTTTGAACATCAGGTATTCGCCAAAGGACAATGTGAAGATGCGGAAAGATACATACCGTCCCGTCAGATAGGTCGAGATCTCGGAGGACATCATGCGGGAGTTAGAGCCTGTCACATACAGGTCAACATCAAAGTCCGATGCCAGCGAATTGACGACCTTTTCCCAGCCCTTGATTTCCTGAACCTCATCAAGAAACAGATAGGTTTTTCCATCGGGCGAAAGACGCTCCTTAAGCTGTGCGTACATCTGCTTTGCCGTCATATCCTCATATTCCATTGAGTCATAGCGGCAACTGACAATGCGCTCCTCCGGGATGTTATGCTGCGTTTTCAATCGCTCCATAATCATTTTCAGGATCGTTGACTTTCCGCAGCGGCGCACTCCCGTGAGGATTTTTACAAATGGCGTATCCACATAAGCCATAATCTTCTCTACATACAAAGGTCTGTAAACCATCGTGACCACCTCCGTTTGTAGATAGTATACCGCAACTCTCATCAAAAGTCAATTTGTTTTGCGATTATAAACCGCAAAACTTCTCGACAATTTATTCAACTGCGGATTGCCTGCTATATGGCGAAGGTTAAGCACCCTCGCCCGGTTTGGTGGTCATCAGCTTATAGAGCTTCGTGTTCTTGGGGAATTTATTGGCAAACGGTACAAGGCTGAAACCGACCTTGATCAGTCCGTGACCGGCATCCACATTGGTGATATACGATCATGGCTTACATGTAGCTTTCGACTCCGAACATCAACCAGCTCTACATGTGGACGGAAATTGCAACGACTTTTGAAAAGAATGTTGCTTTTTTCTGTTCAAGGCGTTATAATCGGTATATACCGAAAACGAAGGGGGTGCATCCATGCCAAGACCGCCACGGTGCCGTCGGATTTGTGGCGCACCACAAGTTGATACATTCTGCCCCAACGGGTGCAAGGATACCGAGCCGATCCTGCTGACGCTGGACGAATACGAGGTCATTCGGCTGGTTGACTTGGAGCAGCAAACCCACGAGCAGTGTGCCGCACAAATGGACATTTCCCGCTCTACCGTGCAGGAGATTTACGAAAGCGCACGGCGCAAGATCGCAGCGTGTCTTGTCCACGGGAAACCGCTGCACATCACCGGGGGAAACTACCGCATCTGCGGAG
>ENA-OPDF01001381-OPDF01001381.1-human-gut-metagenome-genome-assembly--contig:-NODE-1381-length-14341-cov-2.624178_pt1 | contig 14341 bp, 9 predicted proteins | sample MGYA00241575_ERZ501501 | MGnify/ENA primary metagenome ERZ501501 (study PRJEB25962, sample SAMEA1972229) | human gut metagenome | biome: human gut; feature: human-associated habitat; material: faeces... | reverse complement strand
AAGCTTCTCCTTGATAGGAATTTAGTCCTTTATCGGTACCGATAAAAACTTCACCGGTCTTATCGTTTATCTCTATATCGTATATGTTATCGGAAAGGAGCGGGCTATTGGTCGTATTAAATTGATAAACGATTGTCTCATTATCATTATCTAGAACATAGACGCCATTTCCTTTGGTTCCAATCCATTTTCGATTACCTGCGTCTACTTTTAGGGTCGTGACGACAACGTTATCTAAGAAATAAGCGAGATTGCCAGTTTCCTCATTGGTATATTTTACCCTTGTACAACGTGTAGCGGCTTTATCCTCAGCGGAAGAGATCCTAGGTTTAGTGAAGTATACGGCTCCCCGATTCGTACCAACCCAGATATATCCATCCTTATCCTCGGCTACGCATGTATAATTACTAGGAGTCAATTCTTTTCCGTCGGTATCAATAAGTGTAGTAAACTCATACGAGGAAACTTCGTCTAAAGACTCGCTATTCGGTATCATTACAAGTTTAGGGGTGTTACGAGGCACATAAATCCATTTGTCGTTAGTGGAGGTTATAAGTATATCGTTTATTGTATAGACTCCTCTAAGTTGCTCGATATCCAAACGATGCCATGCTCCTGCTTTGTCAAGAACAAGTACCGCATGGTTAACCTCTGAGCTTGTCATCCACAAATTTCCATTTTTATCAAAGGCCAGTCCATCTATATAACAATAACCGGACCCATAGCCTCCCGCGGTTTCTTTAAAGGCATTCTTTTCATTGTATGACTGGACGGGAGTTCCATTCTTATATTGGATAACGCCATCACCCATGGAAGAGGCGTATACGATCTCATCATTAGAATCATCGGTCGTTACGGCTATACTTGTATAGTCTCGTGGATTTCTTGGTAAATTGAGTTTCTTTTGGGCTTCTTTAGGATCGATAAAAGACCATTTATCATAATCGTATGTAAGAATATAACCTCCTTTGTCGAAGCGCTTACCATTTAGGAGGTCTTTACCTCCTATGATCATATATACTTTATCATTTTTACAAACAATATCGAATGCGCTATTGCTGTAAGGTCCGTCTAAAATGATAGGTTCATTAAGAGCCTCAAAACTATTTGAGCCTTTCCGTTGGATAGAACGTAGCCCTTTGCTTCCTTCCGCTATCCAATATTTGTCTGTTTGATAGGTACTGATGTCATTGATACTTAAGTTTATTTGGTCAAACTTTTGCGTATCGGATACGATGAAAACCCTTGAGTTATCTATACATGCTAATTTTTCGCCTATTACTTTCATGTATTTTAGGGTTGAGCTATTTATTATTCGGGAAAGCTCTCCATTGTTTTCATAGAAGATACCTTGCTGACTGACCAAGTAGAACAAGGTATTCTTGAATGAAGCGATAGCTGAGATCGTATGACTATCGGAAAGGTTTGATAATCCATAGGGCTTCCAGTTTGCCTTATCCAGTAGGTTCTCTTTTAATGAGGCGTATATAATCCCCGAAGATACTTCTGCCTTATTGGTTGTAGAGGCATATATATTGCCATTCTGTATGGCACACGATGTTATATTTAAGGAAAGCTTGTAGGTATCCTTTATTTCCTTTTTGGCCATATTGACCACGACGATACCGAATGCTGTCGATAAATAGGCATATTCATCATGTACCAATACTGAATTGATTTGTTTGTCTCTTATGGACGTACTGGTTGACAGATAAGGTAGATTTGTCGCCACTCCTCCCTCAAGTATATCTATATTTGAATTATCATAGATAATAAGGAGTGATTTTGTTTGTTTATTATAGCGGATCAAAGAAATCGTATTATCATTTAATCCGTTTCCTTTATAATATTGCTTAATACTATTATCATCTTTTCCATACGTATAAAGAGATCCTTCCGCTACCACAAATACTTGGTCGTTCGATTCCTCTACGCTGTTTGTGTTATTGTAAGAAAGATACGTTTTCCATCCGGTTGTATTAAAATTAGCGGCTAATACAGTGAATGAAAAAAATGAAAATAGAATGATAGTAAGTATATGTCTCATATTAACAATTGTAATCAGATAAAAATGATGTTAACTTCATGACGGCTTTCGCACGATGGCTGATCTGGTTTTTTGTATCGTTACCCATCTCGGCGAAAGTTTGTGTATAGGTATCAGGCATGAATATAGGATCGTATCCAAATCCGCTATCTCCGCGTTTTTCGGTAGTGATAGAGCCATTCACGATACCGTCGAAGGTATATTCTTTTCCGTCAAGGACTAGAGCTATGACCGTGCGGAAACGTGCTTTTCTGTTTTCTTTATGATTCATTTCGGACAACAGCTTGTTCATATTAGCTTCCGAGTCGTGCCCTGTTCCTGCGTAACGAGCCGAATAGACTCCCGGAGCATTATTCAATACCTCGACTTCTAATCCCGTGTCGTCAGCGAAACAATCATATCCGAATTTCTCCTTGATATAGCGGGCTTTTAGCAAAGCATTTCCCTCTAAGGTATCTGCCGTCTCGGGGATATCGTCATGGCAATCTATATCGGATAAACTTATGATTTCCGCGTATCCGGCGGTTATCTTGCGGACCTCGTCCAGTTTGTGTTGATTATTTGTCGCGAATACAAGTTTCATATTTCGTAATCTATTAAATAAGAAAGCATTTCTATACGGTAGATATATAACGTATGGAAATGCTTTAAATTGTTTGTATATTCTTTTTTAAGTCTTTATCTGATCGAACCCCTCACCATATACCCCTCGGACGATGCTTTGGGAGATGAACGCTTGGTGGTCTATCCGCTTCACGATCCGGAAGATGGAGACGGATTCGGATTTCTTGGCGAGTAGTACGACTACTTTGACGGGTTTGCGGGAATAACCGCCCTCACCGTCTAGTATCGTGCAGCCACGGCCTAACTCATGGATGATACGATCCGCTATCTCGTCGTACTTCTGGGAGAAGATGAGGAATTGTACGGATTGGCGGTTACCGTTCAATACCATGTCGAGAACGTAATTGCTTATGACCATCTCCACGAAACCGAAAACGATCTTGTCCACGTTATGGAACAGGAAGAAAGAGGAACTGATGATGAAGAAATCGCAAAACAGAAGGATACGTCCGATCGATATATTCTTATATTTATTGATTACCGCACCGATAATATCCGTACCTCCGGTACTACCGTTCGCCGAGAATACCAATCCTAGTCCGGCACCACACATGAACGCTCCGATTATGATAGCCATAAACGGCTGGTCGTGCAGTATAGGTTGTCCTTTCAGCAGCCACTCGAAGAGAGAGAGAGAAGCCGAGAGTGAGAAAACTCCGAAAATAGTTTTTATCAAGAATTTTAGACCAAGGATCTTTAAGGCTACCACCAACAAGGCTACGTTGATGACAAAATAAGATACGGATACCGGGATCAATCCATTGGAGGCAAAGAAGATCAACGCACAGATACCACTTACCCCACCTGTCACGATCTCGTTGGAAAGGATAAAGGCGTTGAATCCGAATCCGTATAATAAAGTTCCGAACAGGATCATTAGATAATCCTGTACGGAAAAATAGATTTTTGTGAGTTTTAAGTTCATCCCACTACGATATTAACGATTTTGCCGGGAACGACAATTACCTTCTTAACGGTCTTGCCTTCCATCCACTTCGCTGAGTTCTCATGATTCAAAGCCGCTTTCTCGGCGTCCTCCTTAGAAATATCCGCCGGTAGCTCTAGGTTGTAGCGAGCTTTACCATTGAATGAGATCGCGTAAACAACGGATTTCTCCTTGAGATATTCTTCGTTGTGTTTCGGCCACCGGGCATCGCAGATGGTCGTATCATGTCCTAATTGATGCCATAGCTCTTCCGCTATATGAGGAGCGAACGGAGCCAATAAAGTGATCAGCGGCTCCAAGATGGCGCGCTTGCTGCATTTTAAGCTCGTTAACTCGTTCACGCAAATCATGAAGGCGCTAATGGACGTGTTGTATGAGAAATGCTCGATGTCGAACGTTACTTTCTTGATCAGCTTATGCAAGGATTTCAATTCGTCGGCCGTAGGCTCGGCATCGGTAACTTGCAGGGTATCCGTATTGCCGAAGAACAAGCCCCAAAGCTTCTTTAAGAAACGGTGTACGCCATCGATACCGTTCGTATCCCAAGGCTTGGATTGCTCCAACGGGCCTAGGAACATCTCGTACAAACGTAGGGTATCGGCACCATATTTCTCAACGATCATATCCGGGTTCACTACGTTGAACATGGATTTGGACATCTTCTCGACCGCCCATCCGCAGATATATTTACCATCTTCCAATACGAACTCCGCGTCGTTGTATTCCGGACGCCAGTTCTTGAAAGCCTCTATATCCAACAGATCGTTAGATACGATATTTACGTCTACATGGATAGGGGTGACCTCGTATTGGTCTTTCAAGTTCAAGGAAACGAATTTATTGGTTCCGTTGATGCGGTACACGAAGTTCGAGCGTCCTTGGATCATACCTTGGTTGATCAATTTCTTGAACGGCTCTTCCTCGCAAACGATACCCAAGTCGAACAAGAACTTATTCCAGAAACGGCTGTAAATCAAGTGGCCGGTAGCGTGTTCCGTACCACCGATATATAAATCCACGTTTCTCCAATATTCATCCACGTCTTTAGCTACCAAGGCTTTATCATTACGCGGGTCCATATAGCGCAAATAATAAGCGGAAGAACCGGCGAAGCCCGGCATCGTACAAAGCTCTAGCGGGAAGATCGTCTGGTTATCGATCTTCGATACCTCGGTGACTTTTTGGTTTACCGTGTCCCAAGCCCATTTAACGGCGTGTCCTAATGGAGGCTCGCCCGTCTCGGTAGGCAAGAATTTATCTACTTCCGGCAGCAACAGGGGCAGACATTCTTCCGGCAACATCTGAGGCATGCCATCGGCGTCGTAATATACCGGGAACGGTTCGCCCCAATAACGCTGGCGGCTGAAAATAGCGTCGCGCAAGCGGTAGTTTATCTTCACACGTCCCAAATCGTGATCTTTTACGTATTTCTTGGTAGCGGCTATCGCTTCCTTGATCGTCAGTCCGTTCAAGGAAAGATCGCAATAAGGAGTAACGCCGGCTCTCGGAGAATTGCATACGATACCTTCCTTGGCATCGAAACTTTCCTCGCTTACGTCGCAACCTTCCACCAAGGGGCGGATTTCCAGTCCGAAATGCTTCGCGAAAGCGTAGTCGCGGCTATCGTGCGCCGGAACCGCCATGATCGCTCCCGTACCGTAGCCGGCCAATACATAGTCGCTGATCCAGATGGGAACCGCCTCGCCCGTAAACGGGTTAATAGCGTAGGAACCACTGAATACACCGGTTACCTGACGGTCGGCGATGCGCTCGCGCTCGGTACGTTTCTTGGTACGATCTAGGTAAGCGTCTACTTCCGCTTTTTGGTCTGCCGTAGTTAATTGTTGAACCAATTCGCTTTCCGGAGCTAATACCATGAAGGTAACACCAAACATCGTATCGGCACGGGTCGTAAAGATCGTGAATTCCCTGTCGCTGTCTTTTACCTTGAAGCGAACCTCGGCACCTTCGCTGCGTCCGATCCAGTTCTTTTGGGTCTCTTTCAAGGAATCCGTCCAGTCGATCGTATCCAATCCGTCCAACAGGCGTTGCGCGTAAGCGGATACACGTAAGCACCATTGGCGCATGATCTTTTGTTCCACCGGATAGCCTCCACGCTCGGAAACACCGTTCACGACCTCATCATTCGCTAATACGGTACCCAAGGCGGCACACCAGTTTACCATGGTCTCTCCACGATAAGCGATCCGGTAGTTGAGTAATATCTCTTGTTTTTCTTTATCGCTCTTGGCTTTCCATTCATCGGCGGGGAAACTAAGTTCCTCTCCGCAAGCTACGTTCAGACCTTCCGTACCACTGGTCTCGAAAGCCTGTATCAACTCGCTGATCGGGCGGGCTTGCTTCTCGTCGTTGCAGTAGTAGCTGTTGAACATCCGGATGAAGGCCCATTGCGTCCATTTGTAATATTCGGGATCGCAGGTACGGATCTCACGGCTCCAATCGTAGCAGAAACCGATCTTTTCCAATTGCTCCCGATAACGGGCTATATTATTTTTTGTCGTGATCTCCGGATGTTGGCCGGTCTGGATGGCGTATTGCTCCGCGGGCAATCCGTAAGCGTCGTAACCCATCGGGTGCAATACGTTAAAACCTTGCAAACGTTTGAAACGCGAATAAATATCAGAAGCTATATAACCGAGCGGGTGGCCAACGTGCAATCCCGCACCGGAAGGATAGGGGAACATGTCCAATACATAGTATTTAGGCTTATTCGTGTCCTTTTCGACTTTATAAACCTTTTCGGCAATCCAGTAGTCGTGCCACTTCTTCTCAATCTCTCTGAAATTGTACTCCATGATCGTTTATCGTTTTTGTATCGTTTTCTATTTAAGGCCACAAAGTTAGTGAATTTATTTATTTTATATGAGTTATTTACATGAACTGTTTATTTCACGTAACCAATCCGGGGGCGAGATTGATTCTCGGTTCTTTTCGCTTGTAACTCAGCGAGTGACAGATTGATTAGCTCAAGTTGCGTGCGGGTATCTTCGTTGATGTTGTTGTAATCGGCAAATGCTTCTTCGATATACGCTTTGAGTTCCTTTACTTCTTGTTGGAGTTCAAGCAAAGGGGAGGAAGAACTTATTATTTGTCGTATGCCGACGAAAGCACGCATGATAGAGATATTGACTTTAATGGCTGTATCGGATCTGAGTACAGAAGAAAGCATTGCTATACCTTGCTCCGTGAAAGCGAATGGAGCATATTGGTTACCTCCTTTCTTTGAGATGCCAATTTGGCATACCATATTGTTTTTCAAGTTGTTAAAGTATCGCTTGTAATTCCATAGTATAAGAACTTATTAGTTTACTTTATTTGATATAACCAATTTTAGGCTTTTTAGCATTGTTCTTTTTCTTTGTAGCCAGTTCGGAAAGAGCTATGTAAATATCATCCAAAGACTTTTGGGTGTCTTCACTGAGATCATTGATAGCGCAAAGGGTTTCCTCATTAGCCATTTCAAGAGATTTGATACGTTCTTGTAGTTCTTTAATTTCGATGGAACTAGTGATAGTTTGTAAGGTATAATTCCGGATAGCGACAAAGGCTCTCATAATGTTTCTGTTGATTTCTATGGCAGTTTTAGAATTTAGCACACTACTAAGCATAGCCACCCCTAATTCCGTGAAAGCAAAAGGCTTATATTTGAAATTACTACCTCTTCCTTTATTCAAGATACCAAATTGGCATCTTGAAAGTTCCTCCTTGGTTAACTCAAACATGAAATCATCTCCTTCAAAGCGTTCTATATTACGTCTGACCGCACGTTTCAATTGGGCAGTTTCCGTTCCATACATTTCCGCCAGATCAAAATCCAGCATGACTTTCATACCTCTGATCTCGTGAATCTTGTTTTGTATCGTTTGTAATTCCATAGTAAAGATTTTAGTTTAATATTGTAGTAATGGTCGCAAAGGTTTGTAAAATAATTGAGATAAGCAATAAGCTAGTTGGATATTTATGATTGGTTGTATTTGTAAGTTGTACAATGAATTATTGCTGATCCGGCTTATTGTCTATTTTTTATGTGTTTTTATTTTCCTTATAAGATTTCCGGGAAAAACACGTACGTGATTTATGAAAAACACGTACGACTTTTCGGAAAAACATGTACGTGTTTTCCGGAAAACATGATGATGTTTTTATATCACTGATATTCATGTATATATAACTTGATACCTTTGCATGGACTTATTGTGTTTTTTTTCTTCTTGTATTTGTTATTTTGTTGTTCTATCGTTTGTTTATGAATTAAAAATATTTAATTTTGCTTATCTATAATAAAGGATGAAGTCATTTATATATATACTATTAACTTCCTTGACTTTCCTTGTGGTAGGATGCCAAAATGAATCTGAGGAAATCCGTTTGATCAATCAGGCGGAACGCCTGTTTGATGCTTATCCGGATAGTGTAATCACTACATTGGATTCCATTCCGCTCCCAGAAGAGATGAGTCCCCGTCTGATAGCCCGTTGGTGTATGTTATACGCACGTGCCGCCGATAAAATAGAGGACGAGATGCCTTATACGAACCAGCTTGAGATCGCCTTGAAATACTATCAAAAGAAAAAGATGCGGGAAGAGGAGGCTGAGATCGGTCTTTATCTGGGGCGTTCGTACGTGGAGGATAAGGAGTACGAGAAGGCAATGAGGACTTACTCCGATGCGCTGAAAGTAGCGTTGGCGATTAAGGATTATAATCGTGCCGGGTATATTTGTAGTTATATGGGAGATTTGTATGAGGTAGATCTTCGTTATATATTAGCCGCCGAGAAGTATAAAGAAAGCGGAAAGTATTTCCATTTAGCTAATAATACTACGAGCTATGTACGTGCGTTCGTGAATGAGGGAAGAAGCTATATGAGTGTTGATTCTAATTATTTGGCTTTAGCTTCATTGAAGCAAGCAGAAGTGATTATGGATTCGTTAAATGTCGAAAATGTTAAAACTTATGTATATAATGGCTTGGGTAATATATATAATGATTTGGGAGATTATGATTTAGCGGAATATTATATTTTACGATGTATAGAATTAGATCCAGAAGAAGTAGCTTCAGATTATTTATCATTGGTTGATATCGAGAAAAAACGTGGTAACTTGGAGAAGGCTGAGCTGTATTTGAGAAAGGCTAGTGATGTGCCTGCTGATAATGAGTTAGTTCCGATTACTATAGCTTATTATAATTATGTAATAAAGAAGAAACAAGATGACTTAAAAAACGCTTTGGATTTTTTTGAAAAATATGTGGAAATAGAGGATTCTCTTATAAACGTAAGTAAATCTATAGATATATATGATACAGAACAAAAATATGAACATTTGAAATTACATAATGAAAATATAGGATTACTTTTAAAAAATCAAAAGAATTATATATTTATATTAGTTTTATTATTTATCTGTGCTTTACTCGTTATTATCTATTTGATGACATTGAGAAGAAAAAATAGATCATTATTGAAACAACAAGAGGAAATAAATGATTTGAATCAAAATATATATCAGCTATCTGTAAAGTTATGTGGAAAAGAAAAAAAAATAAAGTTACAAGAAAACTCATTACATCTTGCGAAAGAAGAATTAGTATCTTATGAAAGTACAAAAAAAGAAGTAGAGGATTTGAGATATAGATTAATCAATTTAAGAGAAATAAAGATTCAAAATTCTAGTTTAACTCAAAAAATAAAGAGGATGTCTCAAACGGTTTGGTCGAAAGCCTCACAAGCAGTAATCGATGAGAAGATGTGGATTGATATAGAAGTGTTGATGGTAGAGATATATCCTGATATTGTAAAGGCATTGAGAGACGCAGACCTATCTTTTTCGGAAATGCACCTTTGTTTTCTTACCTTATTCAAATTAGATACGAAAGCCATGTCTACCCTTTTAAATATAATACCAACTTCCGTAGACAAAACACGCTTGCGGGTACGGAAAAAGTTACATTGGGAAGGCAAGCAAGATTTTTATGAGTCGCTTATCCATATTAAACCTGTTTAGTCTGTTATAGACTCTGTTTAGATACAATTTTAGAGTTTTGTCCATATATGTATTGGTTTACTTGTTTGATTATTAAATAATTATATATTTTTGCTTGTCCATACGTTCTTGAAGGTTTTGTACTTTCTATGTCATGTAGACTCTCTACTTTTGCAGTCGTAAACAATAACGAAAAAAGAGAGTGTATATGAAAAATTTAAAATGGCTGTTACTAGCTCTATTTAGTATCTCTACTTGTACAACTTCATTATTAGCGCAGCGTATATCTATACGTGGGCACGGAAGTTTGCATAAAAAACAGCGATCTATTAATTTAGATGTACCTATAATAGCTGATATCGATGAAACCTCAAAAGTTCTATCCTTGGAGTTCTTAGAATATATAGGAGAGGTACGAGTATCTGTTACAGACACTAATGGAAATATTGTTTATGAGGAAATGATAGATACACAAAATGTTTCTTCTAGTATTATCTCATTAGATGAATGTACTTCTGGATCTTATGGCCTTTATATATCAGATTCAGAAAATTATGCGGAAGGTTTTTTTAATTTATAAATAATTTAAATTTTAGAAGTATGGACAAAAAGACAGTGCTTTTAGCATCTGCATGTACTTTATTAATGATATCATGTAGTAATGATTCGGAATTGATTAATGTTGCTGAAACGACAGGATTACAAACAAAGGCTTTTGTTGGTGAAGCAGATTTTCAAATTGTAGATTATGCGGGAGATAAATGTATTCAGTTCAAGAATGATTCCGTATTTAATGCAATGCTTTGGGAGATGAACGATATGTCAGAAGAAGAGATAAATAATATTTTCTCGGGAGTTGGTTTCGTAAGTCAATGGCAACTTATGCAAGAAGCAGATCAAGAACAGGAGCTTATTGTAGACAATTATGAGAAAGATCTTAGCCAACCTTGGCCTGCTCATCAAATCAAAGAATTCAAACAAAAATATGATGATGTTTTCATGTTTGAACCTTATGATTCTACAGATTTTATTGCGCATTATAAATTAAAAGGTTCCACGTATAGTCCTTTTGTGAATAGAAGGGGGGTGTTTTTGATAGGAGATAGTGTAGCACATGCTCCTGTATATAAGGCTTTAGAGGAATATTTCGGATCAGGGATATCATTGTATGGTAATAATGAAGCTACAAATGAAAAGAATGATATAAACCTAGCTGAAAGTAAATATCAAATACCAGGTGGTGATTATGTAAAGGTTCGAGCTATTCCAAGATTTATAGAGTTACAAACTATTGAAAATAAAAATTATTTGTCATTGGGCTTTGATTATCTTAGTCAAAAGAAGAAAGTTTTATGGAAAAAACACCGTACAATGATTATACTACGCCTTACAGCTTCAGGGTCAGGAAGTGGTTTTGAAGTATATAATGTTTCAATTAAAAATTATCAGAATAAAAATGGGGTAACAATTCTTTTACATACAGATGTATATAATAAACTTTTAGCTAAGGATCAAGGAGGTATGTTAGGGCATGTTGGTGAAAATCCAAGAAACTCAGTTACAATCGTAACTCCTCCTCGATTTGAGTTTTCTGGACGAATGGAAATTTGGTCAGATGAAATGCCTGAAAGTAATAAAGGGACTGCAAAAATAAGTTTAAAAGAAGACTGGTGATAATTTATGAAAAAAATTTTATTTTTACTGTTATTGATTTCTACTTCAGCTTTTGCCCAAGTAGAGCATGGCTTATTAGTAGGTGCCGGTGTTGGATTTCCTTTACAAGATAGTTGGAAACGAACTACTTGGGGTGATGAATCAAATTGGTCTTATCGGCACGATTATAAGTTAAATAGTATGATCGGTTATCGCTTCCGATTCCTTCCGGAACAGAAATTCTTTTATGATTTGGATATTACGATGGGATTTCAGAAGATGGAAACGACGAAGTATTTTCCTTATTATGAAAGTATAGAGGATGGTATATATGTTTCTAAGAAAGCTGATGTTTTCGATGAGTTTGTGATGCCTATCTCCGTAGCCGCTAGTTGGAATTGGCGTTTTACCAAGAAATTCCATTTGGGTATCGGTATCGCTCCTACGCTTTATGTACAGCCACAAGCCGTGTTTGATCTGTCCGTGATGGCGAAGGTGGGATATCGTTTAAGCAAGCATTGTGAGTTCGGCCTTTCTTATCAGTATGGCTGTTTCAATACCTTGAAGCATTTCAATAACGGACCGGCTAATGGCCGTCGTGGACATCTTTCGGATTTGATGCTCTCTGTATATGTTCCTTTTGTTTTGAAATAATAGAATAATAAAATATAGAAACACATAATGTTTTATTTAGAACCAAAACAAAGATGAATAACTGCCTATAAGAAAAGAGTACGTGAAAAGAGCCATGTATAGAGAAATAATTCTATGCATGGCTTTTGCTTGTATAATGTATAGAGATTCTCAAGAATTATTGAGGCATTTTTTGTTTGCGATATTGTCTCTCTCGTGATTAAGAACTATCTTTGACAAACTATCCAATAGTAGATGCCGAATCAAAATCAATTGACTATGAAAATAAAAAAATTGAAATTCTTCGTAAATTTGTGGTTCTTTAAGCATATCTTATAGTAAGGATCGAATATGAAAATGAGTGAAAAGGAGGTTGATATATCAAATGAACTACGGGTCTTGTCCCTGTTCTCTGGATGTGGGGGCATGGATTTAGGATTCGAGGGGGATTTTATATGTCATCGTAAATCTATATCTCCTCAAAGTTCGTGGGTTCAAGAGGTTATCGATGAACACTGGGTTCGTTTACAGAGGAATCGTTTTCGAACGGTCTTTGCGAATGATATATTGAAAGAGGCACAAACCGCTTGGCTTCAATATATGGATCGATTCGGATATGATAAAAACGTTTATAATACAAAGAGTATCGTAGACTTGGTGAAAGAGCATCGAGCGGGGAAAAAAGTCTTCCCTAAAAATATAGATGTCGTCACGGGAGGTTTTCCTTGCCAGGATTTCAGTGTCTCCGGTAAACGTTTGGGATTTGAGTCGAATAAGGATCATACCGGGAAATTGCGTGAGGACGATGAGGCCTCGGAAGAGACGAGGGGTAAACTTTACTATTGGATGAAGCAGGTGATCGATATTACGAGCCCCAAGATATTTATCGCGGAGAACGTGAAGGGACTGGTGAATCTGGGAGACGTGAAAAGTATTATTCAGAGAGACTTCGCCCATGCGGCTGGGGATGGATATATTGTTTTAGATCCTCAAGTTTTACATGCGGGCAATTATGGGGTTCCGGAGTCTAGAGAGCGTGTGATTTTTATCGGGATACGTAAGTCCGCGTTAAAGGTTAAGGCTTTAAGAGCGCTTCAAGAGGAGAAGGTACCCAAAGCTTACGATCCTTATCCGAGTCCGACACATGCTTGCACCGTGGAAGATAAGAGACTATTGCCGCCGGTAGTTTGTCGGGATGTATTTGTAGGATTGGAGGAGCCGGATAGGACAGACGATCTGTCCCAGCGGTATTATTCACAGGCGAAATATATGGGAGCTCATTGTCAAGGTCAAAAGGAGATCGCGTTGGATAATATTGGCCCGACGATTCGTTCCGAGCATCATGGAAATATAGAATACCGTCGTTTATCCCGGGAGCATGGGGGCATTATTACGGAAGAATTAGACGCCGGGTTACAAGAACGTCGCTTAACTCCTCGAGAATGTGCTTTGATACAGACGTTTCCGCCGGATTATACGTTTGTCTCCCATAAAAAGAACAGTACACGTTTTGAGTTAAGTGCCTCAGGCGCTTATAAAGTGATCGGTAACGCGGTTCCTCCGGTATTAGCGTATCATATAGCGAATCGCATACAGACTTTATGGCCGTTGTATTTTAAAAAGAGATAATTATATCGGAATTCCGTCCAGAACTTATGTTGCCTAACCGATATGAGGTCTGGCTTAATGATATTAGGAAACTTATATCTCCGCAAACGGCTTAACGACTTGTATATGGAATTAGTTGGGGATTGAGACGGTTGATTTAGAACTAATAGCGAATCAGAAGGGTTATACAAATACGTAACATTAAAGTTTAAAGCTATGAAGTTTTTTATTGACACGGCGAATCTGGACCAGATCCGGGAAGCGAATGAATTGGGAGTATTGGATGGCGTGACGACTAATCCGTCCTTAATGGCGAAAGAGGGAATCCGGGGGGTGGAAAATCAACGGAAACACTATTTGGAAATTTGCGAGATCGTGGGCGGGGATGTTAGCGCCGAGGTAATCGCTACCGACTTAGAAGGCATGATAAAAGAAGGGGAGGAGTTGGCCGCTTTACATCCTAATATAGTCGTTAAAGTACCTTGTATCGAAGCGGGGATTAAAGCGATAAAATATTTCACCAGAAAAGGCATCCGTACGAATTGTACGCTGGTTTTCTCTGTCGGTCAGGCGTTATTGGCGGCTAAGGCCGGGGCTACGTATGTATCGCCGTTCGTCGGGCGTTTGGATGACATCGCCAGCGACGGGATAGAGCTGGTACGTAAGATCGTGGAAATGTATGATTATTACGATTATGATACCCAAGTATTGGCGGCTTCTATCCGTAGCACCCAGCATATCATCCAATGCGTGGAGGCGGGTGCGCGTTTCCATACGCCGCTAATACCAGACGCCCGCCGTCCGAGTCCGCTGCGTAAAGCCCC
>ENA-OPDF01001375-OPDF01001375.1-human-gut-metagenome-genome-assembly--contig:-NODE-1375-length-14371-cov-3.398645_pt1 | contig 14371 bp, 14 predicted proteins | sample MGYA00241575_ERZ501501 | MGnify/ENA primary metagenome ERZ501501 (study PRJEB25962, sample SAMEA1972229) | human gut metagenome | biome: human gut; feature: human-associated habitat; material: faeces... | reverse complement strand
ACGATATTAAAAGAAAGGAAACGTGTGATAATTAACTTCCTAATTATCATACAAGATTTACATGAGACTTAGAAATATCCCGGGCGCCGGTGAAGTCATCGACAACAGCCCTTATTGCATAAAGGAGCCTGTTGAATTAAAAGGAAAATGGCATGATTTTTTAGGAAACAATAATCCGATTCATATAGAGGTTGGTATGGGAAAGGGCAGATTTCTGATGGATCTGGCACGGCTTCATCCCGAGATTAACTATATAGGTATCGAACGATATACCAGTGTGCTTCTTCGTGCCGTACAAAAAATGCAGGAGGACGAGCTGCCAAATGTGCACTTTTTGTGCATTGATGCCGCAACTCTTCCGGATATTTTTGACCGCAATGAAGTTGACCGCATTTACCTGAACTTTTCCGATCCATGGCCGAAGGACAGGCACGCAAGAAGACGCCTCACCTCAAGCGAATTTCTTGCCAGATATGATTTGTTTCTCGCACCTGACGGACGCATAGAGTTCAAGACTGACAACCAGGACCTCTTCACCTTCTCTCTGGAAGAGATTGAAAGCTCTGATAAATGGCACCTCGACGCCAGTACACGCGACCTGCATCATGATGCCGCAATGAATGAGGGCAACATCATGACCGAGTACGAGGAGAAATTCTCTGCTATCGGAAACCCTATCTGCAAGCTGATTGCTTCAAGATAATGCGACATATCTGTCGTTAATCGCATGATTTATATAGTCAAACATGACCCAGCTTTTATGACATTCTTCAGATTTTTCTGAGGAACTGTCATATTCGTCTCTGGCATCGTTGAAATATCTCTGCGCTTCCTTATCTCTTCCCATCTTGCTATAGCTTGAACCGATATTACTGTAAACCATAGCCTTTAGATCTCTCGAGCGGATAATTCTGCCGTGGCAAGGCTCTCCAAGCGCGCAAGTGCTTTCTTTATACGTACAACCGCACTGTCATAGTCCTTCTTTACCGCGTTCATCATATTTTACTCCGACCAAAGCATCTTTTCAAATGTTACTTTTTTCCTATTCAACAGTATAAACTCATTATTTCAAAATTTCAATATTAATTTCACTTTTATGTGCCTAAGCTGCCAGCCTATCCAACCTTTAATTAAGTATAAACCGCAGGCCTATCATATGCGTAAGCATATGATATAATGAGTGCAAGTGAGAAAAATGTATTTATGCATTCGGCGAACGACGAATGTTGATCATGAAGCAAGGCTTCATGATATAACAAAAAAGCACCAACCCTATGGCTCATACGTCCATAAAACCGGTACCTTTGAGTGCGCCTCCAGGGGCTCGAACCCTGCACACCCTGATTAAGAGTCAGGTGCTCTACCAAATGAGCTAGAAGCGCATTTATTAATTTGTTTGCGTTTTCCTTAACGCGAAACCTATTATATAGTATAGTTTATAGAAATGCAACACTTTTTTTTAATTTTTTTAAATTTTTTTTAGATTTTTTGTAAAACAGTTGATTTTACACCGTTTTAAGCTATATTATTTTCTATATACAGAGACTTTTTATTCCAGATTTCCCATCCAAAGTCTCTCAGAAAGGAATTACTGATAATGAAAGTAGAAGAAAGATTATTAAAATATGTGGGCTATCACACCACATCTGATGAATCAAGTGATAAAATACCAAGCAGTGACAGGGAATTTGCACTCGCAAGAGAGCTTGAGTCAGAGCTTAAGGAGCTTGGCTTATCCAAGGTTGTGCTCACTGACCATTGTTACGTGTATGGTCTGCTGCCTGCCACTGCCGGCATGGAGCACAAAAAAGCGGTCGGATTTATTGCACATATGGATACTGCACCTGATTTTTCCGGGGAAAATGTCAAGCCACAGCTGCTGCGTCACTATGACGGAAGCGATGTGCTGCTTAGAGGCAGTGGTGAATACCTGAGAGTAAGCGATTTTCCTGAGCTTAAAGCCCTCACCGGACGCACTCTAATTACCACAGATGGCACTACCCTGCTTGGTGCCGATGACAAGGCCGGTGTGGCTGAGATTATGACCGCCTTAGAGCAGATTATCGCAGAGGGCACTCCTCACGGCGATATCTGGGTTGGATTTACCCCCGATGAGGAGGTCGGAAAAGGTGCGGATTTGTTTGATCTGGACTATTTCGAGGCAGATTTTGCCTATACCGTGGATGGTGATTACGAGGGCGAGGTGGCCTATGAAAACTTTAATGCCGCAAGCGCTGAATTTACCATAAAGGGCGTCAACGTGCATCCTGGCGAGGCAAAGGACATTATGGTCAATGCTGCTTTGGTTGGCTGCGAGATAGCCGCAGCGCTGCCTGCAAACGAGACTCCTGCCACAACTGAGGGCAGAGAGGGCTTTTACCATCTGTGTGATATGAGCGGTGATGTAGCATCAGCCCATCTGTCATATATTGTGCGCGACCACGACAAGGCTCTTTTTGCTAAAAGACTTGATACTCTTCGCTCTCTTGAGATAGAGATGAACAAAAAATATGGTGAGGGCACTGTTTCTTTGACTATCACCCACTCCTACGAGAATATGCTTTCAATCATAATGGACAACATGTATATTATCGACCTGGCTAAGGCTGCTATAGAGGAAAACGGTCTAAAGCCGCTATCACGCCCGGTTCGCGGCGGTACAGACGGCGCACGTTTATCCTTCATGGGACTTCCTTGTCCAAACCTCGGTACCGGCGGCTACGGCTTCCACGGCCCATTTGAGCACATATCAGTGGAAGGCATGGAGACTGCGGTCAATATAATCAAATCAATTGTGAAGCATGTGCTGATGCTGGCTGACGCGTAATTTCGTGCCGGTCAATTACTGTTCACAACTAACAGTGTAACCAGTAATCCGGCTGCGCTTTAGTGTAGACAATAGCTGATTTATGTATTGACTTATCTGACAATTCTGCTATAATGATGGCAACCAATTGTTTTTCGTTTATTTTCGAACGAATAATTACAGCTTTTTTTGAAACTGACAGATGTTTCAGAAGGGAGACCATATGGTAGTACTTGCAGCACTTATCATTTTTGCAGTTGTTGGTGGAATATTTGTAAATTATCTTCGCAGAAATCAGAATGATATCGGCGGAGGAATGGGAAAGGATTACATGAAAGAGCATTGGGGAATCGATGACGACAAGTAATAAAAAATACCGGGCGACGCATTTTGTGTCCCGGTATTTTTTATACAACCATCGTAACTATTCAGAACCACTGAGAACAAGAAAAGCTGATGCGTCATCAGAAAAGCCTGCCTTTGCTATCGTGAATTTGCAGGCTCCATGTTCACAGAGCGGCCCTTTATCTTTGCATTCTTCATGGCATTAAGCACTTCCTTGCCATACTCAGCCGGCACCTCAACAAATGTATACTTGTCGTACATGTCGATTGCACCGACAAGCCTGCCAGGCATGCCTGACTCGCCTGCAATGGCGCCTAAAATATCGCCCGGCTTTATCCTGTCCTTCTTTCCTACGTTGATAAACAGGCGCACCATACCATCCTCAGCTCCTGTATTGTGGAAATCATAGTCGTCCTTTGATTCAGCTGTGGATATCTCTGAAGCACCCATAGCCTGGTATAAAAATGCCGCCGCTATATCCATTGCCGTGTAATCCGACTCATTTATCTGATTCTCTATAATATCAATGACACTTGTGAGATTTTCCTCATCTATAATGGTGGAAATCTGGTCCATAATCTTTTCTGCCCTGATTTTGGCAACATCATCAGATGATGGAATTGGCTGTGCATAGATTTTTGTCTTGCAGTAGCGCTGTATGTCCTTGAGCTTATATACCTCCTTGCCCTTTACAAAGGAGAATGCCTTTCCACAGCGGCCTGCTCTTCCTGTACGACCGATTCTATGTACATAATACTCGTCATCCTGAGGCAGATCATAATTGAAAACAGCCTCCACATCATCCACATCAATTCCACGCGCTGCGACATCAGTGGCAATAAGAATATCTGTCTTTCCGTTTCTGAAGTTCTTCATGACACGATCTCTCTGCACCTGCTTCATATCGCCATGAAGTCCCTCTGCACTGTAGCCGCGTCCGCAAAGCTCATATGCCAGCTCGTCGACCATCTTCTTAGTGTTGCAGAATACAAGTGAGAGCTTTGGATTATAGTAATCCAACAGTCTTGTGAGTACATCTATCTTGTCCTTGCGCTTCACATCATAGTAATACTGGTCGATATTTGCGACTGTCAGCTCTTTTTTTACAATCTTGATATTGATAGCATCATGCTGATATTTTCTTGTAATTTCCAAAATAGGCTTTGGCATTGTTGCCGAGAAGAGTACTGTCTGATGCTCCTGTGGCAGGTATTTGAGCACTGTCTCGATGTCCTCCCTAAAGCCCATGTTGAGCATCTCGTCTGCCTCGTCGAGCACTATTGTCTTTACATGGTCAGGCCTGATTGTCTTTCTCCTGAGATGATCCATAAGACGTCCCGGAGTTCCGATAATAATCTGCACACCGCCCTTAAGTGCCTTAATCTGGCGGCTGATATCCTGTCCTCCGTATACCGGAAGCACCTTCACGCCATGCATATATTTTGCAAGCTTCCTGATTTCATCTGCCACCTGGATGGCAAGCTCCCTTGTAGGAGAGAGGATGATAACCTGTGTCTTGTGACTTGATGCATCAACGCTCTCAAGCACCGGAATACCAAAGGCTGCTGTCTTTCCTGTTCCGGTCTGCGCCTGTCCGATTACATCCCTGCCCGAAAGCACTGCCGGGATTCCCTGAGCCTGTATTGGAGTTGCCTCCTCAAAGCCCATATCCTTGATGCCTCGCAAAATCTTAGGGTTTAGTTCTAATTCGTCAAATCTGATTGTTTCCATATATTTTTTATATTTCCTTTCAAAAAAATAAAGTGTGCATATTTTTATAACATGCACACTTTAACATATTTGTGAGATAATTACAAAATATTATTTCTTCTGCAGCATCTCAATCTTTTCCTCTATCTCATCAAAGTACTTCCTAAGCATGATGTAAGATGCCTTTTCCGACTTAAAAAATACTGTCTTACTGTTACTCCCTTGATAATTGTAAACCTTTATTGCAGTTACGGTTGACAATTGACATCTTTTCATGTTAATGTGTTAACCGTACAAAAATTACTATGAAATTTACAAAAAGGAGATTTTATCATGAACCAGACAGAAACTATAGACTACAAGCATGGAACGACCTATGCCATAACGGTAACAGCGCTCATGACAGCTGTCACATGTATTCTTGCACCATTATCTATCCCGATTGGGCCGGTACCGATTTCACTGACAAACCTGGCCATATATATTTCATTATATCTGCTCGGATGGAAACGCGGAACAATCAGCTACCTGATTTACCTGCTTATCGGACTTGTCGGAATTCCTGTATTTTCAGGCTTCACCGGTGGCCCAGCTAAGCTTGCCGGCCCTACAGGCGGATACATCATCGGTTTTATTGCCATGGCAATTATTGCAGGACTTGTAATCGATCATTTCCACCAGCCTTGGCTCCAGCTCATTGGTATGATTGTCGGAACTATCATATGCTATGTGCTCGGTACAGCATGGTTCTGCTTTGAGGCAAAAAGCACAGTCAGCGGTGCGCTCTCAATATGTGTGCTCCCATTTATCCCAGGCGACCTGATAAAAATGATAATTGCCATGCTTATCGGACCGGCTATTAAAAAAAGACTTCGCTAAATATCAACTCCAAGCTTTCTAAGCTCCTGATACAGGCGCGCTACCGGAAGCCCTACCACATTATTGTAATCACCATGTATTCCCTTAATGTGGATGGCAAAGCGTCCCTGTATCCCGTAGCTTCCTGCTTTATCCATCGGATCCCCGCTTGAAATATAGCGGTCAATTTCCTCTTCCGTCAGTGTATACATGCTGACATCCGTCTTCTCATAAAAGCAGTGTTCTCCAGTTCTTCCGGCTTTGTCAATAAACACAAACGTTACCCCTGTATAGACACTGTGCGTTTTTCCCGAAAGCATCAAAAGCATACGCCTGGCATCTTCTTCGTCCTTCGGCTTTCCAAGAATCTGATTCTCATAAGCCACTACCGTATCCGCTCCGATTACAAGAATATCCTGCGGTGTCACAAGCTCTGCATGCTGTTCATTGTAGGTAAGCACACCTGACGCTACCTCCTCTGCCTTTTGACGGGATAGCTCCATGACAACCGCAGATGGCTCCTCCTCTGTGATTATCTCTTCTCCCTTTGCAGGACAGACAACAAACTCTGCCCCAATCTGCTCTAATAATTCCTTTCGGCGCGGTGATGCCGACGCCAATATTATCTGACTCATATTTGTTTTAACCTTTTCCTTCACTTTGGATTTTGGGGCTGTTTCATCTGAAGAATACAATTCCCTATGACTGATTACACGTTTCCACTTGTATTATACAGCTTTCTCTTTCACCGATACTTTCACTGACATAATTCTATAAAATACAGCACAAAATACCAACGCAAAAACGACTCCAAACACATTCTGAATAACCCTGAGGCAGACTGCTCCTTTTAACCCATAGCTCTCTGCAGCTATAGCCAGAGCACCAAATGTATTAAAAACAGCCTGCCAGCCGTATTGTGCCGATAATCCCACGCCGATTCCACCTATGATTCCTATGTACGCATAGATTGATGGTGGAAGCAGAAAATATAATGCCGTGAAGCATATAACACCGGCGATATTACCGACAATCCTTTTTCTGACTCTGTACTGCATATCCTCCATAAACGGCAGGATGGCAGACATGGCTGCAATACCTGCCCACATTGCACGCGGCATATTGCAAAGCTGCGCAATACATAGAACTAACGGTACGCATAGTATCTGGCACAGCTGCCATTTCGTTCGTGATGAAAAAAGATCAAACTCCTGAATTACGGCTTTCATATTTCTTTTAAAGACTCTGTTTTTATGATTTCTGTAAAATACCAGGCATGTGAGGACAGCACCTGCAGCCATCCCTGCTATTCGAAGCATATAGCTTTTTCCTGATACATCATATCCATATAACAATAAATAACCAAGAACCAGTGTGGATTGATTAAACATAAATGGATTATGGCATCCGAACAAAATCAGCACTGCAAGAGCTGCAATGTTTATAAGCAGCGCCGGAAGCGGTGAAAGCTGATTTGCCAGATGCGGACATACTGTCATAATTACAAAGAACAATGCCAAAAGCCATGTAGAGTGTCCGGTATGGATTCCCAGATCAGCGTTTCGAAATACCATAACGCATAATAAAACCACTACTCCTACAATACTGTTATCCTTTCCCAATATGATGCTTGAGGCAGTGACAAAGGCAAAGCAAAAAACCATCGTAACAGCTATCTTCACCATGTATACAAACGTATGGTATAGTTTTTCTTTCATTGTTTTACTATTTTTCAACAGGCTTTTAGAGCCTGCCTGATTTAACTGCAGTTCCTGATAAAATGTCATATGAATTCTCCTATCTTCTATCTTATTATTTTATGATATGAAGGTCAAAAGGTATTTTGCCCCTCATTTATGATTATTTATTGGCAGTTCTACTACAAATCTGCATCCTCCGTATTCCCGGTTTTCAGCTTTTATTGTTCCACCGGCGATGTCTACAATTCTTTTCACAAGTGCCAGGCCAAGGCCGTTTCCCTCGGCTTTATGGGAACCATCCACCTGATAAAACTTATCAAATATTCTGGCTTTTGCATCATCCGCGATTCCCGGTCCCTCGTCTTCTAGAATAAACTGCACAGAATCATTTTCATGCCTTAGAAACATGGTGATTGTCCCATTTTCAGGACTAAACTTGATTGCATTATCCAAAAGATTCATCCAGATATGCATAAAAAGCCCTTCATTTCCAACATATCTGACCTCCTCCATCTCCACCTGAAAGCCAATTCCTTTTTCAGTCCATTTGTCTTCCAATGAAAGAAATGCCTGACGGATTTGTTCATCCAGACGATATTTGTTTTTTTTCATTGGAATATTCTGATTTTCCAGCCTTGATAACAATAAAATATTTCCAACGAGACCTGAAAGCCTTTGAGTATTAAACAGGATTTTTTCTACATACCCCTCCTGCTCCTGTGACAGCTCATCTCCCTGGAGCAGCATCGTATAGCCTTCAATTGCATTGATTGGAGTCTTGAATTCATGGGAAACATTGGATACAAAATCCATTTGCAGCATCTCTGTTGCACGAAGCTCTTTTGTCATGACATTAAAGCTCTGATATGATTCTCCAATCTCGGCTATGCGGCTGTTTGTTTCCAGATGCTGTTCAAAATCTCCCTGGGAAACTGCCTTCATTGCTTTACTGAGCCTGGTAATCGGATCCAGCAGCCTTGCATTGATAAATGATGTAATAAGTCCTGCTATCAATGCATTAAAAATCAAAAGCCAGCCAAGGCCCGGTATTTTCCCGGGCAAATCCAAAAAATGATTCAAAAATGCAAATAACAGGGCTGATATCAGCATAGAAAATGCAAGTGCCAGCCAGATTGCACCGGTCAGACACGAGCGGATACGCAATTCTTTTTTCTTTTTATGTTCCATTATTTTTTCACCACCTTGTATCCCAGACCACGCATTGTTACAATTTCGAAATCCGGATTTTCTTTAAAACGCTCCCTGATTCTTCCTATATGTACCTCTATCGTATGTGGGTCTGCCTCCGTCTCATATCCCCATACCTCATCCATTAGCTGCTGCTTCGTAAATGTCCTGCCCGGTGAAGCTGCCAGCTTATATAAAAGCAGGAATTCCTTTTTGGGCAGGACAAGTGTTTCATCACCGGTCACAACTGTCATTGCATCATAATCAAGCTCGGTTGAGCCAATCACAATTTTGTGTTCGTTCAGTATCTGTGCACGACGAAGCAGTGCCCCTACCCTCAAAACCATTTCATTGACATTTACGGGTTTTACCATATAATCATCACTTCCCGAAAGAAAGCCCTGGCGCATATCATCAAAGCTGCTTTTTGCAGTAATCATAAGCACCGGTATCTGATATCCCGCCGAACGAAGCTCCGACACAAGTTCATATCCATCCATAACCGGCATCATTATATCGGAAATGATTAAATCAATATACTCTCTGTCCAATACCTCCAGTGCCTGTGCTCCATCAGACGCACTTTTGACCTGATATCCGCTCTTTTCAAGCACCTTTTGGAATAACAGACTTAATTCCTTATCATCTTCTACAATTAATATCTTAAACACGATTTATGTTCTCCTTTAATCAAAACAAATCCCTTGCCCATCCAAGCAAATGCTGTACCAGAAACACCTTTCTCTTACGTTTTTCTGTTAATTCAATTGGCTTTACATGATACGGATCATAATATGTTCCGTCGTCTAATACCTGTCTGGACACGCTCTCATACTCCATCATGCCATCCTCCAGCTGTTTATTAATCTCTTTACTGCGTATTACAAGCATCAGCTCTGTATCCAGATAAGTACTTCTCATGTCCATATTGAATGAACCTATTACTGACAGATCATCGTCAATCAGAATACTTTTTCCATGATACGAATAACCGCCTTCATATTCCCAGATGTCAATTCCTGTTTCTAAAATTCTGTTTCTGTTTTTGGCATAATCAGCAGCTCCAAATGGATTTCCGTTATTCGCAACAGAATTTGTCATAATAGAAAAGTCCGGAACCTTCTGTGCAATTTCCTCCCATGTATTATACATCATATCATTGCAAATAATATATGGTGTATGAATTTTTACGCGTTTCTTTGCATTTTTCATTAATTCTCCCAGCTGATACCATACCACCGGTTCCTTAGCTTGGGTGTGGATTGGGTTTGATAACAATGTAATATTTTCTGTTTCAAAGGTTTCATCCGCATAATCTGTATCACAAATTTTTTCCTTATTAACTTCAAAATATTGCTGATACCCTTTCTGCAGCTCTAAAACTGCTTTCTTTACAGATTGTCTGTCAGCTAATTTTTTACTGTTATGAAAATACCGACAGTCCTCCTGTTCCCATATTGTTTCAAAATAATTCCAAAGCTGATTGACCGAATTATCTTTCTGCAGTTCATCGCAGACAACTAACACATCCCGGTCAAAATTTTTATGCCCCGGAAAATCACCCAAAAAATAATTATATGTGTTTCTTCCGCCAAGAATATATATTTTACCATCTGCAATCAGATATTTATCATGCATTCTTCCCATTGTCTTCCATGGCTTAAGCGGATTTGCTTTATTGTACAGCTTAATCTCAACATTCTCATGCGAAGATAATCCATAAAAATATGGATTACCCTCCATATCAATCCAGCTCTCCATTCCATCTACCAATATGCGGACATGTACGCCTCTGTCTGCCGCATCATGCAGTGCTCCTAAAATCAATTTTCCGCTTTCGTCTGATTTAAATGCAAATGTAGAAAGGATTATTTCATCCTTTGCATTTTGGATTAATCTAACTCTTTCTAAAAGAGCCTGCGAATTTTTTTCAATGATTACTGCTCTTTCCGTATTCTCTCTCCCCGCCACACTCATAATATTTTGTGTTTCCTTTATAGTAGCATCAGACACCGCCGGCTGTTTTTTATATGTGACGCAGATTCCGATTAACTCATAAAAAGCCACACATAAAAAAACTGCCAGTATAGCAAAAATAATTTTACATATTTTATGTCTTTTCATTGTACATCACCTGATTCCTTGTATTTTATACTCATACAATACAATGTCAATCTCAATTTTACCTCAACAGAATTGATTTTATGCAAAAATTACTTTCCTTATACCAAAAGAAGACGGGCAAAACCCCGTCTTCTTATAGATAATCCATATAATTTTTAAAGCACAATTACGGCAGCATCAAGCCCGTCTACTTTTCCGTCAAATGCGCTATCTGTCAGCAGATTGTGTTTCTCGGCATACTCATTAAATTCCTTTGCACTGTTGCCACAATTGAAAAGCATTGCGATGGTCTCCTCGCCATTTTTTCTAATCATAACAATCGTATCCTCATCATCATTTGCGATTGTCTCAATCATTTCGCCCTCTACAATGCATGCATGTGTTTTTCTAACCTGCATGAGCTTCTTATACCAATTATACATCTCCTTGTCCTGATATTCTTCATCCCAGTACATGCCTCGTCTGCAGTCCGGATCGTTTGCTCCCGGCATGGCATACTCATCGCCATAGTAAACCATAGGCATTCCCGGCAGTAGCAGCTGAAAGGCTGCTGCGAGATGCTGCTTTTTCTTATTATCATGGCACAGATGTAAAAATCTTGCTGTATCATGGCTGTCAATCAGGTTCCACATCAGTGGATAGCACTTTTTGTTTAAGCGCCCCTTCAGATATCCCAGATTTTGTACAAACTGGCTGACATTAATCTTTTCGTCTGCAAGCAGGTCTATCAGATTCAGGTAGAATGGATAATTCATGACAGTATCCCACTCATCTCCCTCGAGGAAGTCTCCTGCGTAGTGCCATATCTCACCAATTATCAGCATATCCTTCTTTACTGCCTTGATTGCCTTTCTGAAATTCTTCCAGAAGAAATGACTGATTTCGTCTCCTACATCCAGTCTCCATCCGTCAATATCACATTCCTTAATCCAGTAGCAGGCAACATCCGTGATGTATTTTTCAACCTCAGGATTTTTCAGATTAAGCTTTGGCATTCCACCGTAATAACCGAAGCATTTGAAGTTTGGAATTTCTCCCCATTCACCCCTAGGCGGCAGCTCGTCGATAAAATACCAGTCGAGATATTTTGACTTTTCGCCCTTTTCAAGTATATCCTGAAATGCGAAAAATTCTCTTCCTGAGTGGTTGTATACCGCATCCAGCACTACCTTCATGCCACGCTCGTGGGATTTTTGTACAAGCTCCTTTAAATCCTCTGTTGTTCCAAATGATGGGTCAACCTGATAATAATCAATAGTATCATACTTATGGCATGAATTTGATTTAAAGATTGGTGTCAGATACACAACATCGATTCCCAGATTTTTAATATAATCCAGATGCTCTATGATTCCCCTGAGATTGCCATGCAAATCATCCATAGGCGTAATTGGCGCCTTATACCACAACTCTTTGTCCACCGGCTGTGTTGTGGCAAAGCGCGACGGAAAAATCTGATACACTACCTTGTTGGCAGCCCACTGTGGCACCTCAAACATCTCTTCCTCTCTGAGATTCTGCGGGCAGTCAAACATTCTGTCCCTGTTTGTAATGCACTCCTTGTCGAACTCATAATTGCCGTAATATACCTTTTCACCCTGCATGTCCGTAAATTCAAAAAAGTATCTCAGACATATCAGATGCATCTGAAGCTGTGCTTCATAATAATCGTGAAACTGTGAGGTGGCTACCTTCTTCATAAGAAGTGTCATTCGCGTATCCTTGCGCTCCATAGGTATATACTTGTCCTCATAGTGAAGGATTACCTCCTTCATATCATCCTTTTTTACCTGCACACGTATCACAAACAAATCCTTATCTATCGCATAGCAGAATCTTTTATCCATGTCATGAAAAATTGCTGAATATTCCATAAAATGCCCCTTTACTTACGTATTTCGTTATTTTGTATTTTAACGCACTCTTTCAAACAATTCTATCATTATATCCATGACATTTTTTCACTATTTCTACTTTATGTGTAACTTTAACTTAATTACATTTTATTTTTTTGACTTTATTCTCCAAAGCACTGCCAAGGATATCACTGCACACTCAGATAGCTTGTCACACAGTAAAGTGTCTGTCCATTATACTCCACGCGTGACCAGCCAAACTCCTCATTGATTCCGGTTCTGGTGACTGTTTCCCCATTTTTTATAGTTGCGATAACTGTAGCATCCGGATTTGTGACACTTGGAAGTGCACGCAGATTAACCTCTATTTTTGCAGTGACAGTATCATTACAATCCTTGAACTTTGTCTTCAGTCCGTCTCCGCTGCCACTTCCGTCCTGTCCGGGAACTACATAGTTCATATCTGTTGTGAGGTAGCTTGAAATGGCATAATACGTCTGTCCATTATATTCGATACGTGACCATCCACTGTCACTGACCCCTGTTCTTGCTGCCGTATCACCGTTATTGAGCGTTGCCTTAATTGTGCTGCCATTGCCCTGACTTGGAATATCCCTCAGGTTGACACTCTCCTTGGCAGTTACTGTCTCATTTACATCCGAAAACTTCATATTTGCTTCCGGATCAGCTGTTGCATTGTCAGCCGCATCACCATTTTTTGCAGACTCTGTTTCATCAAAACCAAAGTATGCCACATTCAAATCTACCGGCTTATCAATCCCTGACACCTTTCCCTTATTGGTATACTGCCACATGACATGTGTGCCCTCATAAGATGACTGTGGTGTTTCCGGGTAAGCTGTATCCGGATATTGTGACACCCAGATTTTGTACCTGCTCTCAAGTGTTTTAGTATCCCACTGGCTGTTTGCCGACAACTCATTCATTGCAGCGTAAAACATAGGTGTATATCCTTTATTATATATTTCCTGCAAAAATGCCTCAGCTACTTTGGTGCGGGCCTCTGATGACATGCCATACTGTCTGCTGGCTGAGTCTGTGAAGCCCTCGCAGTCAAATGCCACCGGATATGTAATCTGATATTTTGAGATGTAGTCTGCTACCCAGTCTGCCTCCTCAATGGCTTCTGTTTCATTTACTGCTGATGAAAAGAAATATACTCCGACCTTTATGCCATTTTTCTGCGCCTCCTGCATGTTGTATCTTGCATTTGTATCAACACACATCTCGCCTGTTTTCTGGGTTCTGTAGCCCACACGTATCATTGCAAAATCAATTCCGCCTGCGGCAACCTTGTCCCACTTTATAGTGCCCTGATATTTAGATACATCAATTCCGAAGGTCAGGTTACTGTTTTCCGCAACAGAGCTTGCAGACAGTATCTGTGTCTCATCCGCAGAAGCCCCATCATCAGATGTCACACTCATTGAGCCGGCATTGTCTCCTGTATGCTGTGGGTCGTCCTTGTCTGAACTATCCTCTGTGGCTGTTTCCGTCATCTGTGACGAACCTTTAGCCTCGTTTTTTGCTGATTTAATCACAAAAAATGTGGCTACTGCAGCCAGTGCAGCTACTATCGCAACAATTATAAATATTGCTATTATCTTTCTTTTATCGTTCATAGCTTTTCCCCTTCATCAATATATATACCATGTATAAACAACCTGTTTCTATACAACAAAATATATCATATAATATACTGATTTTCAAGTCAAGTCCAAATTTGTGTGTAAATTCATCTTCCAGCTATATTAGTCCGTCTA
>ENA-OPDF01001363-OPDF01001363.1-human-gut-metagenome-genome-assembly--contig:-NODE-1363-length-14488-cov-2.597450_pt1 | contig 14488 bp, 9 predicted proteins | sample MGYA00241575_ERZ501501 | MGnify/ENA primary metagenome ERZ501501 (study PRJEB25962, sample SAMEA1972229) | human gut metagenome | biome: human gut; feature: human-associated habitat; material: faeces... | reverse complement strand
CCAGTTGAAGAAGGAAGGGGCGGAGACGCAGTTGGCGGTCGATCAGTTTTATGCCCGTGTGTTGTCGATCGAGAGTAAATTGCTGGAAAACGATCAGTTGATCGGTGAGAAGGAGCGGGCGATCGCTTGCCTGTTGGGTGTTTTCCCCTTCGAGATTCGCCGGATGGGATTCGATGAGTTGCGTAAGTTGCCGGTTCCCTTGTCGGAAGGGATTCCGGCAAACCTCTTGACATTGCGTCCGGATGTACGTTCCGCCGAGATGGGGCTGATCGCCTCCAAGGCGGATGTGATAGCGGCGAAGGCAGCTTTCTATCCCTCGTTGGTGCTTGGCGCCAGTGGCGGTTTCAATGCGTTTGATGTGGGTAAGTGGTTTCATTCGCCGGCCTCTTTGGTGTACGACTTGGCGGCGGGTATCACGGCTCCTATCTTCCGTCGCAATGAGATCCGTTCGATGTGGAACGAGGCGAAGGCTTCCCAGCGTATCGCTTTATCCCAATACCACGAGACCGCTTTGAACGCTTACACCGAGCTGGGACGCGATCGAAGCCGACCAGATCCGGAAAGTCGACCCAAACGGAGCGTATCCGCTTGAAAGAGAAAGAATCCCTTGCCCACCAACGTTCCGTGGTGAATGCCGGCGAGATGTTCCAATTAAGCTATACCGGTTTCTTGGAGGTTCTTTCCGCCGAGGAGCGTTATCTGGATAGCGAGCTGGAGCATATCGATATCGTCACCGATTTATGCCGGAAGAAGATATTGCTGTACCGGGCGTTGGGAGGCGGTTGTTGAGTTTTATCGTGACGCTATTGTTATTGTACTGCAACCCGCATTGCAGTGTTACTGCACGTGGGTTGCAGTAGCGCTGCACGTGCGTCGCGGTAATACTGCAAAACGGGGTGCAGTGAGTACTTGATATCGTATGCCTTCGGCTTCGTTACGATAAATCAAAGGAAGATGTGCTCTTTTCTGAAAAGAAGTGCTTATCTTTGAGGCTTATTGTTATCTTATAGTCTAGACCATTATGAAATATCTGACTCTACTCGTGTTTTTAGGAATCTCGTTGTTGTGCGAAGCCCAGCAAGATTCGATCGTCCCTTTTGAGAAAGCTTATAAGCGTACCTATAATATTCGGAAAGTATCGGGAGTGAAACCTACGATCGACGGTAAGCTGGATGAGGACTTTTGGACGAAGCAAGGCGAATGGTCGGATCGTTTCGTACAGATTATCCCCTATGAGCGGGCGATCACCCAATCTCCGACCCGGGTGAAACTTTTCTATGATGATAAATATATCTATATAGGCGTGTATTGTAAGGACGCCGTGCCGGATAAGATGAACCGTTTTATCGGGAACCGGGATGATAATAGTCTGGGCGATTTGATCAGTGTCGCTTTCGATACCTACCATGATTATCGGGCGGCGCCGGAATTTAATATCAATCTGGGAGGGAATAAGACCGATTTAATCGTTACCGACAAGTTGGATGTCAATAAGAGCTGGAACGCCGTTTGGGAGGGCCGGACGCATATTGATCGGGCGGATTCCAGTTGGACCGCCGAGCTGCGTATCCCGTTCAGCCAGTTGCGTTATAACCAGCGATCGGAGGATGGCGTTTGGGGCTTGCACGTACGCCGTATCATCCGTAGGAATAACGAGGTGCAAAATTGGAGCATGATTCCCTTGAAGAATAACGGACATGTCTTTTCGTTCGGTAACATGAGCGGCATGGACTCTGTTCCCAAGCCTCGCGGCATCGAGTTCTTGCCGTATGTAATGGGTAAATACAGGCAGGAACCCCGGATAGACGGCAGCCCTTATCAAAAAGGGCATAGCTGGGGAGGAAACGTGGGCTTGGACGCTAAGTTCGCCCTCTCGGATTATACGTTGGATATGACGATCAATCCGGATTACGGACAAGTGGAGTTGGACCCCTCCGTAATGAACCTTACGGCTTACGAGACGTTTTACGATGAGAAACGCCCCTTCTTCTTGGAAGGAAAACATATCTTGGATTTTGCGAACGGTAGCGATATGATGTTTTATACCCGTAGGATCGGCGCCTCTCCCTCTTATACGCCACGGGGTATAGACAACGTAGGTAGTTATGCCGAGACGAAAGAGAATGTGCCGATTATTGGTGCTTTGAAACTGACGGGTACGAATAAACGGGGCTTGACGATCGGAGTGATCGAGAGTGTAACGGCACGTTCCTCCTCCAAGGTTACCCGTAATGGGGTGGAGGATGTGGAAGTCGTGGAGCCTTTGACAAACTATACCGTGGCCCGTGTGCAAAAGAACTGGAAGGGGAATACCTTGCTGGGCGGTATGGTGACTTCGGTAAACCGTGCCTTGGATCAGCCTTATCTGGAAGATTTTATGGTGCGTAACGCTTTCACGGCGGGTATTGACTTTACCCAGTATTTCAAGAATCGCCTTTATTATATAGATGTAAAGGGAATGTTGAGTTCCTTGCATGGTAGCGCCGGAGCGATCACGGCCTTGCAGAATAGCGTGGCGCATTATTATCAAAGGGCTTCCTCCGCCGATTATCTGGGGGTGGATCCTACCCGTCGCTCCCTGACCGGAACGGGTGGTTATGTGAAAGTGGGACGGAAAGGAAACGCCAAATGGAACTTCTCGGAGACCTTTACTTGGTCGTCACCCGGTTTCGACTTGAATGATATGGGATATATGAAGGAGACAGATTATCTGATGAATGAGACGGAGATCATGTATCGGCAGACCGATATCTGGAAGATATTCCGGTACAACGCCTTTACCCTGTCCCAAAAGAATATGTGGAATTACGGCGGTACTCCTTTTAGCAACAACGCTTCCTTGCGTTGGCAAAGTATGACGATGAACCGGTATGAATGGGATGTCAAGGAAACCTTCGCTTGGAATTGGCTGGATAGCCGCTTGCTGCGAGGGGGACCGGATGTTCGCTTCGGTTCTTATTTCTTAACTTCCGCTAAGTTCAATACCGATAAGGCGAAACGAATGATGTTCATGCTCAAATACGAGGGCGATCATAATTTCGAAGGAAATCGCTTCAATACGATCTCTCCGAGCTTGACCTTCCGCTTGGGAAACCATGTCTATTTGTCCGGGCAACTGGATTATGCGTGGAATACGGATGAGATGCAATATGTGGCTACGACGAGTCCGCTTAGCTCGAGTAGCTTGACCCCTTATTATTATGTCATGGGCCACATGGATCAGAAGACCTATGGCCTCACGCTGAAATTACAAGTGAACGTGACCCCCGATATTTCCATTCAATTCTATGGCGCCCCGTTCACCTCCATTGCTAAATACGATGATTTTAAATTAGCGGCGGATACGAAGTCGCATACCTTTGAGAACCGTTTCCAACGTATTGATCCGGATCATTTGACTTATGCGGATGGAGTCTATACCATCGGGGAGGGAGCTGGGCAGATGCCTTTCAGGAACCCGGATTTTAGGTTTAACGAGTTTCGTTCCAACTTGGTAGCCCGCTGGGAATACTTGCCCGGCTCCACGCTTTATTTCGTATGGGAACACCGGATGTCCAACCGGGACAACTGGTATTCCTCCGGCTGGGGAAGTAATCTGGATCGTATGTGGGGACTCCCCGCTACAAATACGTTCATGATCAAAATGAATTATTGGTTCAACTTGTAAATATGAGTGAGATTCATTAGTTTTGTATATTGATAAAGATATAATAAGATATGGAAGAGAAGAAAAGATTGACTCGTTCGAATAATAAGATGATAGGTGGCGTTTGTGCCGGTCTTGCGGAATACTTGGATATCGATCCGACGATCGTACGGATCGTGTGGGTATTGATGGTTTTCTTCGCTGGATTCGGCGGACTGTTATACGTTATCTTGTGGTTGGTAATGCCTAAACAACAGATCGGGTAAAGGATGAATTTTGAAATATCGTCTTCGTTCAGTCCCACGGGTGACCAACCCGAGGCGATTGCGGCGTTGTCGGAAGGGATCAAGAGTGGTGTCCCTTTCCAAACTCTTTTGGGTGTTACCGGTTCCGGTAAGACGTTTACGATCGCTAACGTGATAAAGGAAGTTCAGAGACCAACCTTGATACTCAGTCATAATAAGACGCTTGCCGCTCAGTTGTACAGTGAGTTTAAAGCGTTTTTCCCCAATAACGCGGTAGAGTACTTTGTCTCTTATTATGATTATTACCAACCGGAGGCCTATCTACCTTCTACCGATACCTATATAGAGAAAGACTTGGCGATCAATGAGGAGATCGATAAGCTGCGTTTGAGGGCCACGGCTTCCTTATTGTCGGGTCGTAAGGACGTGATCGTGGTCTCATCCGTATCCTGCTTGTATGGTATGGCGGATCCTACGGCTTTCGCCGAGAAAGTGACGCATCTGGAACGGGGTATGCGTATCGACCGGGATAAGTTGTTGCGCCGGTTTGTAGACGCCCTGTACGTGAATAATAAGCTGGAGTTCAAAAGCGGCTGTTTCCGTGTGAATGGCGATACGGTGGATATCTTCCCGGCGATCGAGACCTTCGACGGCATGGCGTACCGTATTGAGTTCTGGGATGATGAGATAGACCGCATCTCCTCTTTCAATCCGTTGACAGGCGAGGAGTATGATGAGCAGGATGAGTTGAATATTTATCCTACTAATTTATTCGTGACCACCCAAGATCGTATCAATATGGCGATTGGCCAGATCGATGTGGATTTGGGTACGCAGGTGAATCTCTTGAAGGAGATCGGTAAGCCCTTTGAGGCGAAACGCCTGTATGAACGTGTCACTTTTGATCTGGAAATGATCCGGGAGCTAGGGCATTGCTCGGGTATCGAGAACTATTCCCGCTATTTTGACGGACGTGCGGCGGGAGATCGTCCTTTCTGCTTGTTGGACTATTTCCCGAAAGACTTCATGCTTGTCGTAGACGAGAGCCATGTGACGATCCCGCAGATTCGTGCGATGTATGGCGGGGATTATGCCCGGAAGAAAAACTTGGTGGAGTATGGTTTCCGTTTGCCCTCGGCGATGGATAACCGTCCGCTTACCTTCGATGAGTTCGAGTCGTTGACGCCTCTAGGCATTTATGTGAGCGCTACTCCCGCCGATTACGAGTTGATAAAGAGCGAGGGAGTGGTGGTGGAGCAGGTGATACGTCCGACAGGCCTGCTAGACCCGATTATCGATGTCCGCCCTTCATTAAACCAAATCGATGACTTGATGGAGGAGATCACGCAACGCTCGGCGAAAAACGAGCGGGTCTTGGTGACTACCTTGACCAAGCGTATGGCGGAGGAACTGACTACTTATATGACCCGCATGGGGGTACGATGTAACTATATACATAGCGATGTAGATACCTTGGAGCGGGTACAGATTATGGACGACCTGCGGAATGGCCTGTTTGACGTGCTGATCGGTGTCAACCTGCTACGCGAGGGGCTGGACTTACCGGAAGTCTCGTTGGTCGCTATCTTGGATGCGGATAAGGAAGGCTTTTTGCGTTCCCACCGATCCTTGACACAGACAGCCGGGCGTGCCGCCCGAAACGTGAACGGAAAGGTTATCTTCTATGCCGATAAGATCACGGCGAGTATGCGACAGACCATGGACGAGACCAATCGCCGGCGGGAGAAACAGATGGCTTATAACGAGGCGCATGGCATTACTCCGAAGCAAGTCATGAAAAACAGTGTATCCATGCTTGCCGAGAAACAACAAACGGCGGAGCCTTACGCTTATATAGAGCCGGAACCAAGCTTGGTAGCGGACCCGGTCGTGCAATACATGAACCGTACGCAGCTTGAGAAGGCGATCGAGCGGACTCGCAAACAGATGACAGAGGCGGCGAAGAAACTGGATTTCATCGAGGCTGCCCAATTCCGTGACGAGCTGGTGAAATTGGAGGATTTACTGAAAACGAAAAAGGATTAGCTTATGAGAAGGGGAATGCTACTGCTCGGTTTTTGGATGTGTGTATGTATGGTGTTTTTAGTGAACGCCCAAGAGCATACATCCCGTAAGTTGTATTGTACGGATGAGGATCGTGCTATTTTCGATCGGTATTGTACTCAGATGGAACCTAAGAAGTCGTTACCCCTAGACGAGCTAATGATCCATACCGCCCTTTTCTTCCGGGGGACTCCTTATGTCGCCTCTACCTTGGAAAAGGAGCCGGAGGGCTTGGTGGTCAATCTGCGGGAATTGGATTGCACCACATTCGCGGAGACCGTATTGGCTTTATCCCGTACCCTGCGAGAGGAAAAAACTACCTTTGAGAACTTCTGTGAGAATCTACAACGGCTCCGGTACAGAGAGGGTACGATAGGGGATTACACAGATCGTTTGCATTATATGACGGACTGGTTCTATGAGAATGAGCGAAAAGGAATCGTGAAAGATATGGGGAGGGAAATCGGTGGTGCCTCCCTACCTTTGGATTTATCTTTTATCTCTACGCATCCGGATAGCTATAAGCAACTGAAGAACCATCCGGAAAGAGTTCGAAGGATGGCCGATAAGGAAAAGGAGATAAACCTACGTCCTCATTATTATGTGCCTAAACAGGAGATCGAGAAATGTTCGTCCGGAATCAAGAATGGCGATATCCTCTGTTTTGTTACTTCTATCAAGGGGCTGGACGTGACGCATGTCGGGATCGCCTATTGGAAGGATGGACAACTGACATTTATCCATGCCTCTTCTTCCGCTAAAAAGGTAATCATCCAAGCATCCTCCTTACGAGATTACGCCGAGGGGATAAAGAGCTGTAAAGGGGTATTGGTAGCCCGCCCGCTATCCATTCATTGAAATAACTCGAAGGCAAACTTGAATCCCATGCTTTGGTAATGCCAGCGATCGAATCCGGCGAATATCCCGATATTAAAGATATGGTTCCCTATCCCGTATCCGACTTCCGTATAGCTAGGCAAGACCGGTGTCCATAGCTGGCTCCAATAAAAGCGTTCGGAGAGGATATAGCGTGAGGCCGTTTGCATGAACTTTTTCGTGGAGTTGATGCGGAGAACCTTAAATAAGATAAAAGGGCTTTCATACATGAAATGTGCTTGTATATACTTATCGGAGGCATTGAACCACTCGCCTTTCAGTAGATTGAAGACTCCGCCAATCTGATCATCCCACGTATCGGGGAAATTCCTGCGGGTGAAATACCTAAAGTCTGCGAAATAGGTAGACTTCTGTTGTGTATAAAGACCGGCGCTGATATGATAGTTCAATCGTCTGCACAGGCCAAGCATAAGGCTTTGATGCACGTCCGCCTCTATACGTCCGTAATCTCCTGAGCTTTTCCCGACTCCGGGGATACCTCTCGCTATTTCGATTGATATCGTGGGATAGTAAGAATAGACATACTCCTTCCGGTATCCGTCCATGCGATAATATTGGCGGGGGGTATAGGAGAAACCGAGCGTGGGCGTAAAGTCATTATAATTTTGGCTAAGTATTTCCTCTACATCATCCCCGGGATCAATCGCCACTTTCTTTTTAGAGGGGATACGGCGATGGTAAGAGATGCCTGTTGTTAATTGAAACCCATTGAATAACTCGATGGAGTTTTTTATTTCTGCATAGTAATGCTTGAAATACTCAAGGTTTAAATCATCGAAATTGAAGGTGGAATCCTTCAATTCCTCATTGATCTTTTGGGTGATCTCGGAAGAATAACTCTCATTACTGTTTCCTACCTCTACCGATAAGATTCCCCGTTTCTGCGGCGAGTATTCCCAATCGCCTCCGACCTTGAAAAATATCTGCTTGCGCTTGAATACGTAACCAATCTCCGGACGGAAACGAATCTGTTTGTCACGGGCGAATGTCTTGCTGATACGGAATCGCTGTTTGTAAGTGATGCCGTTACGGGCGGAATAACCCAATTGGAACGGATTTAGAAAGCCGGAATATTTAATACGGGTCGTTTTATAATCCATATTGACCGTATTCGTCAACTGCTCCGTTAGCTTAACGTACTTCTGGAGATCATCGGCCGTATCGATTTTACTTATATTCTGCTCTTGGGCTTTACTATATAAGTGGGTTTCATCCGGACTCAAGGGATTGTCACGATGGATATTCCAATACGTGGAATCCCTGATAATAGGAACCGTATCGGACGAGAGTTTGTAATAATTGGTCAGGTCCAAGGATTTCCACTTATGGCTTTCGTTGTCCTCCTCCACCCATTCCACTTCCTGATACTTAAAGGAAGAATGGTAGGTGGTTGCCACCGCGTTTCCCAATACCCTGTATCGGAGGAATAGATCTGCCTTCTCGGGTAGGATGAACCGCCTGAAATCCCGTCCGTAGCTCATGACTAGGTTGAATTCGGCGAAAGAGTAACGACCGTTCATATCGATCTTGTCGATCGTCCATGACTGGTCGATGACATATAGATCCCCGCATACCAATTTCTGGCTCCATTGCTTCGGCAGGAAACGGATTTTGTAAATCGTCAAGCCGTTGATAGTCTCCAGCCCTTCCAAGTTGAACGTATAAAACTTAAAAGCGTTGCTGGCTATCGGCATGAAGATGGCATCATCGTAAGCGGTGGGGGAATATACGTTCAAATTCAAGAAAGCCAAGGCCTCCTGTTGCTTTTTCCCGTTGGGTATGCTGTTTCCGTTGACCGCCTTTAGATCATGAAGATAATTCTGCGGGGCGTTAAATTTAGATTGACTGACCATTTCAAAAAGCATATCCTTATTTTTCCGGTCGATAGGAAAGATATGATGGGCGAGACGTATTAACATATTTTGTTTTAAAATTTCTGTACGTCCTTTGATATAAATCTCAGCCTCGTATTTCGATACCGTATTTTGGTATTGGGCCGCTTTTTCGATGACAAGGTGCATGATCGAGTCCGCCCGTTCTCTCGTTTCTCGATTCCCCTTGCCAAAAGACAGGATCTTATCACTATAAGTATCAGTGCTCTTTGCGAAAATACTTATAGAGATTAAAATCAAGGTAAGTATCGAATATAACTTTTTCAACGATTTTACATTCTTTCCAGACAAACATAATGAATAAATTTCAGTTTAGACGTGAAAGAAAGTAAAATGTTACAATATGGTGTAATTAATCGTACAAAAGTTTTTATTTTTTCAAAAGAAAAATCGTATATTTGTGCTTCATAAGTATGTTATATAGCAGTCGTGGTTAAACAGCAAAAAGAAGAGGTCGATTTATCGGCCAGTTTATCAGAGGTGTGGAGGGTTCTGACTGATAAGGAACGTGAGATCCTCCGTAGTAATTCGACGATCCAGCATTTCAAACGTAACGAGTTGATTTATTGCGAGGGCGACGAACCAAAGGACATGATGTGCTTGTTAAAGGGTAAAGTGAAGATTTACAAGGATGGAGTAGGTGGCAGAAGCCAGATTATCCGAATGATTAAGCCTGTGCAGTATTTTGGTTACCGGGCTAGTTTCGCTCAAGAAGATTACTTGACGAACGCTTCCGCATTCGAGGCTTCTACGGTTTGCATGATTCCTATGACAGTGGTTACGGGCCTTTTAATGAGCAATCCGAATTTGGCTATGTTTTTCATCCGACAATTATCCATTGATCTCGGTATCTCGGATGAACGTACGGTTAACCTTACGCAAAAACATATTCGTGGGCGATTGGCTGAATCTTTGTTATTCCTGAAAGATAGTTACGGGCTGGAAGAAGACGGTGCTACGTTAAGCATCTATTTGGCTCGTGAAGATCTGGCAAATCTATCTAATATGACTACATCGAATGCTATTCGCACGTTGTCCACCTTTGTGGCGGAACGTATCATTGCTTTAGACGGTAGAAAGATTAAGTTGATAGATGAAGATCGGTTGAAGAAAATCAGCAAGATGGGATAATTAGATTATTGATCGTAAAAATAAGAAATAAAGGGGCCTTTTTAGTAAGGGCCCCTTATTTTTTATAGGATCGCTTGGCGTAGACGTACCAAACGTGTCAAAAGATCTTCCAATAAATCCAGTTTTAGCATATTGGCCCCGTCGGATTTGGCTTGGCTTGGTTCCGGGTGGGTCTCTATAAATAGGCCATCCGTGCCCACGGCTATAGCGGCTTTCGCTATCGTCTCGATAAGGGCGGGCAATCCACCGGTCACGCCGGAGGTTTGGTTCGGTTGCTGCAAGGAATGGGTTACATCCATAATGACTGGGAAACCGAATGTTTGCATTTGCGGGATACCCCGGAAATCGACAACAAGGTCGGTATAGCCGAATGTCGTTCCCCGCTCAGTGATCATGACATTATCATTTCCCGCGTCCACTACCTTTTGTACGGCGAATTGCATGGCACCCGGCGAAAGGAACTGTCCTTTCTTTATATTGACGATCTTCCCGGTCTCGGCCGCCGCTACCAATAAATCCGTTTGGCGGCATAGGAAAGCCGGGATTTGAAGGACATCGACATATTCGGCGGCCATGGCAGCTTCCGTTGTCTCATGGATGTCGGTAACGGTGGGAATATTGAACGTCTCGCCCACCTTCCGTAAGATCTTTAACGCCTTCTCATCCCCGATGCCCGTGAAAGAATCCAGACGGGAGCGATTCGCTTTCCGATAGGAGCCTTTGAATACATAGGGTATATGCAGTCTTTCCGTGATACCCACTATTTTCTCGGCGATACGTAACGCCATATCTTCCCCCTCGATTACGCAAGGACCTGCCATCAAGAAGAAGTTCTCGCTTTTATTTAGATCGTTTATTGTTATCATAGCTGATTATTTAGAATTCGCATTGTTGTCGCTATTTTTTCTTCGGTCGGTAGGGTGGCGTCTATCCAATGAATCTCGCAACCCCGGCGTTCCATGCCCCGGAACCAAGTCATTTGCCTCTTGGCGAATTGATGGATCGCTATCTCGAGTTGCGAGACCATCTCCTCAAAAGAAAGTTCCCCGATAATATATAAAGTAAGAAACTTATATTCCAATCCGTAATAGATCAGGTCCTCCGGTTTAACACCCGTAGCCAAGATCGTACGAACCTCATCCACCATTCCTTCGTCTAACCGGGTCCGCAAGCGTCTGGATATTTTTTCCCTACGTAATTCCCGGTCGATATGGATACCGATGATCAGGCTGTTGATCGGATTATATTCATTTACGTCTGGTGCCTGAGTCTTATAATACTCCTCGATCTCGATCGCACGGATAGCCCGCTGGGCGGTGTCCACGTCCGTTTTATTATGTAATATCTTATAAGAGGCGAGGATGGTTTCCAGTTCCTCCAAGGTTTTATTCCTCAAGGATTCCCTTAGCTCAGGATTTTGAGGCACGTCTAATAGCTTATATCCTTTTAGTACGGCCTCTATGTACATCCCGGTTCCTCCGCATAAGATCGGGAGTTTACCCCTCCGCTTCATATCCTCATAGACCCGGAAAAAGTCATGCTGATACTCAAATACGTTATATTTATAGCCGGGCTCGCAGATATCGATCAAGTGATAGGGGATTTGTTTTCCATTCACGTTGTAATCGGCCAAATCCTTACCCGTCCCGATATCCATAGAACGATAGATCTGCCGGGAATCAGCGCTGATGATCTCCGTATCCAACTGGGCGGCGAGAGCGGCGGCGAAGGTCGTCTTTCCGGAAGCCGTAGGCCCTAGAATCGTGATAAGTTCATATGATTTCATGATACAAACGTACGAAAAAAAAGGCCATCCTCAAAGAGGATAGCCTTTTCTATGTAGAGTGGTAATAAATTACTTACCAGCGATAACGCGAGCCATCTCACAAACTTTGTTTGAATAACCCCACTCGTTGTCGTACCAAGATACGATCTTAGCGAAGTTAGAATCCAAAGAGATACCAGCTTTAGCGTCGAAGATAGAAGTGTTAGCACAGCCACGGAAGTCAGTTGAAACAACTGCGTCTTCAGTATAACCAAGAACACCTTTCAATTCGCCTTCAGAAGCTTCCTTCATTGCAGCGCAGATGTCAGCCATAGAAGCCTCTTTCTCAAGAACTACTGTCAAGTCAACAACAGAAACATCAGAAGTCGGTACACGGAAAGCCATACCTGTCAATTTGCCGTTCAATACAGGTAATACTTTACCTACAGCCTTAGCGGCACCCGTTGAAGAAGGGATGATGTTCTCAAGGATACCACGACCACCTCTCCAGTCTTTCTTAGAAGGACCGTCTACAGTCTTCTGAGTAGCTGTAGCAGCGTGAACTGTTGTCATCAAACCTTTAACGATACCGAACTTGTCGTTCAAAACCTTAGCGATAGGAGCCAAGCAGTTAGTAGTACAAGAAGCGTTAGAAACGAACTGAGTACCTTTAACGTAAGTCTTTTCGTTAACACCGCAAACGAACATTGGAGTGTCATCTTTAGAAGGAGCTGACATTACAACATATTTAGCACCAGCTTCCAAGTGAGCCTGAGCTTTTTCTTTAGTCAAGAACAAACCAGTAGATTCTACTACGTATTCAGCACCTACTTCGTTCCAAGCCAATTCTTTAGGATCTTTGCAAGCTGTTACACGGATTTCTTTACCGTTAACGATCAATTTGCTGTTTTCAACATCTGCTTCGATAGTTCCGTTGAACTGACCGTGCATAGTATCATATTTCAACATGTAAGCCAAGTAATCTACTGGGCACAAGTCGTTAATACCTACGATCTGGATATCGTTTCTGTTCTGAGCTGCGCGGAATACGAAACGGCCGATACGACCGAAACCGTTAATACCTACTTTAATCATTTTGTTTAAATTTTAAAGGTTTTATAATACAATTTTAAAACACTCGCTTTTTCAAAATCAATCACTGGAAATTTCAGAATCATATCATCCGTTCTTTCCTGATTGCGTTGCAAAAATAAGAATTTCTTTTTGAACTTAGGCACGAAAAGTATTAAAATTAAGAAAAAATCAAGACGTTTTTTCAGCAAATTTCCTTGATGCCTCAGTAAGAAAGGATGTTTTATAGCATTTTGCAATCCATAGTTTACACGTTGCCTGAATTTCATCCAGCAAAACCTTCTACACAATGCATCCTCAAAACATAGGTTACAAAGTTTTTGATACATTTATTTCTTTTTAGGAAAAGACAAAAGCCCTCTCTACATGTTCTCTAACCAGACTTTTTTCTACACCTTATTTATATTATGCCAAGAAGAAATTATCCCTCTACATACTTCATATCCTCATTTCCGTAATATTTTGTAGCAAAAAGCCTGCCTCTGGATATTTCAAATAAAAGTTCTCGATATCTCTAAAAATTTTGTACAAAGGTTTTCTACTTTCGTACAAAAAATAAAAAAATATCGAGATGTTTTTCATAAAACATGCCCAGGTTTTTTGCAAAGCACTTGTAGTATTTATAAAAAAATATGAGTATCTTTGCACGCATAGAAAATCTTACAGATAGAATAAATATATGCAGGAAAAAATTATTATTCTCGACTTTGGCTCACAAACCACGCAGCTTATCGGCCGCCGTGTACGCGAGCTGAACATGTATTGCGAGATTGTTCCCTACAACAAGTTTCCACACAATGACCCGTCGGTTATCGGAGTTATCCTGTCAGGAAGTCCATTCTCTGTTTATGATGAAAAGGCTTTCAAGGTTGATCTGACCGATATCCGAGGCAAATATCCTATTTTAGGTATTTGCTATGGTGCACAGTTTATGGCTTATACCAACGGTGGAAAGGTAGAACCTGCCAATACTCGTGAGTATGGCCGTGCACACTTGGCAACGTTCGATCATGAGAATCCCTTGTTGAAAGGTATCCGTGAACACTCTCAGGTATGGATGAGTCACGGAGATACAATCACAGCTATCCCTGAAAATTTCGAAATCATCGCTTCTACCGACAAAGTTGCTGTAGCAGCTTATCAGGCTAAAGGAGAAAAACTTTGGGGTGTGCAATTCCATCCGGAAGTATTCCACAGCGAAGATGGTACTCAACTGCTGAAAAACTTCGTGGTTGACATCTGCGGCGGAAAGCAAGACTGGAGTGCTGCATCATTTATCGAAACAACCGTAGCCGAATTGAAACAGCAATTGGGCAACGACAAGGTTGTACTCGGTCTGAGTGGCGGTGTCGACTCATCAGTAGCAGCCGTATTGCTGAACAAAGCGATCGGTAAAAACCTGACCTGTATTTTTGTAGACCATGGTATGTTGCGTAAGAATGAGTTTAAGAATGTTCTTCATGATTACGAATGTCTAGGTCTGAACGTTATCGGTGTAGATGCAAGCGAAAAATTCTTCAGTGAACTGGCAGGCGTAACCGAACCGGAACGCAAGCGCAAGATTATCGGTAAAGGCTTTATCGATGTGTTCGATGAAGAAGCTCACAAGATACAAGATGTAAAATGGCTGGCTCAGGGAACTATCTATCCTGACTGCATCGAATCTCTGTCAATTACAGGTACTGTAATCAAGAGCCACCACAACGTAGGTGGTTTGCCAGAAAAAATGAACCTGAAACTATGCGAACCTCTTCGC
>ENA-OPDF01001342-OPDF01001342.1-human-gut-metagenome-genome-assembly--contig:-NODE-1342-length-14633-cov-3.541775_pt1 | contig 14633 bp, 8 predicted proteins | sample MGYA00241575_ERZ501501 | MGnify/ENA primary metagenome ERZ501501 (study PRJEB25962, sample SAMEA1972229) | human gut metagenome | biome: human gut; feature: human-associated habitat; material: faeces... | reverse complement strand
CCGCCTGCACAGCGCTTATCGTCATCGGAGGAAGCCACCACCGGGGCGGGGTTGCGCACGCCGGAGTAATCATCGTCCGGGTCGGGACGGCGGGGCGGGCGCTTGCCGCCGCTCACATACTCGCACACGCCCACCTTGTAGTACCGGGGCGCAAGGCTCTCGGTGCCGCAGCGCACCCGCAGGTAGCCGGATACCGGGTTCACCTCCAGCACAGTGCCCAGACCGTCCGGGGTGCGCACCGTGCTGCCCACCATGGGCATGATGCTGTTCAGGTACTCGTAGGCGCTCTCCTCGTAGGCAAGGCAGCACATCAGACGGCCGCAGGCACCGCTGATCTTGGTGGGGTTCAGCGAAAGGCCCTGCTCCTTGGCCATCTTGATGGAAACGGGCTGGAAATCCTTCAAAAAGCGGCTGCAACAAAAAGGCTGACCGCAGATGCCCAGACCACCGATCATCTTGCTCTCGTCGCGCACGCCGATCTGACGCAGCTCGATGCGGGTGTGGAAGATGCCGGCCAGATCCTTGACCAGTTCCCGGAAGTCCACCCGTCCGTCGGCGGTGAAGTAGAACATGATCTTGGAGCGGTCCAGCGTGTACTCGGCCTCCACCAGCTTCATCTCCAGCCCGTGGCGGGCGATGCACTCCTGACAGGTGTGGTAGGCGCGCTTTTCATCCTCGCGGTTCTGGCGCATCCGGCGGATATCCACGCTGTCGGCCATGCGGGTGATGGGCTTCAGCGCCTTGGGTACGGCGGCATCCGCCAGCTCCAGCACGCCCTGCACCACCTCGCCGCACTCCACGCCGCGGGCGGTCTCCACGATTACATACTCCCCGGCATGGATGACAGCATCACCGGGATCGAAATAATAGCTTTTGCCGTTTTCCTTGAAACGGACCGAAATGACTTTTTTCATAGTGTTCCTCGTTTTTGTATCGGATAAGCCCCGCAAGGGGCAGCTTTTTCAGTCTGCTGTTAGTATACCATAATCAAAAGCACATTTCTATGCAAAAAGAAAAGTCTTTATATCCCCTGAATTTTCCCCTCCCCTGCAATGATCCGCCCCGCTCAACCGTATGCAGTACGGAAAAGGTGTCGAAATTTTGTCCGGCGGCAGAAGGGAGGAAAGCGGACAGAATGCCGGTTTTGGGGCGGCAAAGTTGTGCGTTTCGCAGATTTTGACAGAACTTTCGCAAAAGATTCGCCGCACCTCTATTGAAAGCACACGCCTTGCGTGTATAATAGGAATGTTGAGAACCCATTGCCCCAAAGAGGGAGGAACTGTTGCGCCGGGCGGTGCTGCAGAGAAACGGTAGGAGAAGATGGAAAAATTCAGTGTCAAAAAACCATTTACGGTGCTGGTTGCGGTCATCATGGTGCTGATGCTCGGCTTTGTGTCGATCACCAAGATGAAAACCAACCTGCTGCCGAATGTCAGCACACCGTATCTGATGGTGGTCACCGTGTATCCCGGTGCCAGCCCGGAGCGTGTGGAGACCGAGGTCTCGGACGTGCTGCAAAACGCGCTTACGGTGCCGGGTGTTTCAAAGATCACCGCCACCTCGGCTGAAAACTACAGCCTGCTGCTGATGCAGTTCGTGGATGACACGGATATGGACAGCGCACTGGTGCAGGTGTCCAACAAGCTGGATCAGGCCAAGAGCGACCTGCCGGAGACGGCGCTGACTCCCTCTGTGATACAGTACAGCATGAACATGAACGCCTTTATGACCGTGGCTGTCAGCCGCGAAGGCAGTTCGGTGTACGAGCTTTCTGATTTTATCAAGAACACCATGACCCCCTACGTCCAGCGCAAGGGCGGCGTGTCCAGCGTATCCTCCAGCGGCCTTGTGGAGCAGCTGGTGCAGGTGCAGCTGAATCAGGAAAAGGTGGACGCCATCAACGAAAAGCTGATGGAGCTCATCGACAGCCAGCTGGAGGCGGCACACGCCCAGCTGGAGGATGCCGAGGCCCAGATCAAGGCCGGCCGCGCGGAATACGACAAGCAGTTCAAAAACTTCGGCAACACCGTGTCCAACTCGGTCATGGGCACCCTCAGCTCCGAGGTCGGCGAAGCCGTAGAAGTAGTGCGCAAGCAGGCGGAGGCGCTGCTGCAAAGCGTCAACAACCTGATCGCTGTGGTCAAGGAGCCTGAGGTGCAGCAGGCACTGATCGAGGTGCAGGCTGGTTTGCAGCGGGTCATGGACAAGTTCAACAACACCGGTATGCGGGATATCGACTCCCTCATCGAGATCGTATCCGAGCTGCGCGATATCACCGATAAGCTTTCCAGCGCCCTGCAGACCTTGCAGAACCGCATCAATACCGAGACCGGCACGCAGGGCGAGGGCGCTGCGGATCTGGCAGACGAGCTGCAGCTGCAGGAGAGTCTGAACGTCATCTATAAGACGCTGGACGACACCATCAAGGCCATGGACAACGTGCCCGGCATGATGGCGGAGTTCTCCAATGCACTGGGCAGCTTTAGTCAGCAGCAGCTCAACGCCTATATGCAGTTCACCGAGGCTCGCGAGATGCTGAACGAGTACGAAAAGCAGCTCAGCGAGGCAAAGACCCAGTACGAGGCTGCCAAGGAAAAGGCACTTGCCAGCGCCGACGTGACCAAGCAGCTGGATATCGAGACCCTTTCCAAACTCATCTACGCCCAGAACTTCTCCATGCCCGCCGGTTACGTTAAGGATGAAAGCGGCGAGTCGTGGCTGCTGAAGGTGGGCGAGGAATACGACAGCGTGGACGATATCCGCGGTGCACTGCTGCTCCATGTGGAGGGCTACGGCGACGTGCGCCTTTCCGATGTGGCAGACGTGGAGATCATCGACAACGCCGCCGACAGCTACACCCGCCTGAACGGCGAGCAGGCCTCGGTGCTGAAAATTTACAAGGACGACAGTTCCAGCGCAGGTGACGTATCTGCCAACTGTCTGGACGCTTTCAAGGAGCTGGAAGCCCAGTACGAGGGTCTGCACGTTGTGGTGCTGTCCAATCAGGGCAACTACATCAGCATCCTCATCAAGAGCATCCTCACCAGTATGCTGGTGGGTGCCGCACTGGCCATCGTCGTGCTGGCCATCTTCCTGAAGGACGTCAAGCCCACGCTGGTGGTCGGCGTCAGTATCCCCCTGTCGGTGCTGTTTGCCGTGGTGCTGATGTACTTCACCGGGCTGGACCTGAACGTCATGACGCTGGCCGGCCTGTCGCTGGGCATCGGTATGCTGGTGGATAACTCTGTCGTTGTCATCGAGAACATCTACCGTCTGCGCGGCCGCGGCGTGCCCGCCGCCCGCGCGGCGGTGCAGGGTGCACGTCAGGTGGGTATGTCCGTTGTGGCCTCTACCCTTACCTCGGTGTGCGTGTTCCTGCCGGCAGTGTTCTCTGCCAGCCTCATCCGCAGCCTGATGGGCCCCATGTCCCTGTGCATCGGCTACTGCCTGATGGCTTCCCTCATCGTGGCACTGACCGTGGTGCCCGCCGCCTCGGCTACCGTGCTGAAGAATGCCCAGCCCAAAAAGCTGGCATGGTTCGATAAGATCCAGAACGCCTATGGCCGCAGTCTGGAAAAGGCTTTGCAGAAGCGCTTTGTGCCGCTGGCAGCCGCCGTGCTGCTGCTGGTGTTCTGCTGCTGGCGGGTGGTCTCCATGGGCATCGTGCTGCTGCCCACCAGCACCAGCAACGAGGCCATGATCACCCTTTCCACCACCGACACCCTCTCGAAGGACGAGTCCTACGATGTGGCCGGTAAGGTGGTACAGGCCGTGATGGCTGTGGACGGCGTGGAGGAAGTAGGCATTACCCCCGACAACACTGTGGCGGGCATGGATGTCTCCAACCTCGGCCTGCCCTCCACCATTACCGACCTGCTGAACGCCGCCAACGGCTACGGCAAGTATAAGATCAACGTCAAGCTCAACGAGGAGCTTTCTTCTTCCAAGATCGACGCCGCCTGCAAGGCCATGGAGGAAGCCGTGGCCGGGGTGGCGGATTGCACCGCCACCGTCCAGCAGTACGGCATGACGGATGACCTGACCAGTCAGCTGTCCACCGGTCTGACCATCAAGATCTACGGCACTGACGCCGAGACCCTGACCGCCCTGTCCGAGAAGGTGGTAGACATCGTGAACAACACCGAGGGCTTCCAGAACGCCACCAACGGTCTGGGTGCGGGCGATTCCACCATCATCCTGCAGGTGGACCGCGATAAGGTACGCGCCAACGGCCTGACCGTTGCGCAGGTGTACCAGCAGATCGCGGCAAAGCTGACCACCACCACCACGGCACAGACCCCTGTTACCGTGGACGGCACCACCATGGATGTGCAGATCAGCAACAATCTGGACCCGCTGACCAAGGAAAACATGATGGACATGACCTTTGAGACCACCGTCATGTCCGCCGACGGCACCACCGCCACCGGAACCTGCAAGCTGTCGGATATCGCCAGCTGGACCACCGGCACCGCACCGGACTCCATCACCAGCGAGAACCGGAACCAGTTCGTCACCGTCACTGCCGAGACTGCCCCGGGCTACAACACCACGGTGCAGGCCCGTGCCGTGAAAAAGGCGCTGGATGCTTTTGCCCTCACTGATGAGATGCCGGAGGGCTGCTCCTTCTCCATGGGCGGCGAGAGCGACAGCGTCAACTATATGACCGACGAGATGATCCAGTGGATGGCACTGGCCTTGCCCTTTGTCTACCTTGTCATGGTGGCACAGTTCCAGAGCTTGCTGTCCCCCTTCATTGTGCTGTTTACCGTGCCGCTGGCCTTTACCGGCGGTCTGCTGGGCCTGCTGCTCACCGGTCAGCAGCTGACCATGATCTCCATGATGGGCTTCATCGTGCTGATGGGTACGGTCGTCAACAACGGCATCGTGTTCGTGGACTACGCCAACCAGCTGCGCATGGGCGGCATGGAGCGCCGCGCCGCACTGGTGGCTACCGGTAAGACCCGTATGCGCCCCATTCTGATGACCACCCTGACCACCGTGCTGGCCATGCTGCAAATGGTGTTCAGCAACGATATGGCAAGCCAGCTGATGAGCGGCATGGCCATCGTCATCATCTGCGGCCTGAGCTACGCCACCCTGATGACCCTGTATATCGTGCCTATTCTGTACGATATCCTGTTCAAGAAGCCGCCGCTCAACGTGGATGTTGGCAGCGACGAGGACTTGGACGACATCCCGGACGATGCCGCCGAGTTCATTGCCGCCCAGTCCTCTGCGGCACAGCCTCAGCCGGAAGTATAAGGCTTACAGCCCGTGTAACCAAAGCGCCCCGCATTTCCACCGGAAGTGCGGGGCGCTTTTTGCTATTGTAGGCACTTTCGATGATTCTAACAAAAAATTGCCGTAAAAATTGGATGGTAATTCTAAAAGGATTCCAACACAAAACTGTAAAACTGTGATATAATCATAAATACAGACAAGATGCAAAAGGGGGCAGTCTGCCCCTTTTGCATTTCCGAAAAAAGCTTTAGGAGGCGAGGCCCAATGGCACAGATCCGTTCCAAGCCCTTCGGTGTGACCAAAGAGGGCGCTAATGTTACCGAGTACATCCTCTCGAACCCCGGAGGAATGTCCGTCAGCGTGCTGGATTACGGCTGCGTGATCAAAAATATCATCGTCCCGGCCAAAAACGGCCCGGTGGATGTGGTGCTGGGTCACGACACCATGGCAGATTACGAGAACGACTTCACCTCGTCCGGCAGCACCTGCTGCGGTGCTTTTGTGGGGCGCTACGCCAACCGCATTGAAAACGCCGTCTTTACCTTGGGCGGCAAGACCTACCAGCTGGAAAAAAACAACGGCGAAAACCACCTGCACGGCTGTTTTTCCCGGAAAATCTATGAGGTGAAGTACTTCGGCGACACCCTGCTGATGGAGGCTGTAAGCCCTGACGGCGAGGACGGCTTTCCCGGCACCCTGAAGATCGCGGTGCGCTATACCCTCACTGACGACAACACCTTCCGCATGGACTACCGTGTGTCCTCGGACGCTGACACGATCGTAAACCTGACCAACCACAGCTACTTCAATCTGGACGGCGGCGGCGACGTGCTGAACCAGAAGCTGCGCATCTACGCCTCCCGCTATCTGGAGGGCAACAATACCACCTGCCCCACCGGCAACATCCTGCCCGTGGTGAACACCCCCATGGATTTTACTGCCGGTAAGACCATCGGCAAGGAGATCGACACCGGCTTCTCCCAGACCACCATGGTGGGCGGCGGCTACGACCACTGCTATGTCATCGACCGCGCACGCGGCTCCAGCCAGAGCATCTGCGCATGGGCGACCAGTGATAAGACCGGCATCAGCATGAAGCTGTACACCACCCAGCCGGGCATCCAGCTGTACACCGGCAACTTTTTGCAGGACTGCCCCGCCCCGGGCAAGGGCGGCGAGCCGCTGCGGAAGTACGGCGGCTTTGCCTTGGAGACCCAGCACTATCCGTGCAGCCCCTCTCACCCGGAGTTCCCCTCCACGGTGCTGCGGGCAGGCAAGGTGTTCCGCGCCACCACCACCCTGCGGTTCTTCACCGGCAAGCAGTGCGGAAAGCTTTAAAAATGATACACCATGCAAAAACGTCTGCTTCGGCAGGCGTTTTTTGCGTGACTGAGAAAGGGGTATCCTCCCTCTCCATTTCTATGTTTTGCACAAACGGCGCATTCTCTCCATGTGAAAAGTGCGAAAAATCTCTGTCAATCAAAAGTGCGTTGCGCGAAGATGCAACAAAAATATATCTGAATAAAGAAAGCGCCCCTTGCAGTCGGCGGCAAAAAGCGGTATGCTTTAAGCAGACCGGGCAGCGCCCGGCGCAAAGAGAAAAAGCAAGAAATACTATGTGAGAGAGGTACTCGGCTATGGCAATTTTGGTTTCCGGCGGTGCCGGCTACATCGGCAGCCACACCTGCATCGAACTGTTGAACGCTGGCTACGATATCGTGGTGGCAGATAATTATTATAACGCTTCTCCTGTGGTTCTGGACCGGGTCAAGCAGATCACCGGCAAGGATTTCCGCTTCTACAAGGCAGACATGACCCGCCGCGAGGACGTGGAGAAGATCTTCTCCGAGTGCCCGGACATTACCGCCGTCATCCAGTTTGCAGCCTACAAGGCTGTGGGCGAGAGCGTGTCCAAGCCCATCGAATACTACTACAATAACCTCAACTGCACGCTGGTCATTCTGGACGTGATGCGCCATCATGATTGCCATAACTTCGTGTTCAGCTCCTCTGCTACCGTCTACGGCGACCCCGCCAGTGTGCCCATCACCGAGGACTTCCCTGTGGGCGCTACCACCAACCCCTACGGCACCACCAAGGCCTTCACCGAGCGCATCCTGCAGGACGTCTGCAAGGCTGACCCCAGCCTGAATGTGGCGCTGCTGCGCTACTTCAACCCCATCGGCGCCCACAAGAGCGGCCTGATCGGCGAGGACCCCAACGGCATCCCCAACAACCTGATGCCCTACATTGCCAAGGTGGCTGTGGGCAAGCTGGAAAAGGTGCACGTCTTTGGCAACGACTACCCCACCCCGGACGGCACCGGTGTGCGTGACTACATCCACGTTGTGGATCTGGCCCGGGGCCATGTGTGCGCCATCCGCAAGCTGGAGACCGGCTGCGGTCTCTTCATCTGCAATCTGGGCACCGGCAAGGGTTACAGCGTGCTGGACGTCATCCATGCCTTCTCCAAGGCCTGCGGCAAGGAGATCCCCTACGTCATCGACCCGCGCCGCCCCGGTGATATCGCCGAGTGCTACGCCGACCCCACCAAGGCCAAGAACGAGCTGGGCTGGGTGGCTGAGTACGGCATCGAGGAGATGTGCGCCGACAGCTGGAACTGGCAGAAGAACAACCCCGATGGCTACCACACCGTGAAGTAACTTATAAAACCAAAGCACCGCATATTCTCGCCTGAGAGTGTGCGGTGCTTTTTTATGTCTATATTCTCTATTGACATCCGCTGTCAGTTAGCCTATACTACATTTGTTAACACAGACTAACACATAAGAACAGTACATATAAAAGAAGGCAACGGATATGACGTTAAAAGAGTTACAGATCGGCAAAAGCGCCATAGTGGATGCTGTGGGCGGTGCAGGCGCACTGCGGCAGCATTTTCTGGATATGGGTCTGATCCCCGGAGCAGAGGTCACGCTGGTAAAGCTGGCGCCCATGGGCGACCCCATGGAGCTGCGCATCCACGGCTATGAGCTGACCCTGCGTCTGGACGACGCGGCACAGATCACCGTGACCCCCACCGAAAAGACCCCGGCGGTGCACGCCCCGGTGGACGGAAAAATGGTGGAGCACCCGGGTCTTGGTGAGGGCGGCAAGTACCACACCAAGGAGGGGGAGCATCCCCTGCCGGAGGATAAGACCCTGACCTTTGCGCTGGCGGGCAACCAGAACTGCGGTAAGACCACCCTGTTCAACCAGCTCACCGGTTCCAACCAGCACGTCGGTAACTTTCCGGGCGTGACGGTGGACCGCAAGAGCGGTGCCATCAAGGGGCACCCGGAGACCGAGGTCACTGACCTGCCGGGCATCTACTCCATGTCCCCCTATTCCAGCGAGGAGATCGTTACCCGACAGTTCATCATCGGCGAAAAGCCTACCGGCATCATCAATATCGTGGACGCCACCAACATCGAGCGCAACCTCTACCTGACCATGCAGCTGATGGAGCTGGATATCCCCATGGTGCTGGCGCTGAACATGATGGACGAAATGCGCGGCAACGGCGGCACGGTGCGCATCAACAAGATGGAGGCGATGCTGGGCATCCCGGTCATCCCCATCTCCGCCGCCAAGAACGAGGGCGTGGACGAGCTGGTGGACCACGCCGTCCATGTGGCAAAGTATCAGGAGCGCCCCGGGCGGATGGATTTTTGCAGCGAGGATGACCACGGCGGTGCGGTGCACCGCTGCATCCACGGCATTCTGCACCTCATCGAGGATCACGCCAAGGCGGCGGGCATCCCGGTGCGTTTCGCCGCCACCAAGCTGGTGGAAGGCGACCCCCGCATTGAGGAAGCGCTGAAGCTGGACCCCAACGAAAAAGAAATGATCGAGCATATCATCGTGCAGATGGAGCAGGAGCGCGGGCTGGACCGCGCCGCCGCCATTGCGGATATGCGCTTCTCCTTTATTCAGGAGCTGGTGGCGCAGACGGTGGTCAAGCCCCACGAAAGCAAGGAGCAGCTGCGCTCCAACCGCATCGATAAGTTCCTTACCGGCAAGTACACTGCCATCCCGGCGTTTATCGCCATCATGGGTCTGGTGTTCTTCCTCACCTTCAACGTCATCGGCCTGTTCTTCCAGAACCTCATGGAAATGGGCATCGACGCCCTGACCGGCGTTGTGGACACCGCCCTGACCAACTGGAACGTCAACGCGGCGGTGCACTCGCTGGTCATCGACGGTATCTTTACCGGCGTGGGCAGCGTGCTGAGCTTTCTGCCCATCATCGTGGTGCTGTTCTTCTTCCTCTCCATGCTGGAGGATACCGGCTACATGGCGCGTGTCGCCTTTGTGATGGATAAGCTGCTGCGCCGCATCGGCCTTTCCGGCCGCAGCATCGTGCCCATGCTCATCGGCTTTGGCTGCACCGTGCCCGGCGTGATGGCAAGCCGCACCCTGCCCTCGGAGCGCGACCGCAAAATGACCATTCTGCTTACGCCGTTCATGAGCTGCTCGGCAAAGCTGCCCATTTACAGCCTGTTTGCGGCGGCCTTCTTCCCCCAATATGCAGGGCTTGTGATGGTGCTGCTGTACTTCACCGGCATTCTGGTGGGCGTACTGGCGGCGCTGCTGCTCAAGAGCACCGTGTTCAAGGGCGAGGCCGTGCCCTTTGTCATGGAGCTGCCCAACTACCGCCTGCCCGGCCTGAAGAACGTGGCGCAGCTGCTGTGGGAAAAGGCGCGGGACTTCTTGCAGAAGGCCTTTACGGTCATCTTTGCCGCTACCATCGTCATCTGGTTCCTGCAGAACTTTGACCTGCAGCTGCGGCTGACCGCTGACCCGCAGGCCAGCATTCTGGCGCGCATCGCGGGCGATATCGCCCCGCTGTTTGCCCCGCTGGGCTTTGCAGACTGGCGCATCTCCACCGCCCTCATCTCCGGCTTTATGGCCAAGGAGAGCGTGGTGTCCTCGCTGCTCATCCTCTTCGGCTCTACCGCTGCCCTGACCGCAGCCCTCACCCCAGCGCAGGCTGCACCGCTGCTGGTGTTCTGCCTGCTGTACACCCCCTGCATCGCGGCAGTGGCCTCGGTCAAGCGGGAGCTTGGCGGCAAGTGGGCAACCATCATGGTGGTGAACCAGTGCGCCGTGGCATGGCTGTGCGCCCTGCTGGTGCGTCTGGTCGCCGTGGCACTGTTCTGAACGCAATCATCATATTGAAAAAGAGAACCGGCGCGTCCGCAGGACGTGCTGGTTCTCTTTTTCTCTTGACATCTCCCTGCATCTGCACTATAATACTTCAAAAATGAACTGTCCATAAAAAGACAAAAAGGAGCGCCGCATGAACCCTACCATAGAGATCAGCTTCAAGACCGCGCAGGCGTACAGCGCCATGTGCAAGCCGCTGTGTCAGGAACTCAAGCTGCCCCAGACCGCCTTTGACATCCTGATGTTTCTGGCAAACAACCCGGACTGCACCACTGCCCGGGATATCGTGGAGATCCGCAAGATCAAAGCGAACCTTGTGTCGGTAAACGTGGATCGTCTGGTGCAGGAGGGGGATCTGGAGCGCCGCGCCGTGGCGGGCGACCGCCGCAAGACCCAGCTGCTGTGCACCGAAAAGGCGCAGCCGGTCATCGCACGGGGGCGCGAGGTGCAGGAGCGCTTTTTTGCCCGCCTGCTGGACAACACGGACGCTCCCACCCGGGAGGCGTTCTTCCGCACCATGGAGGTCATCGGGAAAAATCTGGACGAGATCTTAAAGGAGAATGGATAAAATGCACTTGCTGTTTACGGTGCTTGTCACCTTTTTTGCCGGCATGGGTGCCGGCCTTGGCACCGGCTTTGCCGGTATGAGCGCGGCGGCGGTCATCAGCCCCATGCTGATCACCTTTCTGCACATGGACCCCTACATGGCGGTGGGCATTGCCCTTTCCTCGGATGTGCTGGCCAGTGCGGTGTCTGCCTATACCTACCATAAAAACAAGAATCTGGACATCAAAAACGGCCTGATCATGATGGCAAGCGTGCTTGCCTTTACGGTGGTGGGCAGCTGGGTGGCCAGCAAGATGCCCTCCGCCACCATGGGCGGCTTCTCGGTGTTCATGACCTTCTTGTTGGGTGTCAAGTTCATCCTGCGCCCGGTCATGACCACCAAGGAAGCCATGCAGGGGGTCAGCGCGCAAAAGCGTGCGGTGCAGTCGGTGGTGTGCGGCGTGCTTATCGGCTTCATCTGCGGCTTTATCGGCGCGGGCGGCGGCATGATGATGCTGCTCATCCTCACCAGCGTGCTGGGCTACGAGTTGAAAACTGCCGTGGGCACCAGCGTGTTCATCATGACCTTTACCGCCCTGACCGGTGCGGTGTCCCACTTTATGATCGGCGGCACGCCTGATTGGCTGGTATGGGGCTTGTGCGTGGTGTTCACCCTGCTGTGGGCGCGCATTGCCGCCGTGTTTGCCAACAAGGCCACTCCCAAGACCCTGAACCGCGCCACCGGCGTCGTGCTGGTGGTGCTGGGCGTGGTCATCATGGGCTTCAACCTTCTGACCTGAAAAACGATTTAAATGCGCGCCGCGCTGCTCTGCGCATAATCAGCGGAAGTATTATTCTTAAATAGATCAATGCCGGGCGGTCTGCGGACCGCCCGGCATTGCATTTTCACGGGAAAGGTCGTAAAGGAGAACTGCATTCCTTTCTGTGAAAAATGAACCGGGAAAATCCGCAGATTTTCCCGGTTCTCAAATTTAAAATTGTTTTTCCTCTATTGATGCGCAGAGCAGCGCGGCGCGCATTCCAAACCGTCAGCGCTTACTTGCTCTCTACCTTTTCCTCGATGGTGGAGTGGTCGATGACCCAATCGGCAGCCTTGCGGATGCCCTCGTTGCGGCGCAGGGCGGCAACGTCGGTGCCTGCCTTGATCTCTTCCACCGTCTTTTTGGTCTTTTCGGCGCGCTCAGCCAGCTGCTTGTCGATCTCCTCATCGGTGGGCAGCAGGTTCTCCTGCTGTGCGATCTGTAGCAGTGCCATACGGGCGCGGGTGTTCTTCTCTGCGGCGGCACGCACCTTGGCAGTAAAGCTCTCGCGGGTCTCGTGGATCTGGCTCAGATAGGTGGTCAGGCTCATGCGCTGCATCTGCAGCTGCTGCTGGATGACCTGCATCTGCTGCTGGTAGGCGTTTTCCACCAGAATGCTGGGGATCTCGCCCTCTGCGGCATCGGCCAGCTGACCAAGGATCTGATCCTTGGCGTGGTTCAGCGCACCGCCGTGGCGGCCATCGAACAGCTGCTGCTTCACGAAGGCGCGGTACTCCTCCATGGTCTCCTTGCCCATCTTCTTGGCAAAATCGCTGTTCAGGGCAGGCAGCTGACGCACGCACACGTCATGCAGCTTGATCTTGAACACAACGGGCTTGCCGGCCAGCTCCTTGTTGGGGTAGTTCTTGGGGAAGGTGACGTTGATCTCGAACTCGTCCCCTGCCTTGTGGCCCAGAATGCCATCCTCGAAACCGGGGATCATGCGGCCGCTGCCCAGCTGCACGGACTGGTCCTTTGCCGTGCCGCCCTTAAAGGCCACACCGTCCAGAAGACCCTCAAAGTCCATGTGCACCACGTTGCCCTTTACAGCGGGGCCCTTGTGGGGCACCAGCTCTGCGGCATAGTTGCGGCGGCGCTCCAGCACCGTGTCGATCTCCTTGTCGGTCACCTCCGGGGTGACGCACTGGGAGGTAAAGCCGGTGGTCTTGGTCAGCTTCAACTCGGGCTGCAGCGCCACGGTGGCGGTAGCCACAAAGCCCTCGTCCTTTTTCACGCTTACCAGATCGTAGCTGGGATCATCCACCGGCGCAAAGCCGTGTTCTTTCAAAGCAGCCTCGTACAAAGCAGGCACATCCTGATCCATCAGGTCGTTGATGGCATCGTACCAGAAGGTGTGCTCGCCGCGGTCAGCCTCGATCTGTGCGCGGTCGGCCTCGCCCTTCTGGAAGCCCTTGATGGTATAAGTGGCGCGGGTGCGCTCATAGACCGCATTGGAGGCGGCCTCCAGTTCCTCAGCCGTAGCGCTGAAGGTCATTTTGCAGACACTCTTTTCAGGAGTTTCCACGCTTACCAGTTTCATAGGATCTACCCTCCGTGTTGTTCCCTTGGCGGCGGGGCGGCGCTGCAAGGCAGCAGCCAGAACGCCATTTTGGGGACATTTTCAAACATTAATAAAGTTATTATAGCACAAGTGCAGCAAAAGCGGTATAATAAACTTGATAAAAATGTGCCGTTTTGGCAATTTTAGTCCATTCAAGCAGGAAAAAAGCGCGTTTTGCGGCAGCAGCTGCCGCGCAAAAGTGGGAAAACCCTCAGGAAAGGAAGGCTGTCCCCTATGCGATTATTTGATGTTCTGGGCCCGGTGATGATCGGACCCTCTTCCAGCCACACCGCCGGTGCGGCAAAGATCGGCTATACCGCACAAAAGCTTCTGGGCGAAGTGCCGGCGCAGGCAGACATTGGCCTGTACGGCAGCTTTGCCACCACCGGCAAAGGGCACGGCACCGACCGTGCATTGGTGGCGGGGCTGCTGGGCCTGCGCCCGGACGACCCCCGCCTGCCGGACAGCTTTGCATTGGCCGCGCAGCGGGGGATGCAGTTCAGCATCCACCCGGTAGAGCTGCGCTCTGCCCACCCCAACACCGCCGTGCTCACCCTGACCAGCCGCACCGGGCGGCAGCTTTCGCTCAAGGCGGCGTCGGTGGGCGGCGGACGCATCCGCGTCACGGAGATCGACGGCGTACCGGCGGATTTCGGCGGGGACAGCAACACCCTCATCATCCACAACGAGGACACCCCCGGCTGCATTGCCGAGGTGACCATGGCGCTGGCACTGCGGCGCATCAATATCGCGTCCATGCAGGTGTTCCGCGCCGCTGCGGGCGGCTATGCGGTGATGGTACTGGAGTGCGACTCCCACATCCCCCACGCGCTGGAGCGGCAGCTGGCGGTGATGCCGGGCCTGCTGAAGGTGACCTGTCTGAACGTGGACGAGCCGGAAGAAACGGAGGAATGAGCCATGGCATTTTTGTCCTGTGAAGAGATGCTGGCCGCCGCCCGCAGCCAGAAGATCACGCTGGCAGAAGCGGTGCTGCGCAGCGATTTGGAGGAGAGCCGCCTGACCGAGGCGCACAGCCGCGCCGCCATGCGGCATTTGTGGCAGGTGATGCAGGCCACCAGTCAGGAATACGACCCCACGCAGCGCAGCCGCAGCGGCCTTTCCGGCGGCGATGCCGCCAAGGTGGAGCAGGCGTGGCAGCAGGGACGCCTGCTGGGCGATGATTATCTGGCCGCAGTAACAGCGGAAGCCCTAAAAACCGCCGAGTGCAACGCCTGCATGAAGCGCATCGTGGCCGCGCCCACGGCGGGCAGTTGTGGGGTGCTGCCGGCGGT
>ENA-OPDF01001335-OPDF01001335.1-human-gut-metagenome-genome-assembly--contig:-NODE-1335-length-14683-cov-2.576497_pt1 | contig 14683 bp, 14 predicted proteins | sample MGYA00241575_ERZ501501 | MGnify/ENA primary metagenome ERZ501501 (study PRJEB25962, sample SAMEA1972229) | human gut metagenome | biome: human gut; feature: human-associated habitat; material: faeces... | reverse complement strand
TGTAAGTGCAGTAATATTAAAAAGCCCTTTCTATAAAAACAATACAAAACTGAAATCTTGCATACAATGGGAACTTTATGGTATCATTTACGCTTGATGCCGTAAAGTTTCTTTTGATTTACAGATAATTACAAAATACATACTGGTTCAAGCATGGTATACAACAGGGTCATACGTGAAGAGGATAGCCTATCAAGTAACAGTTTTTGTATCTATGCTGTAGATACAAAAGAAAAGAAGATTTACATCACCTATTTCGGTGCCTATAAACCTTCTAATGATCGTAACTATCCGGAGATTCATACAATCTCGTATAATTAAAATTTACCGACCTATACAATGATAGATAAAGCCGGCTTCCTCTAACTCTGTCTTGTCATAAATATTACGTCCGTCTAAAATTAAAGGCGTGGACATCAATTTCTTGATAACAGACCAAGAGGGCATACGAAATTCTTTCCATTCCGTAACAAGCAACAGAGCGTCCGCGTCTATCACGGTCTCATAAATATCTTTGCCATATGAAATCATCCCCACAGGTAAACGTCTTTGAGCCTCGGGCATTGCAACCGGATCATAGGCGGAAATTACACATCCGGCTTCTTTCAACTTTTTGATTAAGACTAGCGAAGGAGCCTCTCGCATATCATCCGTTTCCGGCTTAAATGCCAATCCCCATAAAGCAATTCGCTTACCTTGTATATCTCCTCTAAAATGTTTCATTAATTTACGGAACAATATCGATTTCTGCTCCTCGTTTACGGCTTCCACCGCTTCTAGGATACGCATTTGGTAACCACTGTTGGCTGCGGTCTTCACAAGCGCCTTAACGTCTTTAGGAAAACAAGACCCACCGTATCCACAACCCGCATATAAGAAACGACTACCTATACGGGCATCCGTACCGATTCCTTTACGTACCATATTAACATCCGCCCCAACTATCTCACACAAATTGGCAATATCATTCATAAAACTGATGCGAGTAGCCAACATAGCGTTCGCCGCATATTTTGTCATCTCCGCAGATGGCACATCCATGAAGATTACACGGAAATTATTTAACAAAAAAGGACGATACAATTTCGCCATCAACTTCTGAGCACGATCAGACTCAACCCCAACAACAACCCGGTCTGGACTCATAAAATCCTTGATAGCCGCACCTTCTTTCAAGAATTCAGGATTAGAAGCGATATCAAATTCAATACTCACATCTCGCAAGGCTTGTTCCTCCTTGATCGCTTTCTTGATTTTCTGGGCAGTGCCTACCGGAACCGTACTTTTCGTAACAACCAAGATATATTTATTCATATAGCGTCCTACCGTACGGGCAACCTCAAGCACATACTTCAAGTCTGCGCTACCATCCTCATCGGGAGGTGTACCAACCGCACAAAACAGTACCTCGACCTCATTCAAACATTCTTTTAAATCAGTCATAAAATGAAGACGACCAGCTTGGGAATTGCGTGCCACCATCTCGTCTAGCCCCGGTTCATAGATAGGAACTATGCCTTTCTTTAGATTCTCAATCTTTACCTTATCCACGTCCACACAAAAGACCTCAGTCCCCATTTCCGCAAAACAAGTACCCGTTACCAACCCGACATAGCCTGTACCTACAATCGCTATTTTCATATATATCTATTACTTATGTTTATAGTGCATTTAAAAGAGATACAAAAGTAAGACTATTTCAAGAATTATACATAACTTTGGAAGCTTTTTTGGCATAAGCATGAACTAAAAAAGGAAGTCAATATGAAAATTATCTCTGAAAATCAGATTAAAGATTTAGGAATTACGCCTGCGACCTGTGTAGATTGGGCGAAAGAAAGTTTCTCTATAAAAAACAAGGCTCAATTACCCGCAAAAATAAGTGTACACCCCCAAGGTAATGACTTTTTCACTTCCATGCCCTGCCTCTTACCCCAAGAATTCTCTAGGTTTGGAATCAAGGTGGTTCATCGTATTGTAGGTGGCATACCTGCTTTAGGAAGCGATATCCTACTCTATGATTCCAATACGGGAGAACTATTAGCCCTATTGGGTGGAGATTGGATAACCGCTATGCGTACAGGAGCTGTCGCCACTCTCGCTATCCAAACATTAAAAGCGACCGATGCCACTACTTACAGTTTCATCGGCTTAGGAAATACAGCTAGAGCAACTATGTTATGTTTACTTGATAGCCCAAAAAATACGCATCATACAGTTCAGCTATTAAAATATAAGGATCAAGCGGATTCCTTTATAGAGAGATTCGGGGCTTATCCCAATGTTACATTCTCGATCATAGACAATATAGAGAATCTCATATCCAACTCAGATGTTATTATCAGTTGTATAACAGACGCAAGCAACTTGATCTGTCCGAAAAATGACCTATTTAAAGAAGGATGCCTAGTCGTGCCGATACATACGAGAGGATTTCAAAATTGCGATCTCTTTTTCGACAAGGTATATGGCGATGATACCGATCATGTGAAGGGATTCCGTTATTTTTCCCAATTCAAACAATATGCCGAGCTAGAAGACGTTTTATCAGGTAGAACGGCTGGCAGAGAAAATGACCATGAACGGATATTAAGTTACAATATAGGTCTTGGTCTACATGATATTCTATTCGCAAGTAAAATTTATGATAGTTTATCTGCGCAATCTCCAGAGATTAAGATAGAAAGAGAGGTATCAAAATTCTGGATATGATATCGGTTTACATTATATGCAGCGTTTTAGATAATAGAATCATCTTATAAAGACAACCCCTTCTCGGTTATGTACAGTCAAATTGATATTTTGACAGTAAAATCGACAGGGGTATTTGTTTATACAATTAAAAAAGAATAAGATATGCAAGCGATCATATTAGCGGCAGGCATGGGCAAACGCCTTAAAGAGTTGACAAAAAACAACACAAAATGCATGATTAAGGTACATAATCAAACCTTAATCGAACGTATGCTTAAACAACTGGAAGCTCTATCTCTGAAACGTATAATTATCGTGATAGGTTATAAAGGAGAAAAGGTACGTGAGCTTATCGGAGATAAGATAAACAACACTCCTGTTCTTTATGTAGAGAACAATGTATATGATAAAACAAATAATATATACTCGCTATATCTCGCTAAAAACTATCTGGTGGAGGACGAGACAATTCTACTTGAATCCGATCTAATTTTTGAGAACTCCATTCTCAGCAAATTGATAAACCATCCCTATCCAAATTTGGCAGTAGTTGCCAAATACCAAAGTTGGATGGATGGTACCGTCGTACGGCTGGATGAGGATAACAATATATTGAACTTCATCTCAAAGAAAGCGTTTCAATTTTGCCAAAAGGAGTCTTATTACAAGACCGTAAATATATATAAATTCAGTAAGGAATTTTCCACTAATAAGTATATTCCGTTCTTGGAAGCTTATTGTAAAGCCCTCGGTAATAATGAATACTACGAACAAGTTCTAAAGGTAATATCCTTATTAGACAGACCGGATTTAAAGGCCTTGACGATTACAACCGAAAAATGGTATGAGATAGATGACCAACAGGACTTAAATAATGCGGAAGCCTTATTTTCGGAAGGCAAGCAAGCTTTATCTTTATACGGCAAACGTTACGGTGGATACTGGCGTTTCCCTATGTTATTGGATTTCTGCTATCTTGTCAACCCTTATTTTCCAAATACCCGATTGAAGGAAGAAATGAAAGCTAATTTCGATACTCTCCTTACCGAATATCCTTCCGGTATGCAAGAAAACGCTCAACTAGCCGCCCGTTATGCGGGAATATCCTCCGAACAAATCATCGTAGGAAACGGAGCGGCCGAGTTAATCAGTGGTTATATGCGTATGACCTCTAAGTATACCACAGGAGTTATATTACCAACATTCGAGGAATACCCGAACCGTTTGGCCCCTAAGCAGCTGGTGTATTATACTCCCAGCAACCGAGACTTCTCTTATACTGCTTTAGACATTATATCTTTCTTTGATAACAAACCGATTGAGCAACTTTTGATAATTAACCCTGATAACCCATCTGGAAATTTATTATCTAAAAATGAGATATTTGCGCTAGTCGAATGGTCCGAACGAAAAGGGATTCGTTTAATCATAGATGAATCTTTCCTTGATTTCGCAAATCCTGAAAATAAACTTTCCCTGTTAGATAAAGAGCTTTTAAACAAATATCCACATTTGATTGTCATTAAGAGCATATCAAAGTCATACGGCGTTCCCGGATTACGATTAGGTTTCTTAGCGTCGGGAAACAAAGATCTCATACGAGCGTTAAAAAAAGATATATCAATTTGGAATATCAACTCCTTCGCAGAATTCTATATGCAGATTTTCATAAAATACAGTGATGACTACGACAAAGCCTGCCATAAATTCTTAAACGAAAGAGAGCGTTTCTTCCAAAATCTACAGGCCGTCTCATATCTTAGGGTTATTCCCTCAGCCGCAAATTATTTCTTATGTGAAGTAACCGATACTTACACATCGGAGGAACTTTGTAGCTCTTTATTGTCGGGAAATAGTATCTTGATAAAAAACTGTGGAACTAAAGCAGGGTTCGAAGGGAAACAATATATCCGAATCGCTATCCGGAATAAGGAAGACAATGATAAGCTAACAGAAGCGTTGACTTCATTGAATAAATAAGGAAATTCAATCCGGTCTTTATTATATGGAAATAAAAAAGAAGCTCAAGAATCCTATGGTTATAAATTTTATCTCCTTGGCATTGCTCCAAGGAGTTAATTATTTATTACCTTTATTATCATTCCCTTTTCTTTTCAGAGTACTCGGTGTAGAACGCTGGGGACTCGTGACGTTCGGCTATGCCTTGATGCAATATTTCATTATGTTCACGGATTTTGGCTTTAACCTATCAGCCACGAAATATATCTCTGAGCATAAAACGGATTTAGGTAAAATCAACTCTTACCTAAATAGCACAATGCTTGGACGTTTCTTTTTATGCGGGGTCAGTTTCGCCATACTACTCATCCTGATCACTTGTTTTGATAAGTTTAAATCAGAGTCTTCTTTTTATCTCCTATATTTTGGTATGATCATAGGCAATGTTATGTTCCCTATGTGGTTTTTTCAAGGCATGGAGAATATGAAATACATTACGGTATTCAATATCGTAGCGAAATCATTGAGTTTCCTTCCCTTTTTCATCTTCATTCGAAAACCGGAAAATTATATATACGTACCGATATGCTATAGTTTTGGCTTTATTCTTGCCGGGATCGTTAGTATCTTTATTGTTTACTTCAGAATGGGGATGAAATGGTACTTCACATCGATCGAAGAAGTTAGTAACTCCTTAAAAGATAGTTCCACTTATTTTCTCTCCCGGGCCTCGACCTCTTTGTTCACCACAAGCAACTCGTTTCTATTGGGTTTGATTTGCGGAAACACAGCGGTGGGTTACTATTCGGCAGCAGAGAAGCTATATCAAGCGTACAATCAGTTATTGACACCATTCACTGGGGTTTTATTTCCGCATATAGCGAAAAGTAGAGATGTCTTGTTCTTTAAAAAAGTATTCTATAGAATAACATTCTCCAATTTCTTTTGCGTAACGACCGTACTTTTATTCTCAAGTTACGTATTAAGATTTGTCTATGGGACAGCCGATCCGGATATCTTAGAAGTATTCCGGATACTTGTAATCGCTTGTTTCGTAACCATCCCCTCTATGTTACTAGGATATCCATTTCTGGCGGCCATGGGGCACCCTCTATATACGAACTATACAGTTATGACCACCTCCATGGTACACATCACTGGATTAGCGATCCTATATGTTTGCGGAATGATCGCCCCTATCACGGTAGCAATGATGGTAGTCGTGTCTGAGACACTTCTTTTCCTTTTCCGTATTTGGGGGATACGTAGGTTCGGGCTATTCCGAGCGTAAGAAGCTGAGGCAAATTTGACAAGCGATTTAAGAAAAGACATGTCTTAGCTTCATCAACCAAGTATCTTAGGTTCGTTGGCAAAGTATGTTAAGTTACTTTGCCGATGAAGTTAACTTACTTTTTTGCCCAACTTTCCCACAAAACGCAAATTCTCGATAAAAGGTCGTAATAGCCATAAAGATTTAAAAGTTTATGGCTATTACAACATATAGTTCATTGTATTAAAATGCGTGTATTTGGATGCACATTAAAAGTAGTAGAAGAAAATTGCTTTGCGGTCACGTACACGGTTTCTACACTATCAAGCCCAGTAAACCTAAACAAAGAAAGGCAAGGTCTCACGTCTACTGTTCGTAAAACATAGTTCGATGAGCAATCAATATATTGCAACGCAGGATTACCAGATAAATCTAACGACTGCAAAGCACAGGACCTACAATCCAAGTTTTGCAGGCTAGGATTACCTTTTATATTCAACATCTTAAGTTGAGAATTTGATGGACACCTCAAGGTTTCCAATAACGGGGAATTACTCGTATCCAAACATTCTATATCCATGTTAGAACATAGAAGATAAATTAAATTAGTTTTCTCGCTCAAGTCTAATTCTTTAATGCCCACCCATTCCATTGTTACCTCTTCCAACGCTCCGCAATCAGCGAACGACAACTCATCTTGATATAAATGATAAATTTTCAAGTATTTAAGAGATTGACATCCATTCAAACGTAAAAAAGCACTAGGATTATAATTATAAAATTCCAGATGCTCAAGGGAAGCACATCCACTAAGATCTAAGCCGGAAAACTTTCAGTTGTATATAGTTTTAGGCCTCGGATACTTTTATTGAAATCCAAGCAAGTTAATCCATAGCAATCTAAAAACAAATTAGGACAATCACTAACATCTACTTCCCCCGCATTTCCCTCCAACCGGGTATTATCAAGGCTCGTACAACCTTTAAACTGTAATGAGGTCAGGAGGCTAGAAGTTATATACAATGATTCCAACGCTGAACAATTCTGGATATCAACAGAAGAAGGTTGGGCATCCAACCGATAAGTCAAATTCCGCAAATTAGGATAAAGACTTCCTTTTAGTTCTTTTATCGTCATATTATATACCGTGATACTTTCTAAAGCATGATTCTTACTTAAATCCAAAACACCATCTCCACTATCAATATTCCCTTCAAACGAATACAATCTGATAGGTCTATATTGCCAATGCGTCTACTTTCAAACGTTTCCAAGCCAACACACCCTTCCAAGTTAATCGAATACGCATAATCAGCGGCTAAACTTTTTAAAGACTTACAACCTTTCAAGTTCAATGCATAATTCTTACCTGTAGGAGTAAATTCCTCTAATGCTTCGCAACCACTCAAATCAATATCCATTAAACCAATAGCTCCCGTAAAAGCAATGCGCTTCAAACGTTTATTATTCTTTAAATCTAAGTTTTGGAAACTAGCCCCATCTGAGTAATATGCGATAGATGATAGCTGCTCCAAGGACGGCAAATCATTAAGAATAACTCCTGTTGTCTTTATTTTGAGGCATAAATTCTTTAATTGCTTACAAGCATTTATATCTATCGATTCAAGAACCACCGTAGAACAAGTCAAACTATCTAACTTACAATCTTCGGGAAGCTTCAGATAATTGGTATGGGAATTACATACCAAGATCTTTAATGCTTTATTCTGACTAAGATCTACAGAATCAACCAGTGCGTAAGTCAATGACTCTAACGAAGTGAAAAACTCAATCCCTTCATTGATCCGTAAGATTTGAACTCTTCTCCCGGATCCATAATGTAATCTTCCCATTCAGCCCTCCTTTACCAGGAGGAGTTGGGGTCGGATCAGGAATCGGGTCTTCTTTTCCACATCCCACAATAAACACAATCGCAAATACATAGGCAAACCTTTTCAATGTTTTCATAATTATCTCCATCTAATATTATTAGATATAAATGGAAAATAGAAACATATATTATCGTATATTCCTTATTTAATATGTAATGTATTTGAAGAAAATATCATTTTACCATTTCTTCTACCTATAGTATAACCAATATCTGATAATCCAGCTGTCGGCATATAACCACATTCTGGAGAATAATTTGAAGTAACAATAAAATCCTCAGACTCATAAACGTCAATTTCACCCTGCCTCGTATCAACAATATATATTGTATGCGGCAGAACGCCTACCAACTAAGCCGTTGAAGTATCAAACGCCATTTTAATATTAGAAGAAAGAATTCGTATCGCACTACACCCTCTAGCCACACAATATTCATTAGTTCTTGATATTGCTCTCAGATTCTCAGGTACAACATCTGTTGTATCCTGCATATTTATAGACAAACATGCTCCATCTCTCACTCCCAAATTAGAATTTAACAAATCTTCATTTGAGCAAGAAACAAATAAAGTCAAACAAAATAAAAATATGCATATAGATAATCTTCCTAAAAGAAAAAAAATTCAATAATATCTCAGTTCTTCATTTTCACCAGATACGAACAAAAATCTATCAATCAACAATTTACACACTTTCATACAAACCACAAAAAGCAAATAAATGCAAAAAGGATGATGAAACATAGTTTATTCCAAGAATAACCCATAACTTTGTTTCTTAATATAAATATGTACAAGTTACTCAACGTACTCTTATAAAAGTATGATACAGTCTTTGATTAATAAACATTTTTTCAATCTGCTTCTTTTCACCTTGACTTTTGGTATATTGTTATACGATGCCATCGGGTTTGATTATACAGATGAAATTTGCGCCTTATTCCTGTTCGTTTTATTCGGTATATATCTGTTTTCCACATCCGACTGGAACTTCAACAAGGGCTTTTTAACAACCATTGGTATTTTCCTGTTCTATTTTTGCTACTCCCTATACATTGGAAGTAATACGAAAACAGCGATAATATCAGATATGTTAATCCAGATCAAGCCTTATCTCGCTTTTTTCTGCGTATACTCAATGATGCCAAGATTTAGCGAATCCCAGAAAAATATCATGAAATCAATATGTCTTGTATTTTGGTTTCTCTTGCTTCTGATGGGACTAGGGAAAGCTGTAGAGCCTAGGATTTTATTCCATCTCATGGGACATCCGGCTTATTATGCGGCAGCCGTTGTATGCGTTTCCCTTTGTTATTTGTATTGCAGTAAGTTCACTAATCTGGATAAGATTACATTTGTTGCTTTATTGTCTATTGGACTAATATCTGGTAGATCTAAATTCTATGGATTTTTCGCTCTAGCCACATTTATCACGTTCTACTTCTCAAATATAAAGCAGTTCAAGTTAGACGCAAAGAATATTACGATCATATTACTAACTATTGTCGCAGTATTATTTGTCGCTAGAGAGAAGATCTATTTCTATTTCTATCAGACATTAACCAGCGAGGTAGACAAAGACATGATCGCCCGGTATGTATTATATGCGACTGCCCCACAGATATTAATAGATTACTTTCCTTTCGGTAGCGGGTTCGCCAGTTTTGGGACTTTCTCCTCAGGAGTGTATTATTCGAGTATCTATTCAAAATATGGAATAGATGGAGTATGGGGTATGAGTAAGGACCACTACAACTTTATAGCGGATACCTACTATCCTTCTTTAGCCCAATTTGGCATTGTAGGTATTATCTTATACATCACTTTTTGGATCTATATCCTTATGAAGGCAATTAAATTCCATAAAAGGACATATAATATGAAATGCTTATCGATGGTATTGATGATCATTGGTTTCTTTATCATTGAGGGCACTACCGACTCAACATTTACAACGCATAGAGGCTTTTTTGTCCTTATGCTATTAGGTTTAATATTATCAGATTTGAAGAACGGGGTGACAGATGAAATTCATCCAAATGCAAAAGAGTTACAAGATGAAAATACTTCAGATAAATAAATACTTTTTCAAAAAAGGAGGTGCGGAAACCGTCTTTTTCAACACGATTCAGCTCCTCGAGAGACATGGGCACACAGTTATCCCATTCAGTCTTAAGAATAAGAAGAACGAACCTTCTCTTTATGAGTCGTATTTTGTAGACTATCCAGAACTATCGGAGTCTTCTTTACCCAAGAAAATAAAAAATTTACCGGCTTTTATCTATAACAAAGAAGCTGCACGTAAATTAGAGAAGTTGATTCAAAAGGAGAAACCGGATGTAGCACATATACATCTGATGTTTAATAGTATGTCTGTATCGATCTTACCAGTCCTCAAGAAATACAATATTCCTATTATCATGAGTGTCCACGACTATCGTTTAGTCTGTCCTGCATACACATTCACGGATGGAAAAAGGAATTTTTGTGAGCGTTGTAAGACCGGGAATTACTACAATTGCATAACACACAAATGCTCAAAAGGTAGTCTCATCAACAGTTTCATGTTGAGTATGGATAGTTATTTCCGATCAAAATTCTATTCTCCGATCGATTACATCAATCGATTCATATTTGTCAGCAAATTCTCTATGAATAAGCATATTCAAGTAGAGAACCGATTCAAGGATAAATGTACCTATTTGTATAATTTTACCCCGAAGGTAGAAGATTACAGTTCAACAAAAGGAGATTATATCTTTTTCTTTGGAAGAATATCCGAGGAAAAAGGTATCCTCACCTTATTGAATGCGATCAAGCAAGTTCCTGATATAAAATTAAAATTAGCTGGAACCGGACCTTTATTGGAGCAACTAAAGTCTCAATGCCCTCCAAACGCAGAGTTTCTGGGATTCAAACAAGGAGAAGAACTGCGGGAACTTATTCACAATGCCTCTTTTGTTGTAGTCTCATCCGAATGCTATGAGAATAACCCGATGACAATCATTGAATCCTATATGATAGGAACTCCTGTCATTGGTAGTGATTTGGGAGGAATACCAGAGCTGATTATTGAAAATAAAACCGGATATACATTCAAGCCAAAATCATCCGATGACCTAAAAGAAACGATTACAAAGGCTTGTTCTATATCTGAGGAAGAATATGCGAGAATGTCGGATGAGGCGAAGAAATTCGCAATGGATAACTTCTCGGAAGAAAGCCATTATCAAAGACTCATCAAAAACTATCAACTCATTATCGATCAGAATAAGCGATGAAAAATGTCTATGTATTTGGGACAAGAGGTTTTCCGAATGTACAAGGAGGCGTAGAGAAGCATTGTGAGCAACTTTATCCGGAACTGACTTCTAAATATAGCATCTCTATATTCAGAAGGATTCCATTCTTAAAGAAAAATGAGGAAAAGGTATATAAAGGCATACGATTCATAGATCTACCTTCTACACGAATAAAAGGGTTTGAGCCTTTTTTCCATTCATTCTTGTGCACTATATATTGTATTATTAAGAGACCAGATATCGTACATATCCATAACATTGGTCCCGGAATGTTTATACCACTCCTTAAACTCGCTGGGTTGAAAGTTGTCCTTACGTATCATAGCGCAAACTATGAACATAAGAAATGGAATTACATATCCCGAAAAATATTAAAATTCAGCGAATGGATAGCTGTTAATGGTTCTACAGCCGTAATCTTTGTCAATAAAAAGCAAATGTGTCTTTTCAATGATAAAATTCAGCGTAAATCCACTTATATACCGAATGGGGTATATCGTAAGCAACCAGCGACAAGGACAGATTATATAGAGAAACTTGGGTTACAACCTCAAAAATATATTTTAGCCGTAGGACGTATTACACAGGAGAAAGGATTTGATTATCTCATTGATAGCTACGTACAATCTTTACCTCATGACTTCAAGCTCGTTTTAGCTGGAGGAGTAGACCATAACTCCTCCTATTCGTCCGAAATCAGCGAAAGAGCCCAAAAACAGAATGTAATCATGCCCGGATATGTGGATGGAGAATTTCTAAGGCAATTATACTCCCATGCCAGACTTTTTGTATTACCTTCTTATAATGAAGGCTTCCCATTAGTACTTTTAGAAGCGATGAGTTATCATCTACCTATATTGGCAAGTGATATACCCGCTAATAAATTACTTGAGCTAAATCCAGGGGACTATTTCAAAACAGGGGATGCTTTGGATCTATCTAAGCACATAAAACAAAAACTGGCTCAAGAATTTACCAGAGTTGACTATCCACTCGACGAGTATACGTGGCAGAATGTCAGCGACAAAGTAACTACAATCTTTGACAAGATATAAAAAATATCCCTCAAAATACTGTTTAGCTATTTTGAGGGATATTTTTATATAATTGGCTTTATTTCATGAGCATGTTGCGCAGCCAAACGCTGCTTCTCAGGAGGTGGAGTCATATAATTAGGACCATATAATGTCGTTAAATATACATCTGGTCTATGAGGCGCAAAAAACTTTGAATCCTCAAAGTCTATCTCTACTACAGGAAAGATATCGTCAAATCGAAGATATCTTTTCCACAAGGTATCGAAACCATGACCAAGGCGGCAGTCTGTACCTAATCCCCTATTCTTATCAATAAGCTTCTTTGCGAATTTCATATATTGAAGAACCAGTTTATGGAATACGGGATGAAAAAAAGCCAATATCTTTTTATCTATAGACTCATCCTTGAAATATATCGCATCCAAGCTCTTGCATATAAACGTATTATAGACCTTCACCATTTTTTCAAACATAAAAGGCAATTTCTGTTTATGATAACGATCCATAGGAAATATATCTATAAACAACCCCTTCTCGCACTCTTCATCCTCATATCCCGGAGATAATATAAAGCTTTTCTTGTCTCTAACCTTACAAGGTAAAGGCAAATAATGGTAATGAGGATCAGTCTCTCTGGTCTGCAACATCATATCTTCAGGGAACTCATTCACGGCAATCTCTACAAAACGCTCATAATCCTCACGAATCATACAGATATCCAAATCATCGTCCCAAGGTATGAAACCTTTATGACGAACCGCACCTAATAAGGTACCCGAGCACATCCAATAAGAAATATCATGCTTTCGACATATATAATCAATAATCTTAAGCATCCTCAACATCACTAATTGCGCTTGACGCAATACCGTTTCTCCTTCTTGACGATTGTCAGGATATAATTTCGAGAAATCAACAACACTCATAAAATATTACTTAGAATCTTTACTTTGCTTTTTATATTCTTGGATAAGAAGAGACGATTGTCTTCTTACAAATAAGTAAGATATAGGTATCACCAATGTTAAGACCAACATTCCAATAAGCGCAAATAACTTACGAGGACCGACAGGCTTGCTCTTTACATAGGCAGGATCAATCACCCTAGCCTTATCTCTTGTCTGACCTAAAATAAGAGCGGTCTCCTCTCGCTTCTGAAGTAATATCAAATAAACGCCTTGAATAATTTCCTGTCTACGCTTCAACTCTACAAACTGTCTTTCCGCAACCGGATAATTATTCATTTTACTATAAATTTCCTGCTCCTTCGCTTTTACATCCTTTATTGACCGCTGCATTCCTTTTTGAGCATTACCGATGGTTTCTATTACGCTTCCACGTAACTTATCCGCTTGCTCAGTCAAAGTTCCGACCAGCGGGTTATTGATACTCGAATTTTGAATTACGCGTGCACGTTCTAGCAAAACTTCATTATAACTAGTTAACGCACTTCCTTTCTCCCCTTCCTGAGCGGTCAATAAAACAGGTACCAAATTATATTTATTCGCAGGATCTTTCACGAATTCATCCATCATATTGATGACATTGGATTGAGCCTCCAATTCTATCAACTTTGTTTGTAGTTCTTTCATTTGCTCCACATAGAATTGAACGTCATGCTCTATATCCATCAATTGGTTCTTGCTCTTATATTCTTCAATCTGGTTTTCGACAGCGGCAAGTTCCGCTATAATATTCTCAATCCTCCCATCTAAGAAAACCAAAGATTTACGAGCCTCTCCTTTTTTATACGCCTCAGCTTCTTTGTTATAGATCGCAATTAATGTATCTAGCATATCCGTACCCCGATTCTTTTCATAATCAGTGCAACTCAACTCTATTACGTTTGAAGTCTTGGAGCTTCCTTCTATTAAAAATTCTTTCTCCAAATCCTCTGCGACCCACCCCGCAGGATTATATGTAATATCAAGTTTCGCAGAGGTAACATCTTTTTTTCCCGATGCAAAGTCCAAGATGAAGTTTCCCATTGGCAACTCAATCGAAGCAGGCAATGATGGAAAACTAAAATGTTTCTTTTTCATATTAACAGACTCCGCTGAAACCTCCGCCTTACCATTTTTCACGAAAACCGAGAACTCCACAGCTTCTGCCAAGCGTGCGTTTGTAGCAGAATCGGCAACCATCCTTAAAGGAGATTCATCATATAAACGATAACCCAAAGAAAATGGTTCGCAATAATCGACATTCACGCCTAATTTCAGAACCATATCCCGAAGCATTTTATTAGAAGTCAATGTCATTAATTCATCATCTATATTAACGACACCTCCAGAAACAGATCCCAGCCCAAAAGATTTCATCAACCCGGCAGCCTCTCCCAATCCAAAGCTACCTCCTCCGAGGTCTTTATCTTCCTGAATCTGGATACGAGCCATCATCTCATAGGTACGAGGGTAATAAATCAGATATAAAACCGCAGGTATTATAGAAAACAGGAATACCCCTAAAAATAATTTCCAGTGCAATAGATATCTTACGATAATACTTTTAAGTCCGATTGTTTCGTTG
>ENA-OPDF01001329-OPDF01001329.1-human-gut-metagenome-genome-assembly--contig:-NODE-1329-length-14744-cov-2.816938_pt1 | contig 14744 bp, 10 predicted proteins | sample MGYA00241575_ERZ501501 | MGnify/ENA primary metagenome ERZ501501 (study PRJEB25962, sample SAMEA1972229) | human gut metagenome | biome: human gut; feature: human-associated habitat; material: faeces... | reverse complement strand
CGTCCGGAATATGCGACTCTCCGGCACTTGAGTTTACAAAATGTCAAAATGATAATCGCCCATATATATAAATCACCATTCTCCATCCGGAAGCAAATGAAGCGCCTATTCATTATAATCCTCAACCATCCTATCCATACCTGTTAATTAGAAAAGAAAACAAGGGCTTTCACCTTCTTTTTGCTTTTTATTCCTATCTTTGGAGCGACATAATACAATAACTTCAGCAAAATGAACGAACAGATACAACAAATCGCGGAGCGTCTGGCCGGATTACGGGACGCACTGGAGATTACGCCGGAAGAAATGGCAAAGGTCTGCAACCTCACGACTGAGCAATATTTGCTGCTGGAAAGCGGCACGGTTGATATTTCCGTTAGCGTATTGCACCAGATCTCACAGGCTTATGGCGTAGAATTAACCACGTTGATGTTTGGCGACGAGCCTAAAATGAGTACGTACTTTATTACTCGTAACGGAAAAGGTGTTGCCGTAGAGCGTACGAAAGCCTATAAGTACCAATCATTGGCCGCCGGTTTCGTCGGACGTAAAGCGGACCCCTTCTTGGTAACCGTACATCCCAAACCAGAGGATGAGCCGATGTATCTCAATTCCCATCCGGGGCAAGAATACAATATGGTATTAAAAGGACGTCTGTTACTACAGATCAACAATAAAGATCTTATCTTAGAAGAAGGTGATAGTATTTATTTTAACTCAGAGCTTCCTCACGGTATGAAAGCGCTGGATGGGGAAAAGGTCAGTTTCTTGGCCGTCATTTTATAAACGATCAACAGCATGTTAGAAAGATTTATAGATAAAACGACGTTTGAGTCGCAAGAAGATTTTATTAAAAACTTCAAGATCAAGGTTCCGGAGAACTTCAACTTCGGATATGATGTGGTAGACGCTTGGGCGGAGGAAGAGCCGGATAAGAAAGCGTTATGTTGGACAAACGATCATGGAGAGCATATTGATTTTACGTTTGCCGACTTGAAACGGTATACGGACCAGACGGCTTCTTATTTCCAATCCTTGGGGATCGGACATGGCGATATGGTGATGCTGATACTCAAACGCCGTTATGAGTTCTGGTTTTCTATCATCGCATTGCATAAATTAGGGGCTGTCGTGATACCGGCTACACACTTACTGACCAAGAAAGATATCGTTTATCGTGCGAATGCCGCCGATATCAAGATGATCGTTTGCGCCGGAGAGGAAGTGATAACGAAACATATCATAGAGGCTTTGCCGGACTCACCGACCGTAAAAAGAGTCGTATCCGTAGGGCCGGAAATACCGGAAGGTTTCGAGGATTTCCAACAGGGTATCCAAAACGCCGCTCCTTTCGTCCGCCCCTCTCACCCAAATAGCAATGACGATATCTCTTTGATGTATTTCACCTCCGGTACGACTGGAAACCCGAAAATGGTTGCCCACGACTTTACGTATCCGCTGGGGCATATCGTGACCGGTAGTTTCTGGCACAACTTGCATAAAGACAGCCTTCATCTGACGATAGCGGATACGGGCTGGGGCAAGGCGGTTTGGGGTAAGCTATATGGGCAATGGATCGCCGGAGCGACCATATTTGTTTACGACCACGAGAAATTCACGCCTGCTGATATGTTGCAGATGATACAGGATTACCGGATCACCTCGCTTTGCGCTCCTCCTACGATCTTCCGTTTCTTAATTCGTGAGGATATGACTAAATACGATTTATCATCTTTACAATATTGTACGATCGCCGGCGAGGCCTTGAACCCCGCCGTGTTCGACACGTTCTATAAGTTGACCGGCATTAAATTGATGGAAGGCTTCGGCCAGACAGAGACTACGCTAACAGTCGCCACTTTCCCGTGGATGGAGCCGAAACCGGGCTCTATGGGTGTTCCCAACCCGCAGTACGATGTCGATTTATTGCGTCCGGACGGAAGCCGTGCGGAGGATGGCGAGCAAGGACAGATCGTGATCCACACAACAAATGGCAAGCCTATCGGGTTATTCAAGGAATATTACCGAGACGCGGAACGTACCCGGGAAGCTTGGCACGATGGCCTGTATTACACGGGAGACGTGGCTTGGCGTGACGAGGATGGTTACTTATGGTTCGTTGGCCGCGCAGACGACGTGATCAAGAGTTCCGGCTATCGTATCGGGCCGTTCGAGGTGGAAAGTGCCTTGATGACTCACCCGGCGGTAGTGGAATGTGCTATCACCGGTGTCCCCGACGAGATCCGCGGACAGGTAGTAAAGGCCACGATCGTATTGGCGAAGGATTATAAGGATAAAGCGGATGATGCCTTGATCAAAGAATTGCAAAATCACGTGAAACGTGTCACCGCTCCTTACAAATATCCCCGTGTTGTCGAATTCGTGGACGAACTGCCGAAAACAATCAGCGGAAAGATCCGACGGGTAGAGATCCGGGATAAAGATAATAAATAATAAATCATAACTTTCTTGAAAAGGATCGCTGTAAAAATAGGAAGTAATGTCCTGACCCGCAAGGATGGGACGCTAGATATCACCCGCATGTCCGCGTTGGTTGACCAAGTAGCGGACTTGCATCGGCAAGGTATGGAGATCGTCTTGATCTCCTCCGGTGCCGTGGCTTACAATCCGGACCGGCAAAAAGCTGGATCCCGTATCAGCCCGGCAACTGTATTCGGCGGTAGGACAGGCCAAGTTGATCAACCGGTATTACGAGTTATTCCGGGAGCATGGCATGACTTGCGGGCAAGTGCTTACTACAAAAGAGAATTTCGGGAGTCGTACGCATTACCTAAACCAGAAGCATTGCATGGAGGTAATGCTTGAAAACAAGGTGATCCCCATCGTGAATGAGAATGATACGATATCCGTAACCGAGCTGATGTTCACGGATAATGATGAGTTATCCGGCTTGATCGCTACGATGATGGGAATGGATGCCTTGGTGATTCTTAGTAATATAGACGGGATTTACAATGGAAATCCGTCGGACCCGGATAGTTCCGTGATCCGGGAAATCGAATGTGGGAAAACAGATTTGTCGGAATATGTACAGACTAGCAAATCATCCTTTGGACGGGGAGGTATGTTGACGAAATGTCATATCGCCCAAAAAGTGGCAGACGAAGGTATTGCGGTTATCATCGCCAACGGCAAAAAGGATAATATCCTTCCGATGTTATTGGCGGTGGATAGCGACACGGTCTGCACCCGTTTCATTCCGGCCTCGAAACCCGTCAGCAGCGTAAAGAAATGGATCGCCCACTCCGAGGGTTTCGCCAAAGGGGAAATACATATCAATAAAGGAGCCGAGGAGGCATTGACCGCCCCGAAAGCGACTAGCGTATTATTGGTTGGAGTAACCCGCATCGAGGGTGATTTCGAAAAAGATGATATCGTAAAGATAATGAATGAGGAAGGCGTGCAAATCGGCGTAGGCTGTACCGCCTATGACAGCGAGGAAGCACGTAAGCAAATAGGGCAACGGGATTTAAAACCGCTTATACATTATGATTATCTATATTTGGATTAAAAAGTATGAATGTAAAAGATATGCTGCGACAGGCATCGGATGCGGCTAAACAATTGATAACGCTATCGGATCAAACGATTATCGGGATCTTAAAGGAGACAGCGCAGGTTCTACGGACTCATACGGAGGAGGTACTCGCCGCGAATCGCCAAGATCTGGAACGTATGGACCCAGCGAACCCGAAATACGACCGGCTGAAATTGACAGAGGAAAGGCTACAAGGTATCGCCGCCGATATGGAGAATGTATCGACATTACCTTCTCCATTAAATAAGGTCTTGAGCGAGACTACCCGCCCGAACGGAATGGTTATCCGAAAAGTAACCGTGCCTTTCGGGGTGATCGGTGTGATCTATGAGGCTCGTCCGAATGTTACCTTCGATGTTTTTTCCTTATGTTTCCGAAGCGGTAATGTTTGCGTGCTAAAGGGTGGATCGGATGCGGACTTCTCTAACCGAGCCTTGGTACGCATCATCCATTCTGTATTAGAGCGTCAGGGTATAAATCCGGCGGTATGCACTTTACTACCTCCGGATCGAGAGGCTACGGCGGAATTACTGGGAGCGGTCGGCTTGGTTGACTTAATCATTCCTCGTGGAAGCAGTTCCTTGATTCACTTCGTCCGGGAACACGCGAAAGTTCCGGTGATCGAGACTGGCGCTGGTATCTGTCATACCTATTTTGATCGCTCCGGAGATAAAGGCAAGGGACGTGAGATCGTAAATAACGCAAAGACACGGAGGGTCAGCGTATGTAATGCCTTGGATTGCTTAATCATCCACCGAGAACGTCTATCTGATCTTCCGTATATCTGTGGAAAGCTTCCGGACAGCAACGTAATCATTTATGCGGACGAACCGGCTTATGCCGCTCTATCCGAACATTATCCGGAGACGCTTTTACAACAGGCTAACGAAAACAGTTTCGGTACCGAGTTCCTCGATTACAAAATGAGTATCCGTACCGTATCCTCTTTAGACGAGGCTCTATCACATATCGCCCGGTACAGTTCAAAACATAGCGAAAGCATAATCAGCGAAGATCCGGAAACTATCCGGCGCTTCCAGCAATTGGTAGATGCCGCTTGCGTATACGCAAATGTATCTACCGCCTTTACTGATGGGGCCCAATTCGGATTCGGGGCGGAGATCGGAATCAGTACCCAAAAGCTACATGTCCGGGGACCGATGGCGCTTCCTGAATTAACGACTTATAAATACATCATAGAAGGAGACGGGCAGACGAGAATATAGGAACTCGCCTGTCTCTTTCTTCTAGAACAACACTTAAATCTAAACGAATAATGTCAACAGTAATAGATTCAAATATTTTCAATACTTTAGTTTCAAATACATTCTATTCCTGTCCTTTAGGAGGGGCTATCTATGATACGGAAGGAAATCTGATAGACTTGAATAAGGCGATGTTCGCTCATTTTTCCTTGGCGGATAAGCATGACTTTATTATAGAACATCTATTTAATAACATCGTACTAACCGATTCCTTGAAGTCATCTTTAAGAAAAGGTGACGCAATTATATGCGAAGAGCCCGTCACGTTTAAAGTAGAACCCATCTATACCGATGAACAGGGGCTTAGCGGGTATACGCTTTGGCTTACGCAGCAGGGAGAAAAAGAAACTGACAGGGAAAATAAACTATTGATGGGACAATTGAACGAGAGCCGGATATTGATGCGACAAGCGTTGGAAGACGGTAAATTAGCCGCTTACTCATTCAGCTTCGACCGTTTCTCCACTTGCGACAAAAAGCATTGTAACCGCTGTTTTCAATTCTACGGCACGACCAATACTCTATTAGATAAAAACAGGTTTATATGCAGGGCTTTATCATCCGTACGTAAGCCCGAGGATAGTTTGGATTTCTTCTATCTGTTCAATAAAATCCGGGACGAGAAATTATCGTCTCACAACGTCACCTTCCACCTGAGGAATCAAGACGGGACTTATAAGATGTATGAAATATCGGGTAAAAGCATGGATATTGATGAAAGCGGCACCCCACATGTCATTATAGGTAGCATTATCGAAAAGGAAAACGACGAGCTAGCTATCGCAGATCATCAGAAATCCAAGGATCTTTCCCTATTGAAATCTACGTTTCTGGCAAATATGACGCACGAGATCCGGACTCCGCTAAATGCCATCGTCGGCTTCTCCGATATGTTAGGACTGGAAGATGATCCGGAAATGCGTGAACAGTATATTTCCATGATTAAAGAAAATAACACGGCTTTGCTCGAATTAATCAATGACACGCTCGAGATGTCCAGAATCGAGTCCAATACGATCAATTGGTCATATGAGGATGTAAATCCGCTCGCTATCATGCACGATGTATACGAATACGCCTCTCCCCGCATATCCGAAAACGTACGGTTAATCTTGGATGATTCTCCAAACGTATCTCTTCACACGGATAAACATAAGCTTATGCTTATCTTGAAAAAACTACTTTCTAACGCCCTCCGATATACGGAGAAAGGAGAAATTCATTTCGGATACCAATCGTTGTATCCGGTCAGCGTGCAATTTTACGTGTCCGATACAGGCAACGGCATCCCGAAGGACAAACTAGGGCACATCTTCGAGCGATTCCTGCAATTGAACGAATTTGAACCGGGTACCGGATTGGGACTTTCAATCTGTAAAGGTCTGGTCACCGCCATGGGAGGTACCATTTGGGTGAACTCGGAGGAAGGGAAAGGTTCTACCTTCAGTTTCAAACTACCCATAACACCTCCGGATACGATCTCTTAAACAATTCCTTGGTCTTTCTAAAGGATAATTGACAAGTAGTCATTATCTTTGCCTTTAACAAAATATTATTGTAACAGATATGAGACATTTCACTTGCGTAAAGGATTTAGGTGACTTGAAACAAGCGCTTAATGAAGCTTTCGAGATCAAGAAAGATCGTTTCCAGTTTAGTGAACTGGGAAAAAACAAGACGTTGTTGATGATATTTTTCAACTCAAGCCTACGTACCCGCTTAAGCACCCAAAAGGCTGCCATGAACTTAGGTATGAACACGATCGTTTTGGACGTTAACCAAGGTGCATGGAAGCTGGAAACAGAGCGAGGTGTTATCATGGATGGTGATAAACCGGAGCATTTGCTGGAAGCTGTTCCTGTAATGGGCTGTTACTGCGATGTGATCGGGGTCCGTTCTTTCGCACGCTTTGAGAATAAAGAAGATGATTATAACGAAAAGATATTGAGTCAGTTCATAGAGCATTCCGGCCGGCCGGTATTTAGCATGGAAGCGGCGACACGCCATCCGTTGCAAAGTTTCGCCGACTTGATCACGATAGAGGAATATAAGAAAACAGCTCGTCCGAAGGTAGTCATGACTTGGGCTCCTCATCCGAAATCATTGCCGCAAGCCGTTCCAAACAGCTTTGCCGAATGGATGAACGCTACAGATTATGAGTTTGTTATCACTCATCCGGAAGGTTATGAGCTTGATCCTAGATTCGTAGGCAACGCTAAAGTGGAATACGATCAGAAGAAAGCTTTTGAAGGAGCGGATTTCATTTACGCAAAGAACTGGTCCGCTTATAAAGATCCGAATTACGGACAAGTAATCAGCACTGATCGTAGCTGGACCGTAGACGCAGAGAAAATGGCGCTTACGAATAACGCTTATTTCATGCATTGCTTGCCGGTTCGCCGCAATATGATCGTTTCCGATGATGTGATAGAGAGCCCGCAAAGTATCGTAATCCCCGAGGCGGCAAACCGTGAGATCTCCGCACAAACCGTATTGAAAAAAATATTGATGGGATTATCTAATCTTTAGGATAGAGAGATAGGGTATTCTTTACGATGGGCATTCTTAGGTGTTTATAACAGGCATTCTTAACACCTTAGAATGCCCATTGTAAGCATCTAAGAATAGGCATCAAGGTTTTTCAATGTAAACGAGCCATCCCAACAATAAAAGAGTACTCCCCTACTCTTGTAGAAAAGTACTCTTTCTATGGCTGAAAACAAATCTATTAAGCCTCTCCTGTCGGACCTGCGAAGTCCTCAAAATTAGCTGTTTTGTTATTATTATTTCCTGCTTGAAGTTGCTCCCCAAATTTCTTGATATTGTCTTGCAAAGCGAATAACAAACGTTGAGCGTTATCCGGAGTTAAGATTACGCGGCTTTTTACTTGTGCCTTAGGAGCTCCCGGAACCACCCGGATGAAATCTAGGATAAATTCAGAGCTTGAATGAGATATAATAGCCAAATTGGCGTAAGTTCCTTGTGCCATCTCTTCAGATAACTCGATCTGAATCTCGTTATTGGCAGGTTTGTTGTTTTCCATACTTTCTTCTTTTAAATTTATGGTGATTAAAAATTGCGAAGACAAATATACATATTTATTCCGGGTTACAAAGGGGTTGAAGACTATAAATGCAAAAACGACTACCTTCTCAGGCAGTCGTTTTCTAGTTGTGTTTTTAATTCTCAATTCTTTAGACCAATGTAAAAATACCTTTTGTGTTTGATATAATTGGTTTTGGCGTTTTAGTTAAGGTTTGTCTTGTCTAAGTGCTAATCTCTTTCACTTGAACTTTACAAAAGTAAGGGCTTTAGCAAAGACCACCAAATACTATATGTGCAATAAATAATACTATATCATCAACGCTTGACACAAATCAATGTAAACATGCTTTAAATCATGTTTTAAATTATAAACCTCGAACGGGAATATTTCTCCCTGTACTCTGTAGGGGTATTCCCCCTACGCCGTTTGAATACCCGGTTGAAATTCGATAGATTATTAAAACCGCACCTGTAACATATTTCAGAAATACTGTCACTTGTATCGGTCAAACGGCATACCGCCTCAGCTACCCGGATCTCATTCAAGTTATCGATAAATGTCTTTCCCGTCCACTTCTTCAAGAAACGCATCAATGAGGCATCGCTCATATTTGTTAACTTAGCCACTTCCGACAAGGTGATACGTTTTTGATAATTTTCGTGTAAATATAACATGATACTATCTAAACGATCGGTATCGTTATTATTATAGTTCTTTACCGTGTTCACAGCATTCAACCGACGGGCTGCTTTATCCAAAGATAGAATCTTAAGAATCTCGACCAAACGCAACAGGTTCTTGAAAGAATCCGGCTTGTTATCGTTCGACAACATTCTTAATTTATCTTGAATGCCAAGTATCATTTCCCGGCTGAAAACAAGACCACTGGAAGCGTTATCAAACATATCCTTCATGGTCTTGAAATGCCGTCTATTGATCAAGCTATCAAATAACGATTTATGAAATTGTATCGTTATCTCAAAGATCCCATTACACGGACACTTATGGTTCTAGTAAGCATGCTTCGTTCCTCCCGCGATCAACACCAAATCCAGATCATCGATTTCCTCGACCGAATCGCCAACTATCCGGATAGCACCAGCGGCATTCTCCAGATAGTTCAACTCAAACTCCATGTGTACATGTAACGGAAAATTAAACCCCGATTTCGGGCGTTGCATGACCAAGAAGCAATCTTCTGATGAAAGCGGGGTAGTTTCCTTCAATACGTCTACTTTCCCCATACACACAAAGCTTTTTTATTCGAGTATCAACGTACTGATTACCGGGCAATGGTCGGATGGGAACAGATTATTCAACGTTTCAGTCAATACACCATGACGCAATACCTTGATATTCCCTTTCACGAAGATATAATCGATCCATTCACGCTTGTCGTAAGGGATCTTTCCAAAATCATGGAATGTCCATTCCGGGCCGTAAGTAAACCCTGCGATCGTGCGGGAATGAGTCAAATGACGAGGATCACTCGGATTAGTCAATACTTGTATCGGCTCATCAGAAGGCACGGCATTGAAATCGCCAGTCACGATTATAGGTAAATTCTCGGATAATTTCTTCGCTTGCTCCAGCACCAAAGAAGCTCCTTCATGACGAGCCACTTTCCCCATATGATCCAAGTGCGTATTCAAGAAGAAGAATTTCTTTCCTGTATTCTTATCTTTCAAGATCGCCCAAGTAGCTACACGCTCGCATGCGGCGTCCCAACCTTTCTTACCAACGGCATTTATATCTTCGGCTAACCAGAAATTACCGTTTTTCTCAACGGAGAAACGATCCTTACGATAGAAAATCGGAGCGTACTCCCCTTTCGTCTTGCCATCCTCACGACCAACACCCACATAAGCGTATTCCGGTAAACGATCAAGCAAATCATTCAGCTGATTATTCAAGACCTCTTGCGCACCGAACACATCCGCCTCATGGAATTTCACTAAATCAGCAGCGAAATCTCTTCTGAATTTCCATTGATTATCCTTATCACCCGAATTATCGTAACGGATGTTATAAGACATTACATTCATTTTCTCATCGTTGTTTTTAGCGAATAAGCAGCCAGTGGCAAATAAAGCCACCATTAAACAAAGTAAAATTCTCTTCATGATATTGATTATTATATGTTTCTTATATGTCTCAGTATTTATCTATGGTCTTTGTTACCTCGCAAAAATAAAGTTTATCCATTTATTAAGCAAATAAGGAAGAACAAAAAAGGCCGACAGATTGCTCTGCCGGCCTTTCTTTATAGTTTATTAAACGTTCCTATTCTTCATCATCTTTGTCCATGGCATTGAAATCAACCACGTTCTTGCGATTAGCGAAGATACGATCGAACTCATCCTTTGCGCCTACGATCAACTTATCAAACTCACGCTGACCGGTACCGGCAGGAATCAAGTGACCACAGATAACGTTCTCTTTCAAACCTTCCAAACGGTCTACCTTTCCGTTGATAGCAGCCTCGTTCAATACTTTCGTCGTCTCTTGGAAAGATGCGGCGGACATAAAGCTGTTCGTCTGCAAAGCGGCACGTGTGATACCTTGAAGGATCTGGTTGGCTGTAGCCGGAATAGCGTCACGTACCTCGACCAACTTAAGGTCACGGCGTTTCAACATACTATTCTCATCTCTCAACTTACGTGCAGTCACGATCTGTCCGGCCTGCAATGTCTGAGAATCTCCCGGATCGGTAACAACTTTCTTGCCCCAGATACGATCGTTCTCGTCCATTACCTCCAACTTATCAACAATCTGCTGCTCCAAGAAGCGAGTATCTCCCGGATCAACCACCTCTACCTTACGCATCATCTGACGAACGATAACCTCGAAGTGCTTATCGTTGATCTTCACACCCTGTAGACGGTATACATCCTGAACCTCATTCACGATATATTCCTGCACAGCCGTCGGACCTTTGATCGCCAAGATATCCGAAGGAGTGGTAGCACCGTCTGATAGCGGCATACCCGCACGGATATAGTCGTTCTCCTGAACCAATAATTGTTTAGACAGAGGAACCATATATTTCTTAACCTCACCCAACTTAGACGTTACTGTGATCTCACGGTTACCACGTTTGATCTTACCGAATCCTACCTCTCCGTCGATCTCAGATACGACAGCAGGGTTAGACGGGTTACGAGCCTCGAACAACTCGGTTACACGAGGAAGACCACCGGTGATATCACCGGCCTTACCTACGGCACGAGGGATCTTAACCAAAACCTCACCAGCTTTCACTACATCACCATTGTCTTTCACGACGTGAGCGCCCAATGGCAAAGAGTAGTTCTTCAAGTAATTACCATTCTCATCCACGATATGAGCGGCCGGAGCCTTCGTCTTATCCTTAGACTCGATGATGATCTTCTCCTTCAAACCGGTAGTCTCATCACTCTCAACCTTGTAAGTTACGTTCTCTACCAAACTCTCGAACTCGATCTTACCGGAAACCTCTGATACGATTACGGCATTGAACGGGTCCCACTCGATGATCACGTCACCCTTCTTAATTGAGTCACCGTTGTTGAAGAACAACTTAGAACCATACGGTATATTATGAGTCAACAACACGATCTTCGTGTTCGGATCAACAATGCGCATTTCAGCCAAACGGCTTACTACTACCAAATGTTTCTTTCCGCTCACCTCGTCTACCGCCTCAACAGCACGAAGCTCGTCGATCTCTAAAATACCATCATATTTAGATGTAATACTATTCTCTGTTGCGATGTTGGATGCGATACCACCGACGTGGAATGTACGCAACGTCAACTGTGTACCCGGCTCACCGATAGACTGCGCAGCAATTACACCGACAACCTCACCCTTCTGAACCATGCGGTTCGTAGCCAAGTTACGTCCATAGCACTTAGCGCAGACACCCTTCTTAGACTCACAAGTCAATACGGAACGAATCTCGACGCTCTCGATCGGAGAGTCTTGGATTGCCTTAGCGGCATCCTCACGGATTTCCTCACCGGAACGAACGATAACCTCGCCCGTAATCGGATGGATCACATCGTGAACAGATACACGACCTAAGATTCTCTCATACAAGGAAGCGATCACCTCCTCGTTATTCTTCAATTCCGTACAAACCAAGCCACGCAATGTACCACAGTCTTCCTCGTTTACGATCACGTCGTGAGAGACGTCAACCAAACGACGAGTCAAGTAACCGGCGTCGGCAGTCTTCAAAGCGGTATCGGCCAAACCTTTACGAGCACCGTGAGTAGAGATAAAGTACTCCAACACGGACAAACCTTCCTTAAAGTTAGAAAGGATCGGGTTCTCGATAATCTGACCACCTTCTGCACCACTCTTCTGCGGTTTCGCCATCAAACCACGCATACCGGACAACTGACGAATCTGTTCCTTAGAACCACGGGCTCCAGAATCCATCATCATATAGATAGAGTTGAATCCATCGTTATCCGCCGTCAATTGCTTAATCAAGATATTAGACAAGTTACTATTAACGTGTGTCCAAGTATCGATAATCTGGTTATAACGCTCGTTGTTGGTAATGAAACCCATATTATAGTTAGCCATGATCTGCTCAACCTCATCGTATCCCTTCTGAACCAACTCATCCTTTTCAGGCGGGATCAGAACGTCCGCTAAGTTGAAGGACAAACCACCCTTGAATGCCATATAGTAACCCAAGTTCTTGATATCATCCAAGAACTGAGCGGTACGAGCTACGCCACAAGCCTTGATTACCCGACCGATGATGTCGCGAAGAGACTTCTTACCCAACACCTCGTTTACATAACCAATCTCTTTCGGCACGAACTCGTTGACCATCAAACGTCCAACAGAAGTCTCAACCATCGTCTTCACCAAGTTACCGTTCTCATCCAAATCCTCCACGTAAACATGGATCGGAGCATGGATATCTAACTTCTTCTCATTGTAAGCGATCGTAGCCTCTTCCGGACCATAGAAAGTCAAACCTTCGCCTTGTGTACCCTTGCGTAACTTGGTAATATAATACAAACCAAGCACCATATCCTGAGAAGGTACGGTAATAGGAGCACCATTCGCAGGGTTCAAGATATTGTGTGAAGCCAACATCAACATTTGAGCTTCCAAAACAGCCTCATTACCTAACGGCAAGTGAACAGCCATCTGGTCACCGTCGAAGTCGGCGTTGAATGCCGTACATGCCAACGGGTGCAACTGGATAGCCTTACCCTCGATCAATTTCGGCTGGAACGCTTGGATACCCAAACGGTGCAATGTCGGGGCACGGTTCAATAATACCGGGTGACCTTTCATTACGTACTCCAAAATATCCCAAACAACCGGTTCCTTACGGTCAACGATCTTCTTGGCGGATTTCACCGTCTTCACGATACCGCGTTCGATCAATTTACGGATAACGAAAGGCTTATAAAGCTCGGCAGCCATATTCTTCGGCAAACCGCACTCGTGCATCTTTAATTCCGGACCTACGACAATAACCGAACGAGCGGAGTAGTCAACACGCTTACCCAACAAGTTCTGACGGAAACGACCTTGTTTACCTTTCAAACTGTCGGACAAGGACTTCAACGGACGATTGGCGTCTGTCTTAACAGCGCTCGATTTACGAGAGTTGTCAAACAAAGAGTCCACGGCCTCCTGAAGCATACGTTTCTCATTACGTAAGATCACTTCCGGAGCCTTAATATCGATCAATCGTTTCAAACGGTTATTACGGATAATAACACGACGATATAAATCATTCAAGTCAGAAGTAGCGAAACGGCCACCGTCCAACGGAACCAACGGACGCAGTTCGGGAGGGATCACCGGGATCACCTTCATGATCATCCATTCCGGTTTGTTACGACCTCTGGACGCACGAAAAGACTCAACCACCTGAAGGCGTTTCAAGGCCTCGTTCTTTCTCTGTTGAGATGTGTCCGTGTTCGCACGGTGACGCAACTCATAAGAAAGAGAATCCAAGTCCAAGCGAGCCAACAGATCATAAACAGCCTCAGCGCCGATCTTAGCGATGAACTTATTCGGATCCGTATCCTCTAGCAATTGATTTTCTCTTGGAAGGCTATCCAAAATATCCAGATATTCCTCCTCAGATAATAGGTCTAACTCACCGACCGTGTCTACGCAACCCGGCTGGATCACGACGTAGCGTTCGTAATAGATGATGGAATCCAGTTTCTTGGTAGGAAGACCTAGCAAGTAACCGATTTTATTAGGCAAGGAACGGAAATACCAAATATGGGCAACAGGAACCACCAAATGGATGTGTCCCATACGTTCACGACGAACTTTCTTTTCCGTAACTTCCACTCCACAACGATCGCAGACAATACCTTTGTAACGGATACGCTTGTACTTACCGCAATGGCACTCATAGTCCTTGATCGGACCAAAGATACGCTCACAGAACAAACCGTCACGCTCAGGCTTATACGTACGATAGTTAATTGTTTCCGGTTTCAAAACCTCACCGCTGGAGTTCTCTAGGATCTCCTCAGGGGATGCCAGACCGATGGTTATTTTTGAAAAGTTACTCTTTATCTTGTTTTCTTTTCTAAAGGCCATATTATTTATTTATAAAGAGTTATCAATAGATAAAGTAGACGGGCCGTAGCCCACCTACTTCTTTATTGTTATTGAATTAATCCAGAGTGAAACTCAAACCAAGTCCTCTCAACTCGTGCAATAATACATTCAGAGATTCAGGAATACCCGGCTGTGGCATCGGATCACCCTTCACGATCGCCTCATAAGCCTTCGAACGTCCTACAACGTCATCAGACTTAATCGTAAGAATTTCCTGAAGAACATGAGCGGCACCGAAGGCTTCGAGTGCCCAAACCTCCATCTCTCCGAAACG
>ENA-OPDF01001326-OPDF01001326.1-human-gut-metagenome-genome-assembly--contig:-NODE-1326-length-14756-cov-2.939324_pt1 | contig 14756 bp, 10 predicted proteins | sample MGYA00241575_ERZ501501 | MGnify/ENA primary metagenome ERZ501501 (study PRJEB25962, sample SAMEA1972229) | human gut metagenome | biome: human gut; feature: human-associated habitat; material: faeces... | reverse complement strand
GGCAAGCTGCTCGGCAAGCACCTTGGTGCTTTTGTTGGAGTTGACCGCGCCCTTTTTGAAACGTTCGTATTCCTTGATGGTCTGGTAGTCGAGGTCCTTGCGGTCCACGACGAACAGCACCTTGTCTACGCCATCCATGTTGCTGGCGAGCTGCGCCGTCTTGAAACTGGTCAGCGTCTTGCCGCTGCCTGTGGTATGCCACACGTATCCACCCGCCTCGGGCGTGCCGAGTTTCTTCGGATCGTATTCGCTGATGAGAATGCGGTTGAGGATGCGTTCGGTGGCCGCGATCTGGTATGGGCGCATCACCAGCAGGTCATGCTCGGCGGTGAACACGCAATATCGTGTCAGGATATTGAGCAGTGTATGCCGGGCGAGGACGTTCGCCTTGCCGATAACGGGCGGCGCGGCGCTGATAACTACCGCGGCTGTTACCCTCTGCCGCTGCCTCCGCCGCGGGTATCTGTACATCTTCAGCGGCGTAGTGATACTCAGCGGCGGTTTCGCCGTGCTGGTAGAAAGTATGCTCACGCTGACTTTCGGCGAGCGTATGCGCATAGGCTGGTCGCTCTACCCGCTGGCGGCGTGCACGCTTATAGGCTTGTGGCTGCTGATAGTAGCCATCTGCCCGAATCTGCGAAATTCGCTTAAAAAGAAATTTTTTGTTTGATATTCGATAAAAAAACGGAAATGCGCTCACTCGAAGTCCATTTCCGTTTTTTATGTACTGTTTCAGCCCTGCAAAATCACGTCCCCCGCAGCCGCCTCAGCAGTTTTTTCGCCTTTCATGTACTGCTCAAGCTGCACAAAAAAGCTGTTTATCTTCTCAGTGTCTTCAAGCCCTTTTGTCATCGGCTGCATTTCGTTCTGCGAGTCGGTTATCATCTTGCCCGCGTTGTATGCCGTGCCGGTCAGCATTTCCTTGCCGTCCAGCGTTTCCAGCGCCGACCGCGAAAGAGGTATGCCTTTCTCTATGCCTTGCAATTCTGCCATCTCTTCGCCGTTTAGCAGATAGTTCAGCAGGCGCGCCGCGCTTTGCGGGTCGTCGCTGTTCTTGCTGATAGCGTACAGGCTCGTGGGCTTTACATACCAGCCGCTGCGCAGCGGCTCTTCCGTGCTGATGAATTTGCCTATCACCGTAGTTATTTGCGAGTCGTCCGAATATGCGTAGTTCTGCGCGTCGCTCGCCCATAATAGCTGTCCTGCGCATTTGCCGCCAAAATAGTTGGTCTTGTCATAGTTTTCGCCAAGGTGTATCACGCCGCCCTCATTCAGCTCTTTCGCAAATCTCATCATAGAGGCTAGGTTTTCGGTGTCAAAATCCGCAGCCGCCTTGCCCGTTGTCTGCTCCTCATGCGCCGTCAGCATCAGCCATAGGTATATGTTCGCCGTTTCAAAGAGGTACTTTCCCTCAGCCGCAAGCTTGCTGCCGCACTCAAAAAGGTCGTCCCATGTTTCGGGTATCTCCTCGCCGATCTCTTTCAGCATATCCTCGTTGTAGTAAAATGTTATCGCGTTTAGTGAGATAGGTATGGCGTTCAGTTTTCCGTTTATCATGCCGTATGACAGCTGCTCTTCCGTAAAATTGTCCAGCGCTATCTCGTCGCTCAGCGTGTTCAGATCGTAAAATCCTTCGCCGTCGGGCGAATATTCGTTCAGCCATGCGTAGTTCAGTTGTATTATGTCGCTCTCTTTGCCGAAGCTGTAAAGTGCGTCAAGGCTCTCTTTGTAGCCAACGTAGTCGCTGGAGTAGGGCTGTACGTTTATGTCGCCGTTTTCCTGCTCAAATATCTTTATGCCTTTGAATGTGTAATCAGCGCGCGCGTCGCCGCCCCACCATGCAAACGATATTTCGGTCGGCACGCTTATTTCCTCGCGGCTCTGGTATTCCTTGAAAATTCTGTTAGAGCAGCCCGTTGCCGTCAGCGTTATCACCGCCGCCGATGCCGCAGCCGTCGCTCTTTTTATAAAGCCGCTCATTTTGCCGCCCCCTCTTTGCTCTTCTCCGGCTTGTAGAAAGCTGCGCTGTTGCCTTCCGCCTGCTCGGCTTCCTTCATCGCCTCAGCCGCCTTGCTTATCAGCGAGCTGAAGTCCTCCGCGTGGTCGGGGTAGCAGCATATGCCTATCGAAACGTAAAGCTTCATATCGCTCTCGCCGCCCAGCGTGAATTCTTCAAATGCTTCCGGCAGCCCGCCGCAAACCGTGTTCATAGCTTCGTGCGCTTTGAATATGTCAAATTCGCTGAAGTTCACAAATGCTGCTATGCGGTCTTCCGAGATCCTGCCGATGTATACTGCCTTTTCGCCAAAGTATTCTTTTATAATGTTTATCGCGTTCACCCGCGTGTCGTTCCAGCAACTGTATGTAACGGTAGACCGTATGCCCGCCGCATCCTTTATCGAAAGCAGCACCAGCGCGTATGTACTTCCGATGATAGAGGTTTCCATCAGCTCGCTTATCTTTTCGTCCAGTCCGTACTCGTTAAGCACGCCCGTAGCGGGGTCGATGAATTCGCTGTTTGTGTCCGCCAGCTCGCTAGCCATGAATTTCGCAGTCGCGAGCGTGCCCGTCGCTACGGATATAAGCACCAGTATCAGCAGCATCGCCATAGCCGATGGCCCATCTATCGGCGAGATCTTTATCAGAGAAGGCTGTTCCATTATCGTGTATGCCGTCCAGCCGCTGTCAGTTGTCAGCTTTGCGCCCGTCAGCCCGTTTACCGTAACGTGCTCGTTTTCCGCATCGAACATTGATGAGTATTTTTTCGGTATCGCGTCGCCATGCTTCAGTTTTTTCTCGTCAGCAGTCGTGTATATCACCCTCTGCTGTTCGTCAGTGAGTATGAATATCTGTTTTTGTCCGTTTTTCGAGTTGATTATCTTGTCCAGCTCGTCGATGTACTCAGAAAGCAGCAGTACCGAGTGGTCGCTCAGCCGCCTTATGTAGTATATCTTTCTGTTAGCGCCGCTCAGCCCGAAAAGCCAGCATTCGCCGTTTTTCATTTGGTCGTTGAAGTATTCGTAGCTCTCTGTGTTCAGCACCGCTTTCGTGCCAGATGATGCTTTGCCTATAACGCTGCCGTCTGAGTAGAATATCATGAAGTCAACGTATGTCTTGCCAGCTGACATTTTCAGCAGCATCTCTTTTGTGCTGTTTTTCAGCTCGCTCTCATCTGCGGGGGATAGCCCTCCTTTTACGGGGTCGTACTCGGGCAGCTCGTTTACCGTGAAAAGCGCGCTCGTGTCGTTTTCCACGCCTTTGGTAAAGCTGTTTACAGCTGTTGCGTACTGTCTGCCCAGCGCCGTTATGTCCTCCTCACATTCTTTGTAAACTATGCTCTTAAGGTTCACGAATGCGTATGTAAAGGCTGCGAAAAACAGCATGGCGGTAACTATCGTGTAGCATATCATCATGCGGTTTCGCACCTTGCGGACTGATACTCTCTTGCCGTTATCTTTTTCCCCCATGGCGTGCGGTCCTTTCTGAATTTATTTTTTGTGGAAAATTTTATCTAAAAGCTCGCATATCCTGAAAGAGTAGGTCACCTTGTCTGCCAGTGCGCCTCGTTGCTTTTCAGCCGCCGCCGAGCTGCTTATCTGCGGAAAGAGAAAAGTCTGCTTCTCCGCCTTTGCCTCAGCTTCGCCGCCGCAGGCAGCAAGCATTATCGCCGCTGCAAACCCGCAGCAAAGCGCCCTCTTGGCTCTCTCAGATCTTGCCGATGTGCAAGCTATGTTATTATTCTGGTATTTCATGCCGATACTTCCTTTCACTGTCTTTAAAGATGTCTGAAAGTATCATTGGCAGTTTTTATCGCGCTAATCACTCGCAGAAATTATTTTCCGAAAACTTCCTTGGCTATGTCGCATGAGCGCTTTGCGTCCTTAGCATAGTAGTCCGCGCCTATCATCTCGGCATACTCGGGCGTAAGCACCGCGCCGCCTACCATTATCTTGCATTCGTGCCTTTCGCGCAGCAGTTTTATAGTGTCCTCCATGCCTTTCAGCGTGGTGGTCATCAGCGCCGAAAGTCCTACCAGCTTTACGTTGTGCTTTACAGCCGTTTCCGCTACCAGCTCGGGGTCTACGTCCTTGCCGAGGTCGATAACGTCGTAGCCGTAGTTTTCCAGCAGTACCTTAACTATGTTTTTGCCTATATCGTGTATGTCGCCCTTTACCGTGCATATCACGATAGTGCCCTTAGAGGCTTCCTTTTCGCCGCTCTGCGAAAGCTTTTGCTTTATTACTTCAAAGCAGGCCTGCGCCGTGCCCGCCGTGAGTATGAGCTGCGGCAGGAATATCTTGCCTTTTTCAAATTCGTTGCCTGTCTTGTCCAGTTCGGGGATAAGTATGTTGTTCACTATTTCCATAGCGTCGGTAGTTTCCAGCAGCTTTTCCGTTATCTCTGCCGCGTCGCGCTTCAAGCCGTGCGCCATAGCGTAGCCGAGGGTCATGTCCGCCGCCGCGGCTTTTGGCACGGGCGCTTGCTCTGCGCCGTAGTTCTCTATAAATTCCGCCGCATTCTTGTCGATGTTCGCCAGCAGTCTGTAAGCGCGCACCGCCGATGTCATAGAGTCGATGTTCGGGTTCATGATAGGCAGGTCAAGCCCCTGCATAAGCGCCATCGTGAGGAAAGTGCGGTTCACTATCTCGCGCGAGGGCAGACCAAAGCTTATGTTCGATACGCCGAGCACCGTCTTTACGCCCAGCTTTTCTTTTACCAGCTTTACCGCCTGCAATGTCTGCATAGCCGCTTCCTGCTCTGCGGAGCAGGTGAGTACCAAACAGTCTATACAAATGTCGCTGCGGGGTATTCCGTATTCGTCCGCACGGCGGCATATTTTTTCTGCTATCTTTAGTCTGCCCTCTACCGTCTTAGGTATGCCGTTTTCGTCAAGGCAGAGTCCTACTACCGCCGTGCCGTATTTCTTTACCAGCGGCAGTACTGAGTTGAGCGATTTTTCCTCGCCGTTTACCGAGTTTACTATCGGCTTTCCGCAGTAAACTCTCAGCGCCGCGTCCAGTACCTCGGGTATAGATGAGTCTATCTGCAAAGGCGTGTCGCATATACCCTGTATCGCCTTTACCGCGCTCACCATCATCTCTTTTTCGTCTATGCCGGGCAGACCTACGTTTACGTCCAGTATCTCCGCGCCCGCCGAGATCTGCTCTATCGCCTGATTGCAGATGTAGTCCAGGTCGTGTTCAGCAAGCGCCTGCTTAAAGCGCTTCTTGCCCGTCGGGTTTATTCTTTCGCCGATTATCCTCGGGCAGTTTATCGGTACGGCTCTGCTCGCGCTGCATACTCCCGCGCCGAGCTCTTTGTACTTAGCTTCGCACTTCCTGCCGCTGAATTTCTCTGCGGTAGCCCTTATGTAGTCGGGCGTAGTGCCGCAGCAGCCGCCGATTATCTTTATGCCCAGCGGTATCATGTCGGCGAGCAGCTCGGAAAATTCTTCGGGCAGTACGTTGTATTCGTTGGTTATGGGGTCTGGCAGACCTGCGTTCGGCTTTATGATAACGGGCAGATTCGTGTGCGCGCATACCTGCTCTACTACCGGTCGCAGTTCGCGCGGGCCGAGCGAGCAGTTTATGCCTATGGCGTCTGCCCCCAGACCGCCCAGCGTCATCGTCATCGACTCTACTCCGCAGCCAGTGAATGTTCTCATGTTTTCCTCAAAGGTCATGGTGACGAGTACGGGCAGGTCAGAGTTTTCCTTTGCGGCGAGCAGCGCGGCTTTGGCCTCCAGCAGGTCGGTCATGGTTTCTATAACTATAACGTCCGCGTCCTTGCCCGCCAGCACCATCTCTTTGAAAACGTCGTAGGCTTCCTCAAATTTCATAGAGCCGTTCGGCTCGAGAAGCTGACCGGTAGGGCCTATGTCCAGCGCGCAGTATGCGGTACGGCTCGCGCGCGCTTTCGCCCTCTGCGCTATCTCTACCGCCGCGCCGATTATCTCGTCTACGCTCTTGCCCGTAGCCGCAAGTTTCAGCCTGTTTCCGCCAAAGGTGTTGCAGTAGAAAATGTCCGCGCCCGCTTCGATGTATTTTAGGTTTATCTCCTCTATCTGCTCGGGGTGGGTGAGGTTCAGCAGTTCGGGGTTCTCGCCCGCCGCCAGACCCGCTGCCTGCAGCATAGTGCCCATTCCGCCGTCTAAAAATATAAATTCCTTTTCGTTAAGCAGTTTTTTAAGATCCACAGTGTATTCCTCTCTTTCTGAATTCGCACCTGCCCGCCATCTTGCAGATAGCGCAGCCGCGCCGCCCTTTTTCTATAGGCTCGTCTGAAACGCCCATCACCGCCGTTACCGATTTTCTCGGCGTCAGCAGCAGCGAATCGGTGCAGGCTACTCCCGCGCGCTTCTGCGCGTTCAGTGTTTCTATTATCATCGGCTGTATGTCGAGCGGGAAGTCGCCGTATCCCGGCGAGAACCGCCATGTGAACCAGCAGCCCGTGAGTTTTTCGTATATCTCTTTCTCCGCTTCGTCGCAAACGGCTTCCACCGCCGCGCTCGCTAAGCAGTCGGTCATGTAGCCGAGGGTTATGTCCTCAGCCTCCTTGCGGCGAATAAGCTCGTCAGCTTTTGATGAAGCCGTAGCGCATAGCAGTATGCACCGCCTGCACCCGCTGAGGTGTCGGCGTATGTCCTCACCTTTAAAGATCAGCTTCGTGCCCGCCAGTTTTATCCCATCGTCACATTCCTCGATGTCGAAAGCGCGGTATACCCAAGCGGGCGTTATCGCCTTTACCAGCTCGCGGCGGCAACTCTCTATCATCTCCATCTGCGGGGCGGGGGGCTGCTCGCGGTAGCCCATGTACCTAATCGCTTCGTTTACATTTATACTTATATTTATCTCCATTTTCAGCTTTCCTTATAATAATTTTATCTCGATGTTGTCCCATGGGTCGTGAGCGAGTATAACTTCGCCCGCCGCCAGCGACTTTTTCACATCTATGAACCGCTGATTAGAGCTGCCCATGAATTTCAGCTCGTAGCTTTTTTTGTCCATCTCAAATTCGCCGTCTACCAAATAATCCAGCCGTTTCAGCAGCTCGAGATAGCCGTTTTCCGCGTTCGCGTTTTCCATCAGATATTCAAAGGTATAGCCCGTGTACGCCATGACGTTCATCTTAAAGCCTTCGTACCCGAGTATCATGTCGGCAAGCTCGGTCAGCGCGGCGCATTGGCAAAAAGGCTCGCCGCCCGAAAAAGTTACGCCGTCCAGCAGGGGATTTTTGATTATTTCTTCAAATATTTCCTGCGTGCTCTCAGTCCTGCCGCCCTCGAATGTCCATGTCTGTGGATTGTGGCAGCCGCGGCAATGGTGCGGACAGCCCTGCACGAAAACGGTAAATCTCATTCCGGGGCCGTCTACTATCGAGTCATTCACCAGCCCAGCTATTTTAAGTTCCATTTTTACAATTATCTCCTGATCATTATTCATTCATACCTACTGTAAATGAGTATACATATTTATTATAGCAGTTATTATGTCTAAAAACAATAATAATCAGAAAAATTAACCTTGATTTAACATTTTAAATGACACCGATTCATCGCTATTTGCCGATTTGTCATATTTGAGATGAAAAAATTATTTTTTTTGTGAGTTATTTTTTGTAAATTTGCTTGATTAAATAACGATTATATGATAGAATAATATGATGAGGTCTGTATGCTCGGTTTTTCGAGCTTGCAGATAAGGGGATTATTTTTACCGCAGGGAGGCAAAAAAATGAAAAATGAAATGTCAGCCGCTCAAGCTATTGCCAGCAAGCAGAGCAGGCGGCTGAGGAACAGACACATAGGCTTTGCCGTTGCGCTGGGCATCATCTTGATGATAGCGATAGTCAGCATAGTGGCAGTTGCAAAGATACGCGCCAACGACCGCATAATGCTCGCGAAAAACCTTATCTCTCAGTTTGAGATAAATACTACTTACCGCGAGCCTGAGTTGGCTTCTGACGGCGACGAGGACGGCGACGGTATGCTCAACGAAGCTGAAACGCGCGCCAAGACCAATCCGCAGGACGTTGACAGCGATAACGACGGTATAAGCGACGGCGATGAGGTCGCGCTCGGTACTGACCCGCTCAATCCTGATACCGACGGCGACGGACTTCTCGACGGCTTTGAGCTGATGGCGGGTCTTGACCCGAAAAAGACAAGCACCGATGATAAAACGCCCGATAAGGACGTTGTGGTAGATATAAAGCGTGAGTTCGGCGAGATAACTCTTAACGTTACCGGCGACGCAAATATAGCTGATACATCTATCTCTGAGCTTAACGTTTTTGGGATCTCTTCTAACACAGGTATCGTCAGCACCGCTTACGACTTCGTTTCCGACCATAAGTTCCAGACCGCGAAGATCACTTTCAAGCTCGACAGCAAGAAAGTCGCACAAAAGGGCGCAAGCTTCTCTGACCTCTCAGTACTGAAATTCGACGCTTCGACTCAGAGCTACGAGAAAATAAAGAGCAGGGCAGACAGCTCGGCGGGTACTATCTCCGCAGACATCAACACTTACGGCACATATGTAGTCGGCACAGAGAAAAAGGCTAATTCGCCCGCAGTTACCAAGATAGCGTTCCTGCTCGATAACTCCGGCTCGATGTACCCCGTAGAGGAGTGCGAAACTTCTCCCGAAAACGACGTTAATTTCAAGCGCCTTGACTTCACCAAGAGCCTTATCAATAAGATAGAGGGCGAGGGCGATTACCTTTACAGTATAGCGAAATTCACAGGCACATACACCCAGCTCCAGAAATTCACCGACGATACCGAAAAGCTGAATAACGCGCTCGAAAAAATTCGCGTCGGCAAAGAGGTATTCGATGGTTCTCATATCCAGTCGGCGCTCCAAAGCTGCATGAGCACTTTCGATAACGGCTCGACTAATCAGAGAAACATAATAGTTCTGCTTTCCGACGGCGCTTCCGATGAATCAAATCCGAAGAGCATAGAGCAGCTCGCGGATATTGCAGATAATAACAACATCATCGTCATGACGATAGGTCTTGGCAAAGAGGCTGACCGCGCATGGCTGCAAAATCTCTCGGCGCAGACGGGCGGTAAGTACTACTCTGCTTCCGACGCAGACGCTCTCGAAAGCGTTTACAAGCAGATAGTAACCACGCTGAATTACGATATAGTAGATTATTCCGATTCGGACGAGCAGGCACAGGGCTACTCGCTCTATAACACAGGTTTTGACCCCGTGAAAAACGGCTTCTCGTTCAGAAACTTCCGCACCTCTGATACCCCGAGCGTAGACTTCGGTATGGCGGTAATGGCGCGCGACTGGTACGTCGGCAGACTTCAGCTCAAGACCAAGGCCGTTTCTCCCGCAGACGACAGCGAGCAGAAATACGAAGCCGAGGGATATAATCTTAAGGGCAGCGATGTTGAAGAAAAGTTCGAGGCAAATCAGCCGCTCTCTTCCTACGTTCCGTCCCTTATCACGGGCGACTTCGGCGACGTTAAAAAGTACCTCGATTATTCTTCCTCCGGCTCAGTTCTGAAAGTTGACGCCGACCTTATGGCAAAGGCTCTCCAGCAGGGCTGGTCGGTGAAGAAATATAAGCTTGACGCGAACAACCTCTCGTGGGAAAAGGTAGAGCTTCTCTCGCTCAACGTCAAAGAATGCTCAGACAAGATCGCAAAGGCAAGCTCCGACTCGGAAGCGGAGTTTTATAAGGCTCTCTACCACCTCAACGCTTTGCAGTGGGACGATACGCCCGTTACCTTCGACCTCTTTAACGGCGATGAGGGCTTTGACGAGCTGAAATCGCTTCTCGCTCTCGGCGAACCCGTAGTTACCACCATCGACGGCTCGCATACCGTAAATGCTATCGGTCTTATACAAGACAGCTCCGACCACCGCAAATATGTGCTTCAGGTCTACGACAGCAACTATCCCGGATCGATCAAAAAGCTGTACATCACCCGCGCCGTAAAGGGTAATTTCAATATTTCAGATGGAAAGGGCAAACTGAAAGACGTTTCCTACGAATACACCTGCGAATATGACGGCAAACAGGTAGGCGTAAAATTCTCTGACGTAGCGGCATATTGACCGCGCGGCACTCCAAAAAGATATTTGGAGTGAGCATAAGTAAACGTTTTCTGTAAATACTGCACAAATTCATGGCGGGAATTTCGTAAGAAATTTGACGTATTTTTGAAAACAAATTTCACAAAAGCCCTTGATTTTACGGCGTTTTTCTGTTATAATAAATATTGAATTAGAACGGTGCGCAATGGGCGTACTGTAAATTCTAAATTACACTAATTAATGTGGAGGAGATTTAAAATGAAAATTTCTAAGATTTTCGCAGGAATGTCCGCTGCTGCTATCATCGCTGCTGCGGTTGCAATGCCTGCATCTGCTGAAGCTCCCGTAGAAGAGGAATTCTACCCTGCGACCGGTGAATGGACTTATACATACAGCGGTTCTGACATTCAGGCGGCTATTGATGCAAATGGCGCTCAGCTTTCTGAAAATAAGAGCGAAGATGGTTCGCCCAGCACTTGGACATGCGGCATGAATATTCAGGTCGGTCACATGAAGAATGCTAAGGTCACCATGACTGTTCATAGCGACACCAACAACATCTACAAGGGTGCTGACGCTGAAGCCGGTTCTGATGACACAATGTGGACCGTTCAGACTTCGTGGAATGCAGACGCTCCTGCTGATAAGGAAAAGAGCACTGTAAAGTACACTGAGAACGAAGCTAAGGGCGCTACCGAGCTGAATAACTGGGATTCCGGCCCGACCAAGTTCAATGGCCAGTGGGCACAGTTTATGCTGACTGATAATGATCTTTCTGGTGTTACTATCACTGTAAAGGTAGTTGCTGATGACGCAACCACATGGGAATATCATAAGGACAACGAAGAAAAACCCGAAGAAAATGTATATAGAGTATTCATTATGTTCGGCAACGATGCTGCTAAGATCGAGACCGTAGAAAACGCTGAGATCAACAAGCAGATCGAGGGCGAAGGCACTACCAGCTCCGGTGACGGCAGCACTACTTCCTCCGGCTCTTCTTCCGGTTCTTCCTCCGGAAGCAGCTCGAGCTCTGCTTCTTCCAGCTCTAAGGGCGGTTCCAATGGCGGCAGCACTTCCAAGGGCAGTGCTACTACTTCTTCCGCTAAGGATATCGGTGCTTCCGATAACACTGCTAACGCAGAGTCCGGTGCAGCTGCAGGCGTAGGTCTGGCTATCGCTGCTCTTGCAGGCGCAGCTATCGTAGTTTCTCGCAAGAAGTAATTTTTAGCTAAGCTGAATAATTGCAAATAATAAAAGGCATTGCTCTCGGGCAATGCCTTTTTTGTATATATTGTATGAATATGAAAACGTTATCTGTGCAGTATGAACAAAAGTAAAATAGATAATTGTACATTTAGTATATTGAATATTTTCGGTATTTGTGTTATACTTTAAAAGTAAATGGTTCTGTATGAACAATTATTTTTGGAGGTAATTACTTATGAAAAAGTTTTTAGCTTGCACTGTTGCGACTATTATCGCAGCATCTATGATGACTGCTTGCGGCGGTGATGATTCTAAGGACAGCTCCAGCAAGGCTGCTGAGAGCACCACTACCACCGCGGCCAGCTCTGCTGCTGAATCTGCTACCGAAGAATCCGCTGCTGAAGAGTCTGCCGCTGACGAATCTGCTACCGAAGAGTCCGCTGCTGATGAATCTGCTGCAGAGGGCGAGGCTGCTGAGCCTAAGCCTATCTCTGAGATGCCTGCAACTCTTCAGGATCTCGAGACCGCTTCTCTCGTATTCGACACCAGCATGGATCCCGCAGATTTCGTTAAGACTATGAACGAGGCAAACTTTGAGAACGATGAATCTGACGTTAAATTCTCTATCGAAGAGGTCGAGGGCGTTCCTATGCTCCGCTGCCAGGTTCTGACCCTTAAGGATGAAGAAGATCCTTCGCTCGGTTACAAGATTCCGAAGATCCAGTTCGATATGTCCAAGATCTTTGCCGGCAAGACCGATACTCTTGACAAGGTATTCACCATCGACATCGAGTTCATGACCAAGGCTGTTGGCAACTTCGTATCCCCGGACGATGGTACTGAGTCGCTCGTTCCCGGTAACTTCATGGGCGCTCTTTGCTCGCAGGCCGGAGAAGATCCTGACAATCTTGGTTGGAAGGAACTTGACAACCAGATCAGCGAATCTGAGTGGACTTCCGAGTGGGCTACTTACAAGTTTAGCGTTCGTCCCGGTCTGCTTGGACCTTTCAGCGCTGTTGACACTCCTCAGTATCTCACCTTTATGAGATGGAGCATTCCTAATCAGGCTGATTTCTACGTTGCAGACATCACCTTTAAGGATGAGGACGGCAATGTTCTGCCCGTTTCCATTGGCGCACACGCTGAATAATTCAGTTTACATAATAGACCGCACACACACTGTGCGGTTTATTTTTTTGCAAATTTGCTGAACTTTACACTCATTTCACCGATCTCAGCGCTTTTCGGTTTGTCGTTTTTCATCTCAACGTCGTAATCCTCACTGCTGATTTTACCGCTGACTTTTCCCGCAGCGCATTTTTCCAACACCCGCGCCGTCAAAAATATCGGCGAATTTGCGGGCAACTCCTCGCGTGAAAAAGTCTGCTCCATTTCCTCAAAACTTATCTTGCAGTCGGCGTCAGTCAGCGAAATTTCCATTCCCGCGAGCGTTTTCGGCTCGCTGACGCTTATCTGCCAGCCGCCCTCTAAACGCTCAAACTGCGCTTTTCCTGCAAAATCGTCACTGGAAATATCGGCGGTAACCGTGTAGCTTTTCGGCAGCGAGATCTCCGCACTCTTTGAACTGCCGCACGCCGAAGCAGTCGAGATCGCGCAGATACACATACACTTCATTATAAATCTTTTCATTCAGACCCCTCCATAAAAAAAAGTCCCCCAAACCGATGGGGGACTTTTGCATAATCAAGCTTGTCAACTTGCAAATTGTTGACAATCGTAATTTACAAAATCGTGAGAGTTTCCTTGAAAGCGTTTATAATATCGCTCGCCGTGACTGCGGCAGGGGAGTACTTTTCACACAGTATTTCCGCAGTTTTTCCGCATATGTAATCGCCCAACGCGCAAGCTTCCGCCGCCGTAACGCCCTGTGCGAGCAGCGATGCGATAACGCCGGCAAGCATATCGCCCGAGCCGCCTTTTGCAAGTGCCGAACAGCCAAAATTCGTTATAGCTGCTTTTCCGTTGCTGAATGTCACGGAAGTCGCGTCCTTGCTGTGCAGTGTCACGCCGTACTTCTCGCTCAGCTTGCGGCAGATCGCATACCGCTCAGCCGAAGCTTCTGCCGTCGTCCTACCGCTCAGCCGTGCCAGTTCGCCGATGTGCGGAGTCAGAACTATCTCACAATTCTTGTCCCTCAGTACATCTATATTCAGCGCGAGCTGATTTATTCCGTCCGCGTCGATAAGCAGCGGCACACGCACTTTTTTTACCAACGCTTCGACAAGCCTGCGCGTGCTTTCGCTCCTGTCGATGCCGCAGCCGACCGCAACAGCATTGTGTGAATTTGCCAATCCGACCAGTTTATCTATCTCGCGACTGCTGATCGTGCCGCCCTCTGTTTCAAGCGGAGTGTAAACGCACTCGGGCGCGCTCGCCGCAATTATCGAGATCACGCTGTGCGGAGCAGCAAGGTTCACTATCCCGCAGCCGGTGTGAAGCGCCGCACGCGAACATATCGCCGCCGCGCCGATGTAATTTTCACTCCCGCAGATCAGCAGGACTTTTCCGAACATTCCCTTATGTGAGTATTCGGGACGCGCAGGTAACATTTTGTGCAATTCACTGCCGAAAATCTCGTGAGAAGACATACGGTCATCGAGGTACTCTTCCCAGCCGTCGGGAATGCCGATGTTCGCAATTTCGATCTTTCCGCATACAGAAACCGCGGGTTTGAGCGCCATTCCGAACTTCATCGCGTGAAAAGTGATCGTTTCGTCGAACTTTACCGTTTCAGCTGCGATCTTTCCGCGTAGGCAGTCAACACCGCTCGGCATATCGCACGCTATCTTGTAGGTGTCAGATCGTGCAAATCTGCTCATCAAAAACTGTATGTTCTCGCGAAACTCGCCGTGAAAACCCGTGCCAAAAATGCAGTCTACAACTATATCTGCATCGCCAAAATCAACGTTTTCTGTAATAATCTTCACTTTTTTGCTGCCAATGAGCGCAAAAGCTTTCTTTGCAAGCTCGGTCTTAGGCTCGCCACAGACGTAGGCCGCGCTGACATCGAATTTGTCCGCCAGTAAGGAAGCGCAGACTGAACCGTCGCCTCCATTATTGCCCGAACCGCAGAGAACCAGAATGTTTTTCGCACCGATTCGCGCCGCCGCACTCTCGACTGTTCTCGCCAACTGCGCTCCCGCGTTCTGCATAAGCTCCCAGAGCGAAACGCCCAGCGCTTCCGAGGCCTTTTCCGCCTGCGACATCTGCTGAGGCGTTAATAGTCTATTCATCTTTATCGCTCCTTTCCGCGATGCACACCGCCTGAGCCAGCTCGCGCGTGTGCGAAATGCTTATCGAAAATTCCAGCCCCGCCGCCGCCTGTGCTGCCGCACCCTCCAGTTTTAGGTAAGGCGCGCCAAGCTCATCGTGCGCTACGGTGATCTCATTCAGCGAAAAACCGCGCACGCCCGTGCCCAGTGCCTTCGCGAACGCCTCTTTCGCCGCCCAAGTCCCTGCCATTGATTGGTA
>ENA-OPDF01001306-OPDF01001306.1-human-gut-metagenome-genome-assembly--contig:-NODE-1306-length-14963-cov-3.093239_pt1 | contig 14963 bp, 10 predicted proteins | sample MGYA00241575_ERZ501501 | MGnify/ENA primary metagenome ERZ501501 (study PRJEB25962, sample SAMEA1972229) | human gut metagenome | biome: human gut; feature: human-associated habitat; material: faeces... | reverse complement strand
TTCGAGAAGGATCTTGACAAGAATCAGGTGAAGAGCGTAAAGGTAGTGCAAAACAGGGAGATACCGACAGGAAGTCTGGAGGTGAAGTTCAAGGATGGCACATCAAAGGTGCTTTATGTATCAGATGTAAACAATATCGAAAAGACCATGACAAAAGCAGGGTACACCGACTATACAGTTGCGGATGTTCCGGCTGAGAGCTGGATTATGACACTGCTTCCGTATCTTTTGGTATTCGGAGCCATGTTCATACTCTTTGCAGTGATGAACAACAACGCAGCAGCACAGGGCGGCGGTGGCAAGATGATGAACTTCGGCAAGAACCGTGCGAAGCTCACCACACAGGAGGAGAACCATATCAAGTTTTCCGATGTAGCAGGCTTAAAGGAGGAAAAGGAGGAGATTGCAGAGATAGTTGATTTCCTTCGTGATCCGGGAAAATACACCAGACTTGGAGCAAGAATCCCAAAGGGTGTCCTTCTTGTAGGACCTCCGGGAACAGGTAAGACTCTTCTTGCCAAGGCAGTAGCCGGAGAGGCAGGGGTACCGTTTTTCACCATTTCAGGATCTGATTTCGTGGAAATGTTCGTCGGAGTCGGAGCCTCAAGAGTGAGAGATTTGTTTGAGGATGCCAAGAAAAATGCGCCTTGTATCGTATTTATCGATGAGATTGATGCAGTAGCCAGACGCCGTGGCACAGGAATGGGCGGTGGACACGACGAGCGTGAGCAGACATTGAACCAGATGCTTGTCGAGATGGATGGCTTTGGTGTCAATGAGGGCATTATCGTCATGGCAGCCACAAACCGTGTGGATATACTTGACCCTGCTATCATGCGTCCGGGACGTTTCGACAGAAAGGTTGTAGTAGGCAGACCGGATGTGGGCGGCAGAGAAGAAATTTTAGGTGTCCATGCCAAGAAAAAACCTCTTGCAGAGGATGTAGACTTAAAGCAGATTGCACAGACTACAGCAGGCTTCACAGGTGCAGACCTTGAGAATCTGATGAATGAGGCAGCAATCCGTGCAGCGGGCGAAAACAGAGAATATATCACACAGGATGATATCAGAAAATCCTTCGTCAAGGTTGGTATCGGAGCTGAGAAGAAGAGCCGTATCATCTCTGACAAGGAAAAACGCATCACAGCCTACCACGAGGCAGGGCATGCAATCCTTTTCCATCTGCTTCCGGATGTGGGACCTGTATACACGGTTTCAATCATCCCTACAGGAGCAGGCGCAGCAGGCTACACCATGCCTCTGCCTGAGAAGGATGAGATGTTCAACACAAAGGGACGTATGCTTCAGGAAATCGTAGTAGACTTAGGAGGCCGTGTCGCAGAGGAGCTTGTGTTTGACGATATCACAACAGGTGCATCACAGGATATCAAGCAGGCTACAAAGCTTGCGCGCGAGATGGTTACCAAATACGGTATGTCAGACAATATCGGCCTTATCTGCTATGCCGATGATGAGGAGGAGGTCTTCATCGGACGAGACCTCGCCCATGCAAAGAACTACAGCGAGGGCATAGCATCGGCAATCGATGCCGAGGTAAAGCGCATCATCGACGAGTCGTACGACAAGGCAAAGAGCATGATAGCAGAGTACCGCGATGTGCTTGACAGATGTGCAGCACTTCTTCTTGAGAAAGAGAAAATCACAAGAGATGAGTTTGAAGCACTGTTTGATGAGGACAGCAAAACAGCAGTTGGACATAATATTTAAATAATAGCTGTGATTTTGTACACAATCACTATATGAAAATATTAAAATGCGACTAAAGTACTATACAAACTGCATAAAAACAAACCATGTTTTTTATGCAATTTGTGAACACTTGTCGTCGCAATCATGATACTATAATAACCGTAAAAACCCCCCAATACATTATATATAGTTTTTGCTATACCCCATAGTAAAAATACCTTCTCCTAAAAGGCAGCCGATCGTAGGCTGTCTTTTTTAATTTAAAAAAATAGTAACTATTCAGAACAATTGAGAACAAGAAAAGCTGATGCGTCATGCTTGCATGTAAGCAGCAGGTTTTCTTGTTCTCAAGGTGGCTCGAATAGAGCCACCCCCACATATATGAGCAAAATTAGCTGCGAAGCAGCGGGAAAGCACGAGTATCGTGCGGTTTTGCGAATGTATGTGGGGTGGTTGTGAATAGTTACAACCAAAAGTAACTATTCACAACCCTATTTTTCAGATAAAGAAAGACAATTTTATGAATACAGAAACCAAAAATTACAAGATAATTGTGGCATACGACGGCACACGCTACAAAGGCTGGCAGGTGCAGAAATCCACAGATGATACAATACAGGGAAAGCTTCAGCATGTGCTTTCCACGCTGGCAGGAAAGCCGGTTGAGGTCATAGGCTCAGGGCGCACGGATGCGGGAGTGCATGCGGTGGGGCAGGTGGCAAGCTTTCACATGCCGAAGCATTTTTCAAAGGATGAGATATTTATATGGCTGAATGAGCATCTGCCGGCAGATATTGCGGTGACAGATATTTCAAATGTGCCTGACAGATTTCATGCCAGGTACAATGCTGTGTCAAAGACATATGTGTATACAATACACACCGGTATTGTGTCAGATGTGTTCAGGAGAAAATATGTATACGACTATGATAAGCCGCTTGACATAGACCGGATGAAAAAAGCAGCAGCGTATCTTCTCGGAGAGCATGATTTTAAAGCCTTTTGTGGCAATAGACATATGAAAAAGTCAACGGTCAGGACGATTTTTTCTATTGATATAGAAAAAACAGGCGCTGATATTGTTATCAGCTACACCGGAGATGGATTTTTACAGAATATGATAAGAATCATCACAGGAACGCTTATCGAGGTGGGCGATGGAAGAAAAAATCAGGATGCTGTGATGGAAATTTTAGCTTCAAAGGATAGGGCACAGGCAGGCTACACAGCACCGGCGTGTGGGCTGAGCCTGGAAAGGGTAGATTATGGCAAAGTGGTATGTTAGTGCGAAGAAGGCTGATTTTGCGGCAATCGGAGCAAAGTTTGGAATAGATCAGGTGACGGCGCGGATAATCAGAAACAGAGGTGTGATAGGAGATGACGCGGTAAATGAATTTTTAAACGGCAAAATCTCAGACATTGCAGACCCGGCTCTTTTAAAGGATGGTCAGAGGCTGGTTGACATTCTTGCCCAAAAGATAGCTGACAAGGCCAAAATCAGGATAATCGGCGACTATGACATAGACGGAGTGATGTCTACATATATTCTTGTGAAGGCACTTAAAAGAGCCGGTGCATGTGTGGATTATATGATTCCCGACAGAGTGAAGGATGGCTATGGTTTGAATGTGCATCTGATTGACAAGGCATATGAGGACGGGATAGACACTGTGGTCACCTGTGACAACGGAATTGCGGCGATTGAGGAAATCGCCCATGCAAAGGAGCTTGGAATGACGGTTCTCGTAACAGACCACCATGCAGTGCCTTTTGAAGATATAAAGGGTATAAAGATTTACAAGGAGAGCAAGGCAGATGCCGTTGTAAATCCGCATCAGATAGAGTGCAGCTATCCGTACAAGGAGCTTTGCGGAGCAGCTGTTGCCTGGAAAATTGTCATATTACTATATAGAAAAATCGGCATAGATGAGAAAGAGGCCATGGATTTTATAGAGAATGTGGCATTTGCAACAGTCGGTGATGTCATGCCGCTGACAGGTGAGAACCGTATACTCGTAAAGGCCGGCTTAAAGAGTATTCATCATACGACAAATATCGGCATGAAAGCCTTGCTTGAATGTTGTAATATAGAGGCTGAAAATGTAGATGCATATCATTTTGGATTTGTTCTTGGACCATGTGTCAATGCGACAGGCCGTCTGGATACAGCCAAAAGAGCACTTGAGCTGTTTTTATGTGACAGGCAGGAGGATGCCATGCGCATCGCATCAGAGCTTGTAGCGCTCAATGATGACAGAAAGGAAATGACTGCAAAGGGTGTGGAAACCGCAGTTGAGATATATGAGAGGGACAATTACGAAAAAGACAGGGTGCTTGTCATATATCTGCCGGATGTGCATGAGAGCATAGCTGGAATCATAGCAGGCCGTATCAGGGAGAAATACAATAAGCCAACCTTTATACTCACAAAGAGTGAGGACGGAGTAAAGGGCTCAGGCCGCTCGATAGAGGAGTACTCCATGTATGAGGAAATGTGCAAATGCAGTGAGCTGTTCACGAAGTTTGGTGGCCATCCGATGGCTGCAGGACTTTCACTGCCACAAGAAAACGTTGAGCCATTCCGTCAGAAAATAAATGAGTATGCATCGCTTACTGACGATGACCTCGTGCCTAAAATACATATAGATGTGCCGATGCCGGTGGATTATGTATCAATGAGACTGGTGTCTGAGTTTTCGGTACTGGCACCGTTTGGAAAGGACAATCCAAAGCCTGTTTTTGCAGACAAAAATCTACGTGTGAGCCGCATGTGGGTAGTGGGTAAAAACAACAATGTGCTTAGGCTTTCTTTGATATCCTCATATGGCACGCCAATCAATGCAATTTATTTTGGGGATATAGAAAGCTTTTTTGACTATATCAGGCAAAGGTTTGGTTCGGACGCGCTTGAAGCTGCACAAAGAGGAAGGTTCAATAATATAGTGCTGTCCGTAGTATATTCACCAAAGATAAATGTATTCAGGGAAAATGAGTCACTGCAGTTTGAAATACAGTATTATAAGTGATATTATATTCTAAAAAGGTAACCGGTAAAGGAGAATAGATAAGTGTTTGGGAACAGAGCAAAAATATCCGCTGAGGAATTAGCGTATATGAAGGAACAATTGGATAATGACAGGGGATTTTTCGAGAATGTAAATGCAAAGTCAAAGCTTATAGAGGCTGATTTTGATGAGCTGGAGAAATCAAGACAGCTTGAGGAGTCATCCCTTAAGCAGCTGAATGATAATGCAAATAATGTGGTGGAATTTTCAAAGGACAGCATGGATGCCATATCAGCCTTAAACGACAGCTTTACAGAGTGTGTAAAGGCGGCTGCGGACAATCTTACAAGTCTTGAGAGTGCGGCAAAGGCAATTGCCACACAGCATGAGGATACATGTGTGCTTGTCGAAAACAATAAGCATTTTACAGCTCCGGCTAAGAGCTTGTCAGAGACATCGGACAGGCTTGAGGAGCATGTGGATAGCTGTGCGGATATAGCTGCGCAGATGAAGGAACAGAATAAGCAGATGAGTGTTCTCTCACTAAATGCTGCTATAGAGGCGGGCATGCTTGGAGAGCAGGGAAAGCTGTTCGTAGAGGCTGCTGAGAGCATAAGGGAGGCATCTGTTTCATATGACAGTGCAATTGATGCTGTTAAACAGGAGCTTTCAGAGGCAAAAGCTGAGATTAGTGCACTTAAAGAGCAGGTGAGCCACCTTGTAGGGCTTCTGAAGGACAACAATGTTGCTACGACAAAGCTCATGAAGCAGGGTGTGGAACTCAATCATGTGTTTTCACAGTGTGATGAGATTTCAGTTGACATGATAGAAGCGTGCAGACAGCAGATTGTGTCAATCCGCAATACACAGGAGGAGATTATCAAGTTTGAGGAGCGCAATAAGCTGCAGATAGAGGATGCATACGCAGAAATTTCGACTCAGAGGAAAAATTCAGTAGAAATAAAATCAACTGTGGACAAGGTGCTCGACTACAGCAGGGAGAGAGTAAGATAACAGGACAGATATGCAGACTTTGAGTGTCATGCATTTTTATGAGTGAAATATAAAAAGACATCAACCGGTGTAAATTCCGGCTGATGTCTTTTTGAGTTGAAAGCTGCAATTATTAAATCAAACACGAACCTTGCTGTTTGCTGTATCCTGGAAGCTTCCGCTCTTCTGCGGCAGATGCATCCAGTTTTTGATGTAGACCACATTGTACATAACGAAAGCAAGCATAAAGGCTGTAGAAACGTCAAATACTGAGTGCTGTTTGATAAACATGGTAGACAGTATAATCAGAACACAAAGCACTAAGGATGCGTGCTGAACGTGCTTTTTATCCTTGAAATAGCTGCTGTGCATCACCGCAAAATGAATGCCGAGCGAATTGTATACGTGGATGCTCGGAAACAGGTTCGTCGGTGTGTCAGTGGAGTAAAGCCACTCGCAAAGCGCTGTAAACATATTGTGGTGCGTGAAATAATAAGGCCTTAAATTGTGACCATTCGGGTAGAGCGTTGATATAACCAAAAATACGGTCATACCGGTGTATAAAAACGCACACAGTCTGTAAAATTCTTTTTTGTCATGTAATGCCGTGAAAGCAATTCCAAAGGCCACATAGCCAAACCACATGATATAAGGAATAACAAAGTATTCACAAAACGGTATATAATCATCTATCGGAAGATGAATCAAGTGATAATGTGTGGTAACAGTGCGTTCTAAATATCCAAACCAGGTCAGATATATGATAAAGTATGATAAAATCCACACATGCTTGTAGCGGTTGAAAAGCTCTATAAGCTTATTCTGTATTTTCTTCATAAAACCACCTTTTTAATCCGTTTGAAATTATAACACTGAAAAATAATTCAAACAACACCAAAACAAAAGACTTAATAAATTTTATGAAAAAATTAATAATTAAGACCTTATATAATGAGCTTTTTGTGAAATATTTATCTGCAGCAAAAAGCATAGGATATAACCTGTGGGCTAATCGGCATAAAGGATGCTAAAATCCCATGGTGCAAGAGCTATACAATCGCCTGCTGATACTGTACTGTCATCGCAAAGCTTCTTGAGACCGTCTGCGTGGCAGGTAACAGTCTGCTCATCATCCGAGTAGTTAAGCAGATAAATGATTTCTTCGCCCTGCATATTGGTGCCGCGCTTTATGACAACGGGATAAGAAGCGTCAAATTCATTTTTTTGCTCGCCGAAGAAAAGCTTTAGGGCTTCTATCAGCGTGTCCTCACCAAAAAGTGTGGCAAGATACATGGCACGGCCACGGCCATAGCTGTTTTGGGTGATAGCAGCGTGTACTCCCCAGTGCTTGTGCTCATACATAGCAACAGGTGTGGCAGTGGTACAGTCGACCATCTCCATCCAGTCACGCGCTTTTGATGATTTGCCGCCACAACTTACGGTGACATCGTCAGGCAGGGTGAACTCATCGTACTGTATGCCGAGAGCCTTGTTTATAATATAAGGCTGTACGTCATGGCGTATTTTAAGATGTTTATCCGAAAAAGCAGATTTAAAGGTCACCACCATATTGCCGCCGTTTGCAACAAATTCATTTAAGGCATTGAGCACCTCATCTGTTGCGCTATAGAGTGCAGGCACAAGGATATTCTCATATGAAGCAAAAAGTGCTGGGTCGGCGGGAATCACGTCGTACTCAATGTTCATCAGATACAGGGCATCGCAAAGCCATCTGAAAACGGTATTGTAATTGGAGTCACTTTCGTTGTTCAGCTTAAATTCATTAAGCCCTGTAAGAGAGGCGTTGTCAGCAATAACCGCAAACTTGTTTGTCTTTTTCAAATTGACCAGCCTGTGTCCGTATTTTTTTAGTTCATTTCCGATGACACTGCACTCCTTATAAAGCCGGTTCGGTCTAAGGTCGTGGGAGAGCACGCCCTTCCAGTAGCTTTCTATGGCATTGTGGATAGAATGCCAGTGCCAGTATTCAACCATGCATGCACCGTTTGCAATGTGGCTTATGGCCTGCAGGCGCAGTTGTCCCGGATAAGGAAGCCATGGGTGATTTCCGGCAGCCTCGGTCTCAAGTACCAGATAATTATCACCTTTTATGCCCCTTGCAATATTGCCGCAGGCGGTAATCTCGCGACCACTCAGACTGCTCTGGGAAGGGTGATATATATCGCAGCCTGCGATATCCATACACTTGGCAGCCTCGTACTGATTGACCTCCGGCTGCATGCCGTAAGAGTAATCGTGCCATTCAAAGTCGAAATTGTGAGTGATGAACTGGTCGTCTCTCTTGTATTTTTTGACGATATCGGCCTGCCATGCAAAAAAGTCTGTCACGAGCTTTCTCTGGAATTTTTTGTATTCCGCATCAAGACTCATATTTATAGTGCCGCGGATATCAGGAAAGGCATCCCAGTCATCCACACGGTTGCTCCAGTAATCAAGTCCAAACTCCCTGTTAAACTCGTCAATGTCAGGAAATTCATTTTTCAGATATTCTACAAATTTAGCCTGTGCGTATTTGGAACAGGTGTCATAAGGCTTTGTTTCATTGTCGAGCTGGAAGCCGATCACGCAGTCGTAGTCCTTTACCTGCTCCATGAGCTTTTCAATGATAATCTGTGCATGGTGCAGATAGTCAGGGTTTGTGATATCCATGTTCTGGCGGTGGCCGTAGAGCTCTTTGCCGTTATGTGTTACAGCGAGAATATCGGGATATTTTTTTGCAAGCCATGATGGAATAGCATATGTAGGTGTTCCGACAATGACCTTCAGCTCATATTTTGCTGCGCAGTCAAGCATGCGGTGCAGGTGTGTAAAATCAAATACTCCCTCCTCAGGCTCCCATGTGCTCCAGGTGGATTCGGCAATCCTGATAATATTCATGCCGGCATCGCGTATCATTTTAAAATCTGTTTCTATGCGGTCGTAAGGCATATATTCGTCGTAATATGCCACACCATATAATATTTCGTTAAAATTCATTTATATGTACCTCCAATAGTTATACTATAAATATACGTTAGTAAGTAAGTGGTGTAAACATTAAACCATCAGAAAGCAAAATGTTGAGCGAATATGCGTGGAAGAATGAGTCAGTTGCGCAAAAATTGCATGTCCAGGATGACAAGTGTATGAAGATAGGTTATAATGAAAAACAATAGAGTTGCGCAACAAATAAAAGTTGTTCAGTGATTAATCACATTCAGATGAAAGAGGCGGCAGAATGAGTAACAATATCACTATATCAGATGTAGCAGAGGCACTTGGCGTTTCAAAGACAACAGTAAGCAGGGCTATATCGGGAAAGGGCAGGATAGGCGCTGCAACAAGAAAAAGAGTGCTTGAATATATACAGGAGCATGATTATAAACCTAATGTAATAGCCAGGGGGCTTGCACAGTCAAAGACATTTAATATATGTGTGGTGATGCCGGGGGATTATGCACTTGTCGATCTGCCTTTTTTCCAGGAAGCTATAATGGGGATTCAGGAGATAGCAGGTATGATGGAATACGACATTTTACTTTGTATAGGCTCAGGCAATGATATGGCGGGGCTTAGGCGTATCATACAGAATCATAAGGTGGATGGAGTGGTGCTGCTTCGCACGATGGTAGATGATCCACAGGTGACATTCTTGCAGGAGCGCAGGATACCGTTTGTCACAGCTGGCTCATGCAAATATAAGGATGTAAAGCAGATTGACCATGACCATAAAAGTGCCTGCAGGGAGCTGACATCAATTATGCTCATGCGTGGCATGAAAAATATGGCGCTTCTCGGTGGAAGCGAGGATATTGTTGTAAATCAGACCAGATACGCAGGCGTAGTGGATGCCCATGAGCAGTTTGGAAAGAAAATAAATGAAAATCTTGTATTTTTAAACCTTGAAGGAAAAGCATATGTCGAAAAGGCTGTAGATGATGCAATTGACAGAGGCTGCGACTGTCTGCTGTGTATGGATGATGCAGTTTGTGCGCAGGCAATGAGACGGCTCCGCGAAAGGCATATAAAAGTGCCGCAGCAGGTGAAGGTGGCTTCATTTTACAACAGCTCAGTGCTGGAAAATAATGTGCCGTCCATTACATCGCTTTCATTTGATTCAAAGGAGCTTGGAGCAAGAGCCTGCAAGAATCTGCTCAGACAGATAGAGGGTGAAGAGACTGAGAACAGGACACTTCTGCCGTATGAGGTAGTGTTAAAGGAGTCCACACAGTAAATAGTAAAAGCCGGAGCCGACAAATTGTCAGACTCCGGCTTTTGCTTTATATAGTTTTAAAACTGTTAAATCATCGCCAGATAAACCGTTGCGAGTGACACAACAATCTGGATAATTGCAAATCTGAAAACAACCTGCGCATTTGACCAGCCGAGCTTCTTTCTGACATGGTCATGGATAGGAGTTGTGGTATTCTTTAAAATATGTATCTTCAAAAATCTAAGAAGAGAAACCTTTACGAGTCCAAGTCCACCGTCGATGATAAGCACGAGACCTGCCAGTATGTAGATGAATGGGCTTTGTGATTTAAGCGCACAAATAGCTATGAATATACCCATGGCTCTTGAGCCTGCATCACCCATCAAAAGCTTGCTTGGTGTGGCATTGTACCACAGATATCCGAGCAGACATACCGCAAATAATAAAATACAATAGTTGAAGCTGTCAGCTATTTTGAGCACTGAATCAAGCACGAAGAAAGTCATTATGGTAATGATGGTAAGTGTTCCCGAAAGACCATCAACACCGTCTGAACAGTTTGTGACATTGATTGATACCCAGACTAAGATGACTGTGAGTATTCCAAACACAACAGGTGGAATATTTACAGAGCCGCCAAATATGGCAAATGTGATTGTGCTTGAGTTGAAATGCAGATACACAACTGCCACAACAATTGCAACCGCAAAATCAAGTGCGCCCTTTAAATACTCGCCCCATGGCTTTTCTGCCGCATCGTCAAAGTAGCCTGTGAGCATCTCAATAACTATAAGCACAAGATAAATGGCAATCTCCGCATTGATTTGTGAGAAAAGAACTGCCGATATCACAAATGTGAATATAAAGATAATACCGGCTCCTCTCGGCTTCCCGGCTGAAAGCTTTCCGTCCACAGCAAACTGTCTGCCGAGGTCCTTTGGTAAAAATTTATTTAATTTTGCAATAGCAATACATGTGAGTGCGAATGCAAAAATCACTCCGATGAAAGCTATTATCGACATATCTGCCGAAGTCAAATAAGAAATCATATAGTCCTCCTTTGATATTGTATTACAACCTCATTCATTATATTAGTCTGACAAAAAAAAGTAAAGTTTTACTTGCAATTTTAAATAATTGTGTTATTATACTTATATGCTTTAAAGCGTTGAAGCATTAAAACTTTAAATTGTAACATCGAGCTACAGTAATATTTATATTTGTTACAATAATATTTATACTTGGAGGAAACAAAAATGGCTCAGAAAGGTGATTTAATGACAGCACGCCCTGATATCCGCGTGCTTGACGCTACCATTAGGGATGGAGGACTAGTAAACAACTTTATGTTTACAGATGATTTTATCAATGCTCTTTATCGTGCAAACGTAAAGGCAGGCATCGACTATATGGAGTTTGGTTATAAAGCATCTAAGGAGCTTTTTGATGTAAATAAATTCGGCAAATGGAAGTTCTGTGATGAGGCAGCTATCCGTGAGATAGTCGGAGACAACAACTCTGATATGAAGATTTCTGTCATGGCGGATGTCGGCAGATGTGACTACAAGAAGGATATCCTCCCTCGCGAGGACAGTGTGATTGACATGGTGCGTGTGGCTACATATGTACATCAGATGCCAGCAGCAATCGAGATGATCGAGGATGCCAAGTCCAAGGGCTACGAGGTAACCTGCAACATCATGGCCATCTCAAATACACAGGAATCAGACCTTGATCAGGCACTTGACATGGTTGCCAAGAGCTCTGCAGACGGCATATACATCGTAGACAGCTACGGAGCTCTCTACCCTGAGCAGATTCGCCGTACTGCCGATAAATACACAGAAATTGCTGAGGCAAACGGAAAGTTCGTAGGAATGCACGCACATAACAATCAGCAGCTTGCATTTGCAAACACCATAGAGGCAGCAGCCCAGGGAGTCAGCCTGTTGGATGCAACAATGATGGGCATGGGACGAGGCGCAGGAAACTGTGCGATGGAGCTTTTACTCAGTTTCCTCAAAAATCCAAAATATAACGTATTCCCTGTACTCAAATTTGTTGAAGAGCATATGCTTCCGCTCAAGGAGAGCGGTGCTGTATGGGGCTACGATATTCCATACCTGCTCACAGGACGCTTAAATCAGCATCCATCAGCAGCCATTGACTACATCAAGTCAGGTGAGACACATTACGCTGATTTCTACACAGATTTGCTTGATAAATAAAAATAGATAGATGTATATAAAACAATCCGCTATGCCAGATTTTGGTGTAGCGGATTGTTTTTATGCGCGTGAAGCATAATTCTTACAGCCTCTTGGCTGCGTAGTATTAGCGTATTTTGCATCATGTGCTGCTGCGAGGCTCCGTCATTTTAGCCAATAAACTGAAACACTTTATTTCTTTTTCCACGCAAGCAGTCTCTCCACATGCAGCGGTTTCCCCTGAATAGCCTGCACCTTCAATCTGTTCTCCTCACTGAAACCAACCAGAATATCATGATTAGCCTCAGCCAGATAATCGATAATACCATCGATATCAGATTTCGTGTTCTTCGGACAATGAATATACAGATGCTTATTTGCGGAAATATGCAGTGTATATGAGATGCTGAAATGATACCACAGAATCTTGTGCAGGGTAGAGTATTTGTAAATCCATAAAATCTCTTTGATAGGCACGATGGCATTGCCATAAGGCGAGGTCATGATAAAATAGTGCTCTGTGATAAACATATCCTCGGTGGCAAGCTGTGGCAGTGTCGCAAGCTCCTCCTCAGCCTCGGCAAGCAGCTTGTTCGAATTGCCGAATACAACAAGATTCTGACATGCCGGTGCCAAAACAGGAAACCTGATGCACAGGATGTAGAATATCAGGCTGATAACAGCATAGATAAGAGTGCCAAAATAAAAAACAAACATAAAAATAGTAGTTTTCAAATGGTACTCAGGCTCATTAAGATAGCAGCCTGTTATGGTATCGGAGAGTCCCTTGGAATCCCAACTCAGATCCTTCGACAGTTTATTTACAAACTGTGTGTAGGTGCCCTTGCCCTTTACGATTTTGCCGACTACCGTGAGCTTATCTATAGAGGGCAGACCCTCCTCACAGGTGGATGGTGCAAGCAGTACAATAGAGCAGTGCTCATCGCGCATGCAGTAGTAGTAATAGCCCTTGATGTCGTTGCCGTCCTTCATGGTGTAGCCGGTAAAGTAAAGCTTTTTAAGGGTGGTTTTTACATATCTGTCCGAATCCTTGTATGCAGCTTCAAAGCTGACAGAATCATCAATATGTATGGGCGATAAAATATCTCCGAGTGAAAATGCAAACCATAGCACGGTAAGCAGAATGATGTATACAATCGGGGAGAAAAGACGCCTTTTGTAAAATGCTTTGATATTTTTTGTAATGTAGTGTTCGTAATTATCAATCATATGCTTAGTATAATGGTTTTTGAGCCTTATATCAACCTTGATTTTGAGACATTTAATTGTTATTATATAATCAATAGTAACTATTCAGAACCACTGAGAACAAAAAAGCTGATGCGTCATGCTTGCATGTAAGCAGCAGGTTTTCTTGTTCTCAAGGTGGCTCGAATAGAGCCACCCCCCCACACATATGAGCAAAATTAGCTGCAAAGCAGCGGGAAAGCACGAGCATCGTGCGGTTTTGCGAATGTGCGTGGGATGGTTCTAAATAGTTACGGTAACTATTCAGAATCACTGAATGAAATGAGGTAATTATGGAAGCATACACGAGTTTTGCCCGGGTGTATGACATGTTCATGGACAATGTGCCATATGAGGTGTGGGGCAGATATATTGTCGAAAAACTGCGTGCAAATGGCATAGACAGTGGATATGTTGTGGACTTAGGCTGTGGTACGGGAAAGCTTACCACGCTTCTTGCAGATGCAGGCTATGATATGATAGGCATTGACAATTCTTTTGACATGCTTGATATGGCGCTTGAGAGAGAGGATGACAGAATCCTTTATCTGATGCAGGATATGAGAGAGTTTGAACCGGGAGAAAAGGTGAGTGCCGTCGTAAGCGCATGTGACAGCATCAATTATATTCTTGAGCCTGAGGATCTTCAGGCAGTTTTTTTCTGCGTGAGCGAAAGTCTTAAAGAGGGTGGCATTTTTATATTTGATATCAATACTCCATACAAATATGAGGTGCTCATGGCTGATAATACCATAGCTGAAAACCGTGATGAGGGCAGCTTTATATGGGACAATTATTATGATGCCGATGAGAAAATAAACGAGTATGACCTGACACTTTTTATAAAGGAGCAGTCAGAGGATGAGGATGACATCTACAAGAAGTTTGAGGAAACTCATTTCCAGAGATGCTATGAGATTTCAGAGCTTAAGGAGCTTCTTGAGCAGTCGGGACTTGTGTTTGATGCGGTGTATGATGCGTACACAGACGATCAGGTGAAGTGTGACAGTGAGAAGGTCACTGTAATTGCACATAAAGCATAGAATTAGATAATGAGAGGTAAATTATGTCAGATTATATAGTAAGAGCAACAGCGGCGGATGCCAATATCAGAGCATTTGCTGTAACATCAAGGGAGATGGTGGAGACCGCCAGAGAGGATCACATGACAACACCTGTCATGACGGCGGCACTTGGCAGACTTCTTTCTGCGGGAGCCATGATGGGAGCTATGATGAAGGGCGATAAGGATATCATAACTCTTCAGATACAGTGCAGCGGACCTGCAAAGGGGCTTACCGTCACAGCAGATTCGCACGGCAATGTAAAGGGCTTTGCCATAAATCCACAGGTTGAGCTGCCACTCAATGCGGCAGGCAAGCTTGATGTGGGAGGAGCGCTTGATCTTGGAATACTCACAGTCATAAAGGATATGGGCTTAAAAGAGCCTTATGTGGGACAGATCGCACTTCAGACCGGAGAGATCGCAGAGGATTTAACCTATTATTTTGCGACTTCGGAGCAGGTTCCTTCCGCAGTAGGACTGGGTGTTTTAGTAGATGTGGACGGTTCTGTAAAGCAGGCAGG
>ENA-OPDF01001293-OPDF01001293.1-human-gut-metagenome-genome-assembly--contig:-NODE-1293-length-15072-cov-2.658187_pt1 | contig 15072 bp, 7 predicted proteins | sample MGYA00241575_ERZ501501 | MGnify/ENA primary metagenome ERZ501501 (study PRJEB25962, sample SAMEA1972229) | human gut metagenome | biome: human gut; feature: human-associated habitat; material: faeces... | reverse complement strand
CAAACCTCATACTCTATCAACGCAGGGCAGGGGAGCGCTGGGCTTTTTCGCCTTTTGCGCCTTGTTTGCCAGCACCGCCGCTTCGTCATACGCCGCCGCCTCGCGCTCGATGAATGTTATCGCCCCCGTGGGACAAGCGGGCAGGCAGTCGCCCAGACCGTCGCAGTAGTCGTCGCGCAGCAGGCGGGCTTTGCCATCTGCCATGCCGATAGCGCCCTCGTGGCAGGCGTTCGCGCAAGCGCCGCAGCCGTTGCACTTTTCTTCGTCGATGTTGATTATGCGTCTTTTCATTTTATTACCTCCGAAATGTTTCGCTTTTTTCGATGTATCGCTTGACTTTATGTACATATTATAATATAATCAAAGCAGAAAGTATGTTGTTTCTACAACATTTCAATTTTTTTTGCGAGGTATTTTATGGATATTGAATTGCTGAAAATGCTCGCCGCCGACCCGCTTTTCGAGGGCGTTTCGGCGGAGCAGATAGAGGATATGTCTACCTTTTCGCAGGAGGTCGGCAAACTGCACCTGCGGCTAAAGCGCTACAAAAAGGGCGCGGCGGTCTGCTCGGCGGGCGAGGTCATTTCGAGCTTCGGGCTGGTGAAATCGGGGCGGATAATCATTGAGCGTGCGGGCTTTGGCGGCGAGAGCGCGCTTATCGGCACGGCGGGCGCGGGGCAGCTTTTCGCCGAGGTCTACGCCTGCTCGCGGCAGCCGATGATGGTGACGGCGCGCGCCGAGGGCGAGTGCGAGGTGCTGCATATCGGGCTGGAGAGCCTTTTTGCCTGCCGCCACGAGGGTGCGGAGCGCGTGCTGAAAAATCTTCTGCGCATCACCGCCGCCAAAAATCTCGCCCTTACCCGCAAGATAAGCTGCATCACCCCGCGCACCATACGCGGCAGGCTCGCGGAGTACCTTTTATATATGTACAGCCTGCACGGCGCGGCTTTTGATGTGCCGTTCTCCCGCGCGCAGCTTGCCGATTACCTCAACGTAGACCGCAGCGCCCTTTCAGCCGAGCTCGGCAGGCTCAAAAAAGAGGGGCTGATAGACTGCCACAAAAGCAGCTTCGTCCTCAGCCCCGAGTTCATAAACGGCGCGGTTTAATGACGTGCGTCGCCGTTTACATATTCAAATTTTATGCTGTGCAGTTTCAGACCGCTCTGCGCGAAGTACAGGCGGAATGTCGTGAAGCGCGAGAACATCGGCGTCTGCTTGGTGTACGAAACAGGCTTGCCGCTCGTGCCGTTCCAGGTGAATGTGCCGCTCGCCGTGCCCATGTTGAAGAGGGTCAGCGGTATCTGCGCCAGCTCGCTCTGCTCTGAGCTTGCCGTTATCGTAACGTTGTAGATGCCGGGGTGTGAGAGGTCGAGCGCGAAGCTGTGGTGAGTGCCCTTGTCGGTGCAAACGCCGCTCAGGTCAAGCTCTATCTCGTAGCCCTCGATCTTGTAGAACTCTACGGGCGTATCGTCCTCCTCGCCGCCGTCCTCGCGGCCGATCACTTCAACTTTTTCCTCGGCGTTTTCAAGGCGCTTGAGGGCGTTTGTGTGCAGTAAAAATCCGCAGATGTCCGCCGCGTTTCGCTGAAGTTCGGCGCGTTTCAGACTGCCGTTTTCCAGCGCGGCAAGCGTGTTGTCGCTGCCCGAGCCGCCATCCGCGCACACCATGTAAACATCTCCGCGCGCCGCAGCCATAGCTGCAAAGTCGTTCTTGTCAGCCTCGCCGCCGCGCCTGTTTATATTCGCCCACCAGTCGGTCATGGTGAAGCCCGTAAAGCCCCACTCGCCGCGCAGTATTGTGTGGTTGAGGTCGAAGCTGCCCGCCGTCCACAAACCGTTGACCCTGCCGTAGGTGGTCATGACAGATGTCGCGCCGCCCTCTTTTACGGCTATCTCAAAGCCTTTGAGGTATATCTCGCGCAGCGCACGCTCGGAAACGGCGGAGTCTAGGAAGTGGCGCGATGTTTCCTGATTGTTCGCGCAGAAGTGCTTTATCGTGCCCGTTACGCCCGCCTGCGCCATGCCTTTCAGCTCGGCGGCAGCCATTTTGCCCGTCAGCAGCGGGTCTTCCGAAAAGTACTCAAAATTTCTGCCGTTTAGCGGGTGGCGGTGAATGTTCATGCCGGGGCCGAGCAGACAGTCCACCTTGTTCGCCGCCATCTCTAAGCCCGTCAGCGCGAAAAGCCGCTGCGCAAGCTCTTTGTTGAACGACGAAGCTATCAGCGTGCCGTTCGGCAGACTGAATGCTTTAGTGCCGCAGTCGAGCCGCATTCCCGATGGCCCGTCAGAGCAGCAGCCCGCAGGTATGCCGTAGCCCGTGAGCGCGTCGGTAACGCCGCCGAAAGCCGAAGCCGTGCCCGCCGTTACGCGCGGACTTCCCATTCCCTCGCCGCGGATAATGCACGAAAGGTCGTAGTCGGAAAGCTGGGCGATAAATTCCGCCATGCTGCTCCTGCCCGCCGCAACGTCGCTGAGTTTTATCCCGCGGTCGCCCGTGTATGTCAGCTCGGCGGGCATATTCTCCTCGCGGCGCGCCTGCTCGTCAACTCGGCTGAGCGGCACTTCCTCGCGGCATATCGCAAAACCCTCGACCTGCGGAATAGGCTTTATTCGCTCGAATGGCGTAACGGGCGCGGCCGCCTGCTCGTGGCGGCTGATGACTTCGGTCTTGTCGATAGTGAAGCTTGCCGCCTGCACCGCGCTGCGCACGTCTGTGCCGACGAAAAATCTGTACTCACCCGCTTCCAAAACATAGCAGTTGATGTTGCCCGAAGCGCCCGAATCATCGTAGCTCGCAAGCTGCGCGTGCGGGATAGTCATGCATATCTCCTGCTGCTCGTTCGGCGCTAGGGTGCGGGTCTTTTCAAACGCGCACAGCTGGCGGGCGGGCTTGCCGAGAGCGCCCTGCGGCGCTGAGAAGTACGCCTGCACTACCTCTTTGCCGCTGTATTTGCCAATGTTTTTCACCGTTACCCTCAGCGTAAGCGCTTCCGCCGTTTGCTCTGCGGCGGTGGTCTTTACCTCAAACTGCGTGTACGAAAGTCCATAGCCGAAAGGGTAGAGAACCTTTTCTTTGGCAAAAGTTTCAAAATATCGGTAGCCGACGTAGATGTCCTCGCGGTAAAGGTCGCGGTCGGGGTCGCCAAAATCTGCCGCCGAGGGGTAGTCGGCAACGTCGCGGGCGATGGTGTCTGGCAGCTTTCCGCTCGGGCTTACTTTTCCCGTGAGCCCCGCCGCCGTGCCCGTGCCGCCTGTCATGCCGCCCTGCCAGATGTACATTACCGCGTCGGGGCGTATCTCCTCCATCCATTTCATGTCGATGATGTTGCCGACATTCAGCAGTACCGCCATTTTCGTGAATTTCGCGCGCACCCGCCTCAGCATATCCATCTCGTCGGCGGTCAGCAGGTAAGAGCCTTCCGCCACGCTGTTGTCCTGCTCCTCGCCCGCCGTTCTGCCTATGACGGCTATCGCAACGCCCGCATTTTTCGCGGCGTTTTCCACTATCTCGTCGGTAAGGGGCATCTCTTTCTGCGACCAAGGTTCAGCGCCCCAGCCCTCGCCGAGGTCGAAAGGGTTCGCTTCGTCCCAGCGGCGGTAGGTTTCCAGCAGTTCTTCGTCCAGCTTTACTCCCGCTTCTTTCAGCCCGTCTACTATATTCACCACGCGCGAAACGTTCACCATTCCGCCCGAGCCTGTGCCGCTCTTGTAGTAGTGGAGCTGTATCCTGCCGAATACCGCGGCGGTGTCCTCGGCGGCGAGCGGGAAAACGTTTTCATTTTTCAGCATTACTATGCCCTCAGCCACCATCTCAGCGGCGGTGTCGAGGTATTCGTTCCAGTCAAGTATCTTTGCCATATTTTATCTCCTTAGCTTTGTATTTTGATTTTCAAGATATTATAGCACACCACGCCGCGCAGTTCAATGACGTAATTGTGAATAATCAGCAAAAAAAAGACCGCAGGTTTTTTACGCCTGCGGTCTGTGTGTTTTAAGCTTTCAGCTTTTTTGCTTTTCCTTGAAAACTGCGTTCACGCTGACGTATGTGTCCGCCGCGTCCGCCGCTATTTTCAGCTTGCCGTTCGTGATGGTGAATTGGTTTTCTAGGCCTTCCTGCAGCTGCCATGTCAGCTCATAGCCCTCGCGCTCCAGCGCGGGAAGCTCTACCTCGTCGCCCGGCTCTCCATAGAGTGTCCATGAGCGCATATATAGGTCGGGGTCGCCTGTTTCGCCGAACATACTCATATCGCGCTTCGTGCATATCTCTATCGTAACGCTTCCTCTGTCTACGAATTTGCCGTAGAAATAAACGTCGCTGTCGGGCATAGTAAAGCTGCCCTCTTTGTTCAGCTCGACATTTCCCGTTATCCAGCCCGTGAATTCCTTGCCCTCGGGAATATCCACGGAAAAGTCGTTCGTGCGCAGGTTTTCCTGTCCCGCAGGTATGTCTTTCATAGTCTGCTCGGTAAGCTCTTGGCCGTTGATAATGAAGTAAACGTTGTGTACATTCTGCGTGTATTTACCCGTTACGGTGAAGTCCCTCGCGGGTATCTGAACGGTGCTCACGCCTTCCACTGTTGTGATGAGTACGTCCGTTCCGTCGCCCGTCCAGTAGAATGTGTATCCCTCGCGCGCCTGCTGCTCGGGCAGTGTGAATGTGCTGCCGTACTCGGCTGTCGCGGTGGTCTTTGCGCCCTCTACGTCGATGGTTATGGTGTAGGTCTTTGGCGTGGTGGTCGCGGTGAAAGTTACGTCGTGGTCGGGCATCGTGAAGCTGCCGTTCACAACTTCCGCGTCCTCGGTAGTCCATTCGGTAACGTCGTATCCCTCGCGCTCGTACTTATCCGGCACCTTAGTTCTCTCGCCCACCTTTGTGAACGTAGGGCCGTTATAGATCTCGCCGTCTACCTTGTAGGTAACGTAGCACTTTGTGGTAGTGCCGTATACCGTCAGCGTTTCGGCGGGCATTGTCTTCGGCATCTCAATATCCTTGCCGCTCGAGTCCTGCCACTTCCAGCCGCTGAAAGCGTATCCCTCAGCTTCGGCGGGGACGTCGGGCGCGGTCAGCTCGTCGCCGAAGTGCTTTCTCTCTGACTTGATCATCTTGCCGTCCAGTTCGTATATCAGCGTGTATTCTTTGTATGTGCCCTCTTTCCATATCGGCGAGATGGTGGTGTCGCCTTTAAGTATCAGCTTGCCGTCCGCCGCGTACTCTTCGCCGTTTTGGTCTTCCCAGCCAGCTATGACGTAGTCGCAAAGCTCGTCGCTCTTTTTCGGGTTGAAAAGTTTCGCCAATTCAAGCTCGCTGCCGTAGTCGTATTCGTACTCGGTGTAGCTGCCCGCCGTGCCGCCGTTCGGGTCTAGGGTTATCGTGTACTGGTTGATCTTGTCTGTCCAGATGTATTCTATCTCCAGATCAAGATTGTCGATGGAGTACTGGTAGCGCGAGGTCTTGCAGGTGTGGGTGTAGTCCACGTCCTTTACCTTATCGGGCAGCCAGCCCTCGTATATCTTTAGGAATTCAACGTAGTCGTCAAATCCGCCCGTGAAGCTGTCGGTCTGCTTGCCGTTTTTCAGCTCGCCGTACTGCGTGTGTACTCTTACGTTGTAGGTCTTTGGCGTGGTGGTGTACACCGCCGTGAGGGTGACGGGTCGGTCGAATCTGCAAGGCTGACCTACCGCGTATATCTTGCCCGTGCTGCTGTCTTTCCAGCCCGCAAGCTCGTAAGTGTTGTAGTCGTCGTCCTGCTTTGCAGCCCAGTTTTCCAAAGTAAGCGCGTAGTCCTTGTTGGATACCGCCTTGCGGACGGGCATACCTGTAAGAAGTTCGCCCTCGCCGCCGTCGAGCGTAACGTCTACCGTGCGCAGGAAGTCGAGCCGCAGGGTAATATCCTGCATTACGGTAAGGTTTTCAGGGTGCTTATAAGACGTGCCCGATATAGTGTCGAACCAGCGCTCGTAGATAGTGTACTCTACTCCCTCGGGGGCTTCCATCTTATCCTTTACGGCTTGAAGCTCCTCTGCGGGTATTTTGTCGCCGCTTTCGAGGTCTAGCACTTTGTAAGTCTTGTACTCCAGCGTATCCTCGTCGAAATACTCGAGCGTTACCTTGCACGGCTCGCCCTTGTAAACGGCGTAGTATGTGCCGTCCTCTCTCATCTTAGGCAGATCGGTGTAAGTTCTGTACTTCGCTTCGCCGCCCTTTTCGTCGGTGTAGCCTACGAATCTCTTGCCGTTAGGTGATTCAGGGTCGCCTAGGTATTCTATCCTCGTGCCATAGCGCACGCCGTAATCCATACTGTATTCGTAATTCCAGAAACTGCGCCGAACTACCGTCATATTCAGCCTGTCGAAATCGTACATTGCCGTGAATATGAAAGCCAGCTTGTAGTAATCGTTAGGATAGGTCTTATTGAGCAACGGTTTGAGCTTGAATGAAAATTCGTCATCGTATACCTTATTATAAGGTACGCCTGTCTGCTTTCCGGTTGTGAGTATGTAGTTGTTGGTAACGCAGCCCTCTGTCAAAGGCCCTACGCCGCCGGATGGTATTTTTGCGCCGTAGTTGTTTACACCTTTCGTTATGTCCCAGCGCGTGAACCTCATATGCTCGTTGCCCGAAACGTCAGGCAGTACGGGCGCTTCGCCAACATTTACCGTCTGCATCTCCGCTACCCAGTTAAACGTTTCGGGGTCGAAGTATACGAAAGCTACGGTAGTCTGCGCAGTCACCGCCGAGTATACGAAATCGGTGTCATTGGTTATCATTGTCCATTCGGGGTCGCTGTTCCACTTGCCGTCCTTGTACTTGTATGTGCTGACGTAGTCCTCTATGCGGAAAGCGCCTGCTGTTTTGCCCGCGAGTACTTCGCGGCTTCCGAGCAGCTCGCGCTTGCCGTCAAGCTCGCTGTAATAGTTTACCTTGCAGAGCTTTCCTACGCGGTCGCTGTCTATTCGGCTGGTGTCAGCCCACATTACTTTCATGTTTACTACTGTGTTCCTGCCGTAGTCCGCGCCGCGCGTGAATTGCAGGTATTGACCGTTGTAGCTAACGTGCGCGTTGCACTCTACCAGTGCGGGCGGGTCGTAATTGTAATAACTATGCTTGAAGCGCACGCTTGTGTACTTCCAAGCTTTGTTGTCCCATGTAGCTTCAAAAGCCAGATCTGAAAAACTCAGATCAAGCGAGTCCCAAGAGATCTCTCGGCGCACCGTTTCGCCCGTAGTGATGTCTAAGAACGTGCCTGTTATTGCGGGCAGCGAGGACATCGGCACGGTGGTGTACCTCGCCTTTTTGTTCGAGTTTGTAAGTATCAGCTGCGCTTCCGGCTCGTTTACCGAGAGCAGCAGCTCTTTGTTGCCCATGTGGAAGAGCGGGAATTTATCTTCAAAAAGTATTCCCTCAGCCTTTAGCTTAAAGACTTTTGATTCGGCGATAACTTTTAGCTCTACATATATGCCTATCTCCATATAGTAGCCGCCTACCGCTGTCTTGTATACGTTATTGTAGTATGACGAGGGCTTTGCAACGTGGTACTGCGCATATCCGTAAATGTCGAGGTACGCGCCTACTTCCATGCCCATGCCTACCTCGCCAAGCCTTTGCAGACCGAAGAACGAAATAGTCATTCTGCCCTCAAGCCCCGTCTTTACGCCGATGTAGCCGCATATCGAGAGGTCGAAGCTGTATCTGTTGTCGCCGTCGAGGTCGTTTTTGTAGCTGCGAAATTCCTTTGTGGAGGAGTTGCCCGCTATGCCGATCTGCGTAGCGTCAAGCACCGAGAATTTCGTGCTCATGCCCGCCGCGAAATTCACCTTGATGACGTAGTTTAGGTCGAGGTTTATGTCAAATACCGTTATCGGCTCTATAAGCGGTATCTTCGATTTGAAAAGCGGTATCTCGCAAAGCTGTATGTAGTCGCCCTGGCTTTCGAGCATCTCTTTCATCTGCGCTACCAGCGAGTTCTGGTCGTTTTCCTCTTCGCTGTTCATCATGTCGGTTATCTCTTTAGAGATGTCGCGCCACTTTTCGTTCTTCTTGTTGGTAGAGCATACCAGCACCTTGAACTCTATATCCGTCTGCGAGTAGATGTTTACAGCGTAGTCAAATTCCAGTTGACTCTTTTTGAAAAGCTTGAATTTGAAAGATTTGTAGCCTTGCAGCGAAATGTTCAGGTACTCTGTTATGCTTATCGAAGCGTTTATTTTCAGTTTGTTCTTTACAGTGCCGCTGTAAGAGAATGTAAATCTGATAGCGCACCAGTTGTTCGGGTCGGGTATGCGGAAATTCTCGTTCTCCGCTTCAGCAATGGTAACTTCTACTTTCAGATTTTTTTTCAGCTTCTGCGAAAGGTCGAAAAGGCTGTCGTCTTTCAGCCGCGCGCCCTGCGTGAAATCGGTGAGCGCGGGGTCGTCGGCGGCGTAGTTTGCCAGCAGGCTCTCTCCGCCAAGCTCGTTCTTTACGCTTTCGCTGTCCGCCAGCAGCGCCGCCATCATCATGTTTATCTGGTCAGCGCCCTCGCTCATGTAAAGTTCGTCCGCCATAGCTTCGGGGTCGAAATCGTCGGCGAGAATGGCATTCGTCATGTCTTTCTTAAAGCTGATGTCAACGTTGTCGAAAACGTCCTCAGGCTCGCTGTCCTCGAAAGATATAACGTAGTCATCGCCGCTGGGGGCAGTATCCAGCACGTTTATAAAGCGCGATTTTTCGTCTACCTTTTCAGTGCCGTCGCCCAGACAAAGGATATCTTCCGCTTTGATGTCTTTTTCAACGAAGTACGCCGCGTCAACTATGTATTCGCTGTTCTCTTTCTTTTCCCTGAAATGGGCGGAGTCAACGTACTTTATGCCGGAATCCATATCGAGTATCATGCTCTCGGGCTTGAAAATGCGGAATGTGTACTCGGTAACGCTGTCCTCTAAGTCGCGGAAAGTCACCCAGTCGCTGCGGGTAACGCGGTAAAGTCCGCCCTCGGTGTAATCCTGCTCGGGCACTACCGTGTACTCATTCCCCGAAGCGGAAACGCTGAAACTCTCGGGCATTTCGCCCGAAATAGCCTCGATGTCCACCGCGTTTAGCAGGTTGTCGGAGGAGATAGGCGTATCGCTGACCAGCGTGAAAGCGAAGTCCGCGGCGCAGTCCTCTTCGTAATAAGTGGTTCGCGGCTCGACTTCGATGTCGTTTTCCACCTCGCCGAAATCCGCGTAAAGCGTTATGTCGTTCTCAAGAGCGGTGTCCTCAAAAAATTCCTGCGTGTGCTCGGGGTCGGTGTACCAGCCCTTAAAGGTCTTGCCAGCCATGTAAGACTGCGGCAGCAGGTCGGGCGTTTCACCCTTTACCACCGTAACAGGCTCTACCGCCGAGCCATCGGTAACGAAGCTTATCGTGATAGTTTCGGTGTCGTCCGGCAGGGGAGTGCTCGCAACGCGCGCTTTGATGACCTGCTTCTGACCGTTTATCTCTACTTCGCGGGTAAGCTCGAGCGTGCCGTCGGGCAGGGGATCGCTGAGCTCGTCGGCGCTTACGGGTATCTCCGCCGCCGCGAAGCTTAGGCACATCGCCGCGCACATGAAGAGCGAGAGCATACGCTTGCCCTGCTTTTTCTTAACGCCTATCGCGATGAGCGCCGCGCCCGACATGAGCGCGAAGCTCAGCCAAACGTAAGCCGCGCCGCTGCCCGTGCTCGGGTTTGTGTCGGCGGGTGCAGCCGCCTGCGAAGAGGTGGTCTGGCTGCTTGAAGCGGGCGTGCTGCTGTCCGCCGCGGAAGAGCTGTCGGGCGATGAGCTGTCTGCTGATGACGAACTGTCGTCCGTGCCGCTGTCGGGAATATCGGCAGTCACCTTGTTGGAGAAGCTTTCGCCCGTCTGAACGGCTGCACGGTCTAGCGCAAGGCTGCCGCTGCGGAGCGTCATGCCCTCTGGCAGGAATATCTCGGTAGAGATGTCCGCCAAGCCGCCGTCATTCTGCACATCGAGCGTTATCTCGGCGGCGTCGCCCGCAGAGTAAGCCGCGCTGTCGGTAGTAAGCTTAGCGGACACCCCGTCGGAGTCGGCAGCGTAAGCCGCAGCGCTCATAGCGCAGGAGAGTGCGAAAAAAGCCGCAAGCCCCGCGAGAGCCGTTCGGTTTCTGAATTTGGTTTTCATAAAATTACCCCCTTTTTTGGAAAATCCTCTATATCATTTTATTGATACCATAAATAATGCCTTCCGCCGCGTGAAAATATACCTTTATAATAAGGAGCATCTCAGCGGGCATATGCAACAAAGATTGGCATGAATTTGGCATATAACTCTATGTTCATTCAATTATAACATGTCACAGTGCGTTTGTAAATAGATTTTTTATAAAAATTTAACATTATTGACTATTGGTAAGGAAGAAGTATTGGCAATAAAAAACGCACGATCGCGTCGTGGCGAGCCGTGCGGTATGATATGATGTTTTAATTTGAATGTGGGGGGATCTCGGCGCTCTTTTCAGCATATCTGCACAAATAAAAAAACTCGCAAACCGTTCTTTTGCACGATCTGCGAGATATAATACTTGGCGCGGATTGAGAGATTTGAACTCTCGCGCCGGTTTCCCGACCTACTCCCTTAGCAGGGGAGCCCCTTCACCACTTGGGTAAATCCGCAAAAATATGGCGGACAGGGTGGGATTCGAACCCACGGTACGTTGCCGTATCACCGGTTTTCAAGACCGGCTCCTTAAACCACTCGGACACCTGTCCTTGCTGTCCTTGTGAAGTCTTGGCTTGCGCCTTAACGACTTGTATATTTTATCATATTTTTCTCCGCTTGTCAAGCATATTCGCTTCGATTTTTCTTATATGTTCGATTTTTGTACAATCTGCATAATTATAATATGCAAAATCTGTACTAATGCACAAAAAAGCAGCGTCCTCCATTTCGAAAAAACGCTGCAATTCATGTCTTATTTTTCGCTGTCTTTCAGCGGGGTCATGCTCTTCGCACATATCGCCATCGTCGATGCGTTGTGCAAAAGTGCCGACCACGATGGAGCAAGCAGCCCCAAAGCTCCGCCCACAAGCAGCGCAGAGTTGAACCACAGGATGAATCTGTAATTGCTGTTTATGCGCGCCATTAAGGCTTCGCTCAGCCTGCGTATCCGCGCAAGCTCTGTCAGGTCTGCTCCGTGCAGCGTTATGTCCGCCGTTTCGCGCGCTATGTCCGATGCGTCGCTCATCGCTGCCGATACGTTCGCCGCCGCCAGCGCAGGCGCGTCGTTTATGCCGTCGCCTACCATTATCACGCGGTGACCCTCTTCTTTCAGCCGCTCTACCCAACTGTGCTTGTCCTCGGGCAATACCTGCGCACGGTAGCTCGTTATGCCAAGCTTCTCAGCCGTTATCTCGGCCGCCTTCGCGCTGTCGCCTGTGAGCATTACTATGTTCTCGATGCCGCTTTCTTTCAGCAGCTCTATCGCCCGCTTCGCTTCCGCGCGTGGCGGGTCGCTTATGCAGAGCGCGCCCGTCAGCTTTCCGCCGACTGCTAGGTATACTACCGAGCAGGCGCCCGACTTTTCGTCTATCTCGCGCTGCTGGTCTTCCGTTATCTCAACGCCCTCGTCCTCGCAGATAAAATGCTTGCTGCCGATGACCGCGGGTTTTCCGTGCAGCGTGGTGGATATTCCGTGCGCCACTATATACTGCACCTCCGCGTGTTCCTCGGCATGGTCTATGCCCCGCGCCGCTGCGCCTTTTACTATCGCTCGCGCAACGCTGTGCGGGAAGTGCTCTTCCAGACAAGCCGCTATTTTCAGCGTGTCCTCCTCCGAATAGTCGCCCAGCGCTATCACTTTTTCAAGCACCGGCTCGGCGTTCGTAAGTGTGCCCGTTTTGTCGAAAACTATCGAATCCGCTATTGCAAATTCTTCCAGATATTTTCCGCCTTTTACCGTAATGTCGCAGTCCGCCGCCTGCTTTATCGCAGAGATGACAGCTATCGGCGTTGAAAGCTTTATCGCGCAGGAGTAGTCCACCATCAGCACCGATACCGCCTTGGTGACGTTCCTCGTCAGCGCAAGCGTCAGTATAAAGCCTAAGAAGCTGTACGGCACTATGCTGTCCGCCAGCCGCTCCGCCTTGCTCTGTACACCCGCTTTTAGGTTCTCAGAGTTGTCGATAAGCTCGATTATCCTGCTGATCTTAGTGTCTGATGAAAGGCTGCGTACTTTTATCACGATAGAGCCTTCCTCAATCACCGTACCCGCGAATACGCTGCTTCCCGCCGACTTCATTACCGCCAGCGGTTCGCCTGTCATAGAGGCTTCGTTGACGTATGCTTCGCCGTCTGTAACTTCGCCGTCTACGGGTATCACGCTGCCCGTGCGTACTCTTATGCAGTCGCCCGCTTTCAGCTCGCTCATTGGTATCAGCAGGTCGGATTCGTCGCCCTCGCCCGCAAGCCATACTTTGTCAGCCTTTATAGCTAAGCTGTCTGTCAGCGCGGCTTTAGTCCTCGCGCGGGTGTAATCCTCAAGCAGCGCGGATACCGAGAGCAGGAACATTACCGTGCCCGCCGTGTTGTAATTCTTCTGCGCCAGACAAGCGCCGATGCTTGCGCCGTCCAGCACCTCTACCGTAAGCTTGCCGTCGAAAAGCGTGCTTATCCCGCGAGCTATGTATTTCAGACCGCTGTAGATTATCAGCGCCTTGCTTATCGGCGAGGGCAGCAGAGCCTTTTTCACATACCTGTCCGCGATGAGCTTTATCAGGTCTGATTTAAAAGTTCTGTCGATCTCTTTTACGTCATATCCGCTGGGCGATACAGGCTCGAGAGCGGCGGGCATAAGCTCCCGCACGAACTGCAATGCCTTTTCGCGGCAGCCTTTTTTGTACGTCAGCAGTATACCGCCGTTTTCACAATGCGCCTCGCAGTCCAGCACCCATTCGTTTTTCAGCGCGTACTGCTCTATAGCCGCTTCGGCGGACTTTTCAAAAGCGTCAGCTCCGCCGCGCAGCCTTATTCTTCCCGGCGCGTCGTAAACAATTTTCGCTCTCATTATTCAGCCGCTTCTTTTCCCTCATCGGCTTCCTCGTGCAGGCCTGCCTCTACCTTAGCGTCGTAGCAGATGTCGGAAGCTTCGTCCTTCATGTTGCGCAGAGTTTCCTGAGCGTCGCTCTTGAGCTTCATGCCCTTAGCGATACCGGTAACAGCCAGCTCGCGGGTCTTCTTTGCCTTTACTATCTTCTTGCCGATAACGAGGGCAGCCGCGCCGCCTACTGCGTACCAAAGCTTCTCATTTTTTAGACATTTTAACATAATTATTACCTCCGTAAATTTTGTCTATTTCGGTCGATTTGTCTGACCGTATTTTTTGCCGCATATGTTTACACGGCATTTACAAATATATTATACCGCCAAACTCGGAATTTGTCAATAGATGTCAAGAAACGCTAAGAAAAGATAATTCTTTAGTCAAAAGTTTACCTGAGTAAACTTAGTAAAATGCGTCTTTTAGGGCTTGAAATCGCGTATGAAATATGTTATAATGTGAATATGAGATGAATTGTGCATAATAATAGATTTTTGTCATATTTTCACCGAAAGGAGCGTGTATCACATGGAATTTATCGAGATAAAATGCCGCAACTGCGGTGCGTATATCAAGGCTCACGAGGGCGATACCCGCCTTGCCTGCCGCTTCTGCGGGGCGCAGTACGTCCTGCGGCAGACCGAGGAAGAGAAAGCTGTACGCAATATCGACTTCGGCGGGCGGGGAGCGCTTTTCCGTTCGTTCGTGCCGCCGAATTGGCGCTGGCAGGTCTTTGAGGATAATTCCTGCTCGTTCAGCGCGGCGATGACTTACGGACTTGTCCTGCGCCGCCCGCCGCAAAATGAGCAGACTGCCGAGCTGCGCTTTTACCCATTCGCCTACTACAAAGATTACGCACAGGGCACTATGATTACCGCACCGGGCGTTTTCGGTCAGCAGGCGAGCGATTATTTCCTCGACGGCTGGTCGGGGCTGCGCTACCGCAAGCTCGTCAAGCCGCAGCAGTACGCTTACGAAAGGCTCACGGCGGTATACGGCAGGCTCGACGATATTCGCGTTATACCTTTAGATAATGCGCCCCTAGCCCGGCGCGCGCAGGATTTCACTCAGCAGACTTTGCAAAAGCTCGGAAAGCCCGCGCAGGTATCTCCGCACAAATTCAAGATAACTTTCAGCCAAGGCGGCGCGCAGTTCAGCGGCTTTTTCGCGACGATATTCTGCTACCTGCCCGTTAGCCAGCAACAGCAGCGCGGCGGCGGATTTTTAGATATGCTCTCGGGGTTCGGAATGGGGCTTATGCCGCTCACGCAGAAAAAGGGTGAGCCTGACTGGGGCAGGGCTTTTGACATAATGCTCATCTCGCGCGGCTGCGATGAGGCGGAGATGGAGCGCATTTTTGAGCGCTTTACGGCTGAGATACAGTACGGCCCGCTCTACTTCGCGCTGGAACAGCAGGAGCTTCAAAACGTCGCGCAGATAGAGCAGAACGGCGCTGCGCAGCGTCAGCAGATGGCTATAAACGCATCTCAGCGCGTTTCGCAGACCCTCTCGCAGACGAGCGACATTGTAAATTCCGCCTGCGCCGACCACGCCCGCGCCGTTGACCGCATGATAGATAATTCCACGCAGGGCATACGCGGCGTGGATAATTTTACCGACTCGAGCGGTACGCGCTATGAAGCCGACGCCGGGAGCGGACGGGAATCGGTGCGCGCCACATAGCCGGGGAGGAGACGGTTGCCCAAATGGCAGTAAAGGCGGCGAGAAGAGCGCTGGAAAATGCCGGGATCTGTTCGACAGAACTGGATCTGATTCTCGTCGGAACCTCCTCATCGGAGAGCATCTTTCCGAATACCGCCTGTCTTGTGCAGGATGAAATCGGTGCCTTCCGTGCCGCCTGTCTCGATGTCAGCGCCGCCTGCACCGGATTTCTTGCGGTGTATGAACTGGGCCAGCTGTATATCCGGAGCGGCAAGGCAAAAAACGTGCTGCTGATCGGCGCAGATGCCCTGAGCCGCCTGGTGGACTGGAGTGACCGCGGAACCTGCATTCTGT
>ENA-OPDF01001292-OPDF01001292.1-human-gut-metagenome-genome-assembly--contig:-NODE-1292-length-15072-cov-3.533063_pt1 | contig 15072 bp, 6 predicted proteins | sample MGYA00241575_ERZ501501 | MGnify/ENA primary metagenome ERZ501501 (study PRJEB25962, sample SAMEA1972229) | human gut metagenome | biome: human gut; feature: human-associated habitat; material: faeces... | reverse complement strand
GCAGGCGTCCGGCAGGCGCAGCGGCAGGCTGAAAAGCCCCAGCGCGTCGCACACGCGGCCCTTGCCGGGCTGAAAGGTCTGCACGCCTGCGTGGCGCGTATCAATGCGCAGCGCAAAGCCGAGCGTCCCTGCAAGCTCCAGCCTTTGCTGGCGCACCTCGCCGCCCACGGCGTCGGATACCGTCAGGCGCAGGCGGCAGCGGGATACCGGAAGCTTTGCCATGTGCCGGGCGGTCAGCCGGTACTGCACAGTCTGCCCGCAGAAGCAGCGCGCCGGAAGATCCGCTTCATAAGCAGCGCGGATCATGGCCGGCAGGCTGACGAGCAGCGAAAAAACCGGCAGCAGCACGGCGAACACCAGCAGGAAAAACGAAAACCAGCCGGTATAAAAGCTGTGAAAGATCACGGCTGCGAGTAGAAACAGCCCGTAGAGAATGCGGTTTTTCGCCATAGCCTTACAGTCTTGGCGACGGGACCTGATGCAGGATCTCGTCGAGCAGCTGCTCCGGCGTGATCTGACGCGCTCCGGCCTCCGGAGCCAGCAGCAGGCGGTGCGCGATGACCTGCGGGAACGTGACCTGAATATCCTTCGGCACCACATAATCCCGCCGCTGGACATAGGCGACTGCCTTGGCCATCGCGGTCAGAGAGAGCGTCGCACGAGGACTTGCGCCGCGCAGGATCATCGGATGCTTCCGCGTGGCGTCGATCAGCGCGACGATGTAGTCGATCAATTCGGTCTTGATGTAAACAGCGGCGGCCTCGTCCTGCATGGCGATCAGCTCGTCGCGCGAAAGCACCTGACAGACGGTTTGCAGTGGATTGACGCCCTGCCGGGCGAGCACCATATTGCGCTCATCCTCCGGTGCGGGATATCCGATGGACAGCCGTACGGTGAACCGGTCCATCTGCGAATCCGGCAGCAGCTGCGTACCAGCAGAGCCTACCGGGTTCTGGGTGGCAATGACCACGAAGGGGTCGGGCAGCTTGTGGGTCTGGCCGTCCACGGTGACCTGGCGCTCCTCCATCACCTCCAGCAGCGCCGACTGGGTCTTGCTGGAGGTGCGGTTGATCTCATCGGCCAGCAGCAGGTTGGTCATCACCGCGCCGGGCTGATAGGCAAAGCTGCCGCTCTCCTTATGGTACATGGAGAAACCTACGATATCCGAGGGCAGCACGTCCGGCGTGAACTGGATACGCCCATACCGGAGACCCAGGGCGCGGCTGAAGGCCAGTGCGGTGGTGGTCTTTCCGGTGCCGGGCACGTCGTCCAGCAGCACATGGCCGCGGGAGAGCACCGTCATCATGATCTTTTCCAGCACATCGTCCTTACCGGCGATGACCTTTTTCACTTCATGCAGGATCTTTTCTACGCTGGTATTCATCTGCTTTTCTCCTCTTACCATTCTTTATAATAGTTGCCGCTGGAAACGCCGTAGCTGCCGCTGGCGCTGGTAAAGCCGCCGATGTCCTTGCCCAGGGCCAGCGTATAGCGGACACGGATCACGCTGCCGTCCTGGGGCTTGCAGACGTTCATGCCGTAGCCGGGATAGCTGCCGTTATAGGAATACATCCATCCCGACCAGCGGTAGAAGTCAAATTCGCCCAGACTGTCCATGGAATAGGGTTGGGGATCCAGTCTCGCGCCGTTCTCGTCCATACCGTCGGCCACGATGAGATCCATCAGCTCAGGGTCGATGAAAAAGCCGCTGCAAATGCCGCTGCGCTGGATGGCGGACAGATAGCTGCCGCTGCCGCTGATCCCAAAGCCATTCTCCGTCAGCACCTTTTCCACGATGGACCAGGCGTCCGTGCCGCCCGGCACCGTTACCTCCGTGGGATACACCAGATAACCCAGACCCACGGTGGTAGCCTCTACGCTGACGGTGACGGTGATGTCGCCGTTTTCGTAGTATACCGTCCAACTGCGGGTGGCGGAATAGCCGTCCGCATCCGTGGCGGTGACGGTGATGGTATTGGCGCCCTCGTTGGAGAGATAGGTGGAATAGCCGAACTTACTTCCGGACTGGCTCACCGGCGCAGGCACCACCATACCGTTCACCGACACGGTGTAGTTGTTGGAATAGAGCTGCTTACCGGTATAGCTGTGGCCATCCACCAGCAGGATGATATCCGGGTTCTTCAGTGTCAGGCCATCCGTCAGGCCGATGATGGTGCCGTCCATTTCGATCTCGGGCGAGATCGTAGGCTGACGATCCTCCGGGGTATCCTCCGCGCCGCGCTGGAAATGCAGCTGGTACTTATAGGTCTTGCTCCGGCCTGCAGAATCCTTGTAGTCGATATACAGCATCCGGTCCTCGCGGCCCATCTGCACGGTATACCAGCCGTCGCTGTCCTGTGTCAGAGAGGTGGTCCCGGTGCTGTCACTGACACGGACACGGTCGATGGACTCCTTACCGGTGCTCTGGATCAGCTGGAGTCCAAACCGATACCGTTCGCTGTCCACTGTCACCTTTTCAAAGGAAGCAGAACTCTGTGCCCTATTGTCGTCAATGACGGTATCGGAAATACTGGTTTTGATTCGGAACGCATTGGCGTTGTATGTGATGGTATATTTCTCCTTGGCGGAGGAGGATTGATAGCTTCCCTTGATCCGTCCTTCTGATTCCAATTATTGAAATCACTTAAATGTTCTTTGTGTTCAGACTGGCCGTATAGGTATCCCCGATACCCGTCAGCGTCCTTCCGTTCAGCGTTACGGACTGCACGGGGTACTCATTGCCGTCCTGCACCATACTGGCGGTAAAGGTCAGTTCACCATCTGTAACAGTTGCCAGCTCGTTCAGGGGTTTATTGTCTGACACCCGCTTGGCAACGATGATCAGCTCTCCTGCCTGTGCGTAATAAACCGTGTAGCTCTTGGACGCGCAAACAGTGCTGCCATCCGCCTCGCGGTAGTTCACGCTGACCGTAATGGTATTGGCCCCCGTTGCCAGATGCACGTTCACATAAACGCTGTTAGCTGGGAATAGATATTCCTTCCCATTTACCGTCACAGACAAGCCGATGATCTCAAGGGTGGTCAACTGGCGAATCGAGAAACCATAAGTTTCTTTTTCCACCGTCGAGCCGTCGGTGATACTGGTGGTGAAGTAGGCCGCGGGATCTTTGACCTTCGGAACAGTGATGGCGTCAGTGGGGGTGCGGTCGGGGATCTGTCCACCGGAGCCGCCGCCATTATCCACAATATCCAAGATATCATCGATATTGCCCCGCCCCCCTGATGTTGTACCGTCGCCGGAGGAGGGATTATCCTCATCAGGCGTTTGGGGATCCTGCCGTCCGTCCTGCCGGTCGTTCTCCGGCGTCTGAGCCGGCTCGGTCTGCTGATCCTCTGGCGTATCCGACTCATCCGGTGTATCCGGTTCGTCTGGCGTATCATTTTCCTGATCCTCGCCATCATTGGCGCTGTCCATGCCCGCGATGCGGTCGCCGTCATACAGCACCTCACCCTGCGAGAGCAGCATACGGGACGTCGCGTGGGCCTCCTCCTGGGGTGCGTGGCCGATTTGCAGCTGCGTCACGCACAGTACCGTCGCCAGACACAGGAGCAGGGCAACAGCGGTCTGTATGACGCTTCCCAGCCTTTTTTTCATGTTTCACGCTCCTCCTGTAAACACCACAGGAAGGGGGCGGTGTTTCACCTCCCCCTTCTTGCGGGTATTACGTCTCTTTCTTCTGTTTGGCACGCCGCATGGCGATAAACCAGCGGATCACAAAGGTAATAACGCCTGCCGCCGCCAGAATACCCAGGCTGATCCAGACGATGCTCCAATCGAAGGACTGCGTGTCCTCCGTCTGCACCTCATCCGGCACCAGCAGTTGGTCGGTCGGTACCTTCTCACCGTTTGCGTCGGTGGTCTGCTCCAGCAGCTCCTTATAGCGGGCAGAGGCATCCTGTAACTGCTGCACCAGCTTGGCGTCCACCAACTTCTTCTGCGTGGCCGTCAGCTTGTTATAAGCCTCGGTGGCCTTCTGGATGGCGTCATAGCTGTCCTTTGTCACTGTGCCGATCGCCTTGATCAGATCCTCTGTCGCCTTGGCTGCTGCGTAATTCGTCTCGTAGGTCTGATAGGCAGCCGCCGCAGCCTGCAAGTCGGCGTAATTGGTCACCATCTGCTTCTGATCCGCCGTCAGCTTATTATAGGCGTCCTGCGCGGTCTGGATCTTCTTTTTGACCGCATCGGCCTCCGTTCTGGTCATGACCTCATTCACCTTGCCGATGCTCTTGATCAGCTCCATGACATTCTTGGCCGCCGCATAGTTCTGCTCATAAGCCTTATAGGCGGTATCCGCAGCCTGCAAGGCTGCATAGTTGGTCACCAGCTTTTTCTGATCAGCCGACAGGTTGCCGTAGGCAGTCTGAGCGCGCTGGATCTTCGACTTTACCTGGGCCGCTTCCTGCTCGGTCATAACGGTCTTGACTGTGCCGACAGACTTGATCAGCTCTATCACGACCCCGGCGCAGTAGCCGTTCAGCGCCTTGGCCGCGCCGTCCCTATCCACACTGGCCTCCAACTCCTTGCGGGCAGTCGCGGCCAGACTGTTCAGCGCTGTATTCAGGTCTGTATACTTACTCTGATCCTCGTTGCTCCACTTGTTCAAGCTCTCCACGGCCTTTGTGTAAACGGCCAGCAGCTCCTTGGCCGCGGCGCAGCCTGCCACCTGAGCCTTCTCCAGCAGGGCTTTCTGTTCCTCGGTCAGACCGTTGATGGCAGCAGATGCCTGCTCGATCACCTGAGAGAGCTTGTTCAGCTCACCCAGCGTGGTCTTGCCTGCGGTGAAGTTGAGCTTCTCCAGCAGGAGACGTGCCACACCGGCAGAATAGTCGTTCAACACCTTGGTCATGCCGGCGGCACTTGTGCAGCCTTCCAGCTTTGTGCGGGTCTCCGCCGCCAGCTTGCCGAGCTCGGTTTTCACTGCGGAATATTTGTCCTTATCGCTGGTTTCCCACTGCTTCAGCGATTCAAGATCACGCTCATAGGTGGCCAGCAGGTTCTGCGCATCCGTCAGCTTTTTGCCGTTGACCAGCATCTCCTTCTGCGCCGCGGTCAGCTCCTTGTAGGCCGCCGTTACCTCCGGCAGCGTGGCGGAAAGCTCCTTCATGGTCACGCCGGTCTTGATGCGCGCCGTGATCAGCAGATCCACCACACCGGCAGAAAACCGATCCAGCTCCGTGTCCGTATCCGCGGACTTGCTACAGGCCTCGATGGCGGCCTTTTGTGCTTCATACAGCTTGTTCAGTTGCTCTGTAATGTCCTTGTAATCCTTCTTTGCGCTCTTGTACAGTTTATCCAGCTGCTTCTGCGCGGCTTCCTTTGCTGCCGCCAGCAGGTCGTCCGCGCTCATGCGCGCCAGCACCTTTTCATAGGCGGCAGTCATTTCCGCCGTGGTCTTGGCGGTGCGGATGGTCTCCGCCGTCTCTGCCAGCAGCTTTTCGATCTCCTGGCATTGGGCCGCGGTGGCGATAGGCTTGATCTCCCGCTCATAGCGGTCGTTCAGGCAGCTGATCACCTCCTCGCGGCTCTGCTGCTCCAGAAGCTGCCAGTCAAACAGGGGATAGCCGCTGTTGACGCCGCCAATGCTGTCCACCAGTCCCTCAAAGAGAGAATCAGCTGTCAGGGTCGTGCTTTCCTTCACGCTGTCGCCCTGACTGCACTTCCAGCCCATCACGAACCGGCAGGCGCCCTTGCGTATCGTCAGGCCCGTATAATACCGACCGTCTATGGGATAGCCCGCCAGCGAGCCGACCAGCGTAGCAGCCGTGCCCACCTGCAAGTCACCTGCGTTATAGCAGTTCTCCAGCGTCAGGTTCTGGTTGCCGTACTGACTGGAGGTATGCTCGCCCTTTTCGCCGCCCAGGATGCCACCAACGATGGCGCTGCCCGCCACGGCGCCGGTATTATAGCAGCTGCTTACCGTGACACTGCCCGTCGGCGCAAGACCGATGATACCGCCTGTGCCGCCCTTTCTCAGCAGCACTCCCCCGGTGTCGTTGGACACCGCGCCCTGATTGGCGCACTGGTTCAGTGTAATGCTCTCCTTACTGCTGCCATCAGCATTACCCACGATGCCGCCCACACCGGCCGCACGGCCTGCATAGACCGTGCCGGTATTGACGCAGCATTTCAGCTGCGCACTGGCACCGATAAAGCCCACGATGCCGCCCTGGCCGCCGTTACCGCCGGAACCACCCAGATAGTAGGCGCCAGGTGCGAAGGAGGTATAGACCCGGCCCTCATTCCGGCAATCCGTGATCTCATGGCTGCCGCTGCCAGAGAGACGACCTACCAGACCGCCCACCGCGGAATTCTGGGATTTTTGCTCCCCTGCGGCAAAAGCCACAGAGATATCTACCTGTGACACGCAGTTGCGAATGGTCACGCCGCTGCCCTCGCCGCCGCCCTCGCCGCTTCCCAGCACTCCGCCGATGATATAGCCTGTCGTCGTATCGTAGGATCTGACACCGGTCAGATCGATATTGCCTCGTACTGTCAGATTCTCAATGACCGCATCCTGTGCTACGCCGAACAGGCCCAGCTTCTGACGGCCACCCAAAGACGTGATATTCAGGCCGGACACCGTGTGACCCTGTCCGTCAAAGGTGCCGGTATAGGCACGCTGACCGTTGCTGCTGAGGACGCCGATAACCGGCCACTGGCAATAGCCAAGGTCGATATCTGCTGTCAGCACTGCGTAGTAGCCCTCGCTCTCCATCTGGTTATTCACCGCATAGGCCAGCCATGCCATCTCCTGTGCCGTGCCGATCTGGTAGGGTTCGTCCTCTGTACCCTTGCCATGGGGCTGACTGGTGGTGATGCCATTCCAGCCGTCCTCGGCACGGGCGGAATCCAGCAGTTTCTTCAGCTTGCCGCTGGCGGAGGTATATGCCTGCTCGATAGCGGCGAGGCCCTCCTGCCGCGCCTGCTCGATGGCGGCATAGTCGCTCAGATCGTCCAACTCCACTGCTGCCGCCGTTTCAATGGCGGTTTTACCGCGCTCCAACGCATCGGTCAGCAGATTCTGGCGTTCTTCATCGAAGCTGCTGATGTCGCCCAGCTGGGCTGTCAGCTCCGCGATACGCTGCTGTGCCAGTGTATCCAGCTCCTGCTGCGCCGTATCGCGGGCTTTTTGCAGAGCCGCCGCTACCGCCGCGTCCATATCCGGCGCCGTCTCGCCCTCCGTGAAGGTGGCTGTCAGGTCGGTCAGCGCCTTTCCGGCGTCGGCCTTGATGATCTCGATTTCCTCTGCGGAGGCAGCCTGATCCAGCTTCAGCTTCCAGCCCTCATAGGCGGCCAGCAGCGTGGCCATGTCCTCCTGAGAATACTTCTTATTGATGATGAATTTATTATAGAGATCCTGCTGTGCCTTCTTCGGATAGGTGATGATCTGAAGAAGCTTGCCATCCTCACCCAGATACTTCAGCCGGATATTATCAATGTCCGCAATGGTTTTGGCGGCCTTGATCTCTTCCTCTGCCGCCGCCAGCAGCTCGTTGACCTTCGCCTGTTCCTCAGCCGCGTACACGCGGCTGTCCACATAGGCGTGGAGATCGGCCAGCAACTGCTCACCACCGGCATCCGTACCGCTCAGCACCGTGGCAAGCTGCTCCTCACATTCCTGCACCAGCGCGTCCGCGTCGCCGTCGGCCAGTTCGATGCGCTCTATGTACGACAGCACAATGCCGTTATAGCGGATGCTCTGCTCCGTACCATAGATATTGTAATTCTTGTCGCCGGGACGGATCAGCTTTACCAGCAGCCGCGCCGTGGCGGCGACCTTATCCCAACTATCGCCATTCATGGTAAAAGCGGGCATCACGCAGGACACACGGGCCGCGTCGTGGCTGTTGGTATTCGCCACGTCCACTACGCCCCACAGCGCATTGGCGGACGCGCTCTGCACGTGCCGGATCTCGCCGCCGTGCCATTCGCCTACGATACCGCCTACGCCCTGCGCTGTGGCATCATCGTTATCCGTCACATTGCCGGTATTATAGGCATAGGAAAGGGTGCATGGGCCGGTGAGGCCGGTGTTGCTGCCGGTATCGATACAGCCCACAATGCCGCCTGTGCCATAGTTCATGGCGGGGGAGCCGCTGCTGCCGCTGACAGGGGCCTTGTTCAGCACGTTCATGATGATAACGTCCAGCACGCTGCCGGAGATATATTTATCCAGGCAGGCCCAGCCGACAATACCACCCACGCGGCTCTCGCCCTGTACAGCGCTGCTGTTCTTGCACAGGCGTACCTGCGCGTAGTCTGTCAGCAGGCCTACAATGCCGCCCACGCCCTGAACGCCATTGACTGCGCCTTCGTTGCCGTTGGTGCAGTAGCGAATCACCGCATTTTCACATGCTACACCTACGATGCCACCCGCGTAATTGATATTCTTCTGGCTGCCCACCGTGCCGTAGTTGTTGCAGCTGTCCACGATGGCGTCCTCTGCTGCTCTTCCCACGATGCCGCCGGCTACAGCGCTGTAGTTCATACCGGTGTTGCTGATATACACTGAAGAGGAACACTGGAAGATCGTGCCTTTGCAGTAGCCTGCGATACCGCCCGCCCCTACATTGTCGATACCATTACCGGAAACACTTGTTATGGAGATCGTACCGGCCACGATCAGGCGCTCTACAACACCGGACGCTCCGATCACACCGAACAGGCCCGCATAACTTTTATCGGATACTTGCAATCCATTGACTGTGCTGTGGCATCCGTCAAAGGTGCCTTGATAATTCTTCTTTTTTCCGAAACTGCCGATGGGTGTCCAAGGGTGCCCATTCAGGTCGACATCAGCCGTCAGCTTGGCGCACAGCGTTACCTTGCCGTTCTTGACCTGATCTGCAAACCACGCCAGCTCTGCACCGGTGCCGATAAGATACGGATCATTCTTCGTACCGCTGCCGGAGGCAGGCTGGGTCATAGTCTTACCGTCCCACTTTTTTTCCTCTGGAACGTCGTTGGCCTGTACGGCCACCTGTAAGTCCTCCACAATCTGCTGCATGGCAGCCTCACAGTTTTCGGCCAGCGCGTCTACTTCCGCTGTGGTCTTGCAGTCGTTCAGCGCCGTCAGGGCCGTGGCCTGCTGCTGTTCCAGCGCCTCGCGGGCCGCGTCCAGCTGCTCACAACCTGTCATGGTCAGGGACAGCCAGACGCCCCGGCTGCTCTCATCAAAAACAGCTTCTTTTTCCTCCAGCTGTTTCAGATACTTCTCATATAGCGCCTGGATGCGCCGGATGGCGGCCTGTTTTTCCTCCGCTGTCAGTTCCGTATATGTTTTGCCTGGGATGGCCGCCATATTCGCCATCAGCTCAGGCAGCAGCGGCAGCTCCTCCACCGTCCGTGCGGCGGCAATGGCCGCCAGCGCATCGTTATAGAGCTTCGTCAGTGCCGCCCAATCCTCCGGTTCATAGGAGGCTTCGTGGTATTGGCTCCATACCTCCGCAAGCTGAGACTTCAACGTCTCCTTCTTGCTGTCCAGTTCCATATCCGGTGCCTGCGGCTGAGTCAGCTCCCAGCGCAGCAACGGCCAGCCGCCGTTCTCCGTCGTCAGGAAAAAGCCGTTGGGATCATCCGCCGCCGTGCCGTCGTTCAAGGCTGCCAGCACAGTATTTATATCCATCTCCTCGAACTGGCCACCGGCAGGGACGGCGTCCGTCCCGAACGCCTTGCCCGACCAGAACAGCGCTTTGCTCTCCACGCTGAACGTACCTTCGCCGCACAGTGCACCGGCCTTTTCGCCGCTGACGGTCTTTACCTCGCCCCAGCCCGTCAGGGCGGAGGCGTCAGCATTCTCCTTGTCATCGGCTGACACGGCGGCATAGCTGTACGACGCCGTACATTCCGCCTGCTCCGCCAGCTGGCCCATCAGGCCCCCAGCGCACACGCCGCCCAGCACGTCGCCGTACTGATAGCTCCGCTGGATCGTGACACTGCCGGACAGAACGCTGCCCACCAGACCGCCCGCGGCGGCGCTGTTCAGTGCCTTTACCGTACCCGCGTTCGCGCAGCCCGTCAGGGTCAGCGTACCGCCGGTGACGCTGCCCACAAGGCCGCCTACATGGCTGTCAGAAGTGGAGACGCTGATCTGCACCTCACTGCGGCAACCACTCACTATGGTATCACCGAATACCGTGCCAGCCAGTGCGCCCACGCTCTGCGCGGGGCTGTCCTCTGCGGTGGCCAGCTCGCCGGCAAGCCGCAGGTCCCGGATCGCCGCGCCGTTCAGGGCGCGGAACAACCCCCACGACGCAGCCGTATCCTCCGCCGTGACATGGAGTGCCAGCGTCACCGAGTGGTATGCGCCGTCAAGGCTGCCGGTAAACGTCTTGTCATAGGGCACGTCCACCGCGATGTCCGCGCCGAGACGGTACGCGCCATCCGACTTCATGGCGGCAAATTCCTCCGCCGTGGTAATGACCGTTGTCTCCTGCGCCGCCGCGGTGTCAGACGGCTCCACTGCCAGTGCCGAGACCGGCAGCAGGCTCACCGTCATGACACAGGCCAGCAGCAGGGCTATGATCCTGTTTCTCATCGTGTATCCCCCGTTGTACCGACGCTTACAGCCACTTGGCATACAGCGTCATGCTTTTCTCTACCTTATCGTTGTCAAAGTCCCAGGGTTTGGCGCAGGCGGTATCCTGATACCAGCCGCCGAAGCCGCAGCCTTCCTTTTCCGGGACGGGAGGCCGGGTCAGCTTCTCGCCGCGCTTGGCCTTGCGGCTGCCGATGGCCGTACCGCCGAAGGTCTCAAACTTCACCGTCTTCCGGCGCAGCAGCAGGAGCAGCACGATCCCCAGCAGCACCGCGCCCAGCGCGATCCAGCCCCACAGCGGCATATGGAAGCCGCCCGCAGGCAGCTGGGAGGGATCCACCCACTTGGCGTACAGTGTTATGCTGCCCTGCACCGTGTCCTTGCTGAAATCCCACTCCTTGGTCATATCGAAGTCACTGTACCAGCCCGCCAGCGCAAAGCCCTCCTTGGTGGGATCCTCCGGACGGGTCACCTTCTGGCCCAGCTTCACCTTCTGATCCGGAACGGAGCTGCCGCCGTTGCTCTCGAACCGTACGGTACATTCGTCCGTCACTATCACGGTCACGTCACGGCCGGTGGTGGCGTAGCTGTCCATGCCGTCTGCCGTGGAGACGCGGGTCTCTGTGTTGCGGATCACAGAGGAACCGGAGGTGCCGATGACCTTCAGCTGGAACGTGCCGATCATGGTGGAGGCGTCCCAGTTCTCGCCGCCGCCCAGAGACAGGAAGTTCATGTAAAATGCCCGCAGGCCGCCCCGCAGAGCGATGTCCGTCGTCTCGATGGAGGCCGCCGTCATGGCGCTGTTCTCCATCAGCTCGAAGAACTCAGGGTCGTAGCACAACTCGTCCTGCATGGCGTACATGGTGTAGCCCTCGTCCGTGTCGGTACGCTTCAGGGCCAGCGCCACCGTAACGATATCGCCGGGGGCGGCCTGCTTCGTGTCGCTGCCGTCAATGGACAGCTCAAAGAGGTACGACTGGCTCTCGTCCACCGCCATGGCCGGGACGACTGACGCCAGCAGCGTCAGGGCCGCCAGCAGCGCGCATAACAGTTTCTTCATTTCGTGGTTCTCCTTCTGCTTTTTTATTCAGAAATTCGTTTCTATCTCTCTTTTTCTGCGTCTTAAGAGACACATAAACAAACCTCCGAAAAACGGGGTATTTCCCCTGCCCCGAAAGGGGCAGGGGAAATCATGTACGCGGCAACTCGTCTCTATTATTTGATCTTATTTACAACGACCACGGCATCATCCACGGTGATCATGCGGTCGCCGTTCAGGTCGGCGGCCAGAAACTTCTCCATGGTGGTGTTGGCGTCAAAGGCGGTGTACTTGGCCTTGTAGATGTTGTACACCATCTGGACGTCGTTGACGTCGATACGCTCGGTGCCGTTCACATCGCCGGTCAGGTCGAAGGTGTGTGCCTCACCGGTCACGATGCTGATCTTGCCTTCTGTCTCGGCCTCGGCCTTTACCTCGTTCTGCGTCTTGTCGGAGAACAGCAGATAGGCGTAAGCGTCTTTATACTGCGCCTCGTTGCGGTACATAAGCTCATCGCCATAGGCCAGGGTCGAACCGGCATCCAGCGTCACACCGTCGTTCAGCTTGGCAGTGATCAGGAACACGGACTGGGCCTTGCCGACCTTCACATACTCGCTGACCTCCACCGTCCATTTCCACTTTGCGGTCTTGGTGATGGTGATGGTAATGGCGTCGCCGGTGATGTATTCACCCTTGATGGTGTAGGTGCCCTCGGGATCCTCCGTGACGGGGATCGTCTTGCCGCTCTCCGTGTACTTGGCGTCTACCGTATAGTCGTAATTCGCATCCTTCTTGATGGTGAAGGTGAAGTCCTCACCCACGGGAGCGTTGCGGATAGCTTCGCCCTCCAGATCAGAGGTGTCGCCGCTGAAGCTGATCTGGGAGTCGCCCTTCGCCTTATTCGCAGTGATGACAATGTTGCCGATGATATCCTTGCCAGCGATGGTATAGGTCTTGCCGTCCTCGCTTACCGTGTAATTGGCATTCTTGCCGCCCACTGTGACAGCCACCGTGTAGGTCCATCCCTCCTGCTTATTCAGCGTAAAGGGATAGTCAACCCTGTAACTGGGCTTTGAGGTACTGGAAAGCGTCACGTCATTCTTGGCGTTACCCTCCACAGTGACGTCAAAGTTACGGAAGGAAACATCAATGTGGATATCACCTGTCACCCAGTTAGCAGGGATGGTATAGCAGTTTTTGGTGGTGTCATATTCCACAGGCCAGGAAATTCCGTCTCCGTTGTCGATGGTGTAACGGATCGCCATGCCCCGCCAATCATATCCATTCGCCAGTGTGAAGGTATACGCTGTATTGGCCTTCGCGTACGGCTCATAAACGAGCTCTTGAGGCGAGGAAGCCGTTACATTGTAGTACGGGCCGTCCACGTTGACGATATACCCTGTGGTGGTGATGTTTGCCGAGGGAGCATTCCGGACATTGGCGTTTTCGCCCTTATCCACATAGGCGCGGGTGATGGCCACGTTGCATGAGCCGGTGGCTATGCCCTTGAACTCCGCAAAAAAGCCGTCGCGTGCACTGCAGCTTAGCTGGGTGCCGCTGCGGTATACCGTCACAGTACCATTAACCTTATCGTTCTCTACGCTGTAGATGCAATCAACGTTACCCACCTTTACGAACTCCAGGATCGTAGGATCATAGCTCAGCGTGATCCCGTAGGCGTTATAGGTTTGGCCTTTATTGATGATGCCGTTTTGGATCAAAACTTCGAGGGATACCACGTTCTTGTCAGTACCCATCTGCAAAGTGGATTGACCGGATCCGCCACCCGTATAAAAAGCTACACAGTAGTCTTTGTACAAATTGCTAGTATCATCGTCCTTAATGGTCAGCGTGGCGGAGGTATTGTTGTCAGGTGAGGTGAGAACAGGCTTGGTGCCATACGTCGCATTGGCTTCCACTTCATACAGGCTCAGTTCATAACGGCCTGCCTTGGTGTCGGCAGGAATCTCCACCGTATAAATGACGAAGTTTGTAACGCTGTGGTCTTCTCCATCACCATTCCACACGACACTGCCGGTAGCCAAATTGTAGTCTGCGGGCACTAATTGCGCATTAGCATCGTCATTTTCCATGGCGGTGACCGTCCAGCCTTCCGGCAATTTGAGCTTCACCTGATAGTCGCAAATGGTGATTGGCTCAGAGGTTGCGACCCGAAGTTTCACCGTCTGGGCCACCGATTTCCTGTACAGTGTTGGGGTGTCAAGCGTCGCTGTGACTGTGACGTCATTCACTGCCAGAGCGCTGACACACAGTGACATCATCATACACAGCGCCAGCAGCAGGGAAAGAAGCCGCTTTCCTACTTGTTTCATGTTAGAATTGCTCCTCCTATTGTTTTTATTTACCACGAAAGGCTGATCTTGCCTGTAATGGATGCTCTTATCTGGCTGACATCCGCACTTCTCGGCCTTGTTCCGCCAGAAACTATCGCGCTGTAGAGTTGGTAACCTTCCAAAGAAAGCTTACCATTGATTGCTGCCTTTGTCTGGCTGGCATCCGCGGCGCTGATCTTGCCGTCGCCGTTCACGTCGCCCTTCAGGGCCACAATGATGCTGTCGCCCTCGCCGAAGGACGCGGTGAATCGGTGCTTGCCATCGGTGTTGTCCGCCGTCAGGCGCTCATAGCTGCCGTCGGCCCGCTTGACCAGCACCACGCAGGCCGCGTCGTTGCTGCTGGCCACGGTGAAGGTGTTCGTTCCCTCCGACCAGCCCGCCTTGGGCGCGGTGACAGTAATGGTGGGCGCTCCCGAAGCCGTGCCGGCGGGGAAGGTGGTCACGCCGTCCACGGTTTCGCCTTCCGCCGTGCCGTTGCCGATGGACGGGGCCGGAACAGCCGCCGTCAGCGACACGGTCTTGACAGAGAACGTATAGGGCTGGGCGCTGCTGCCGTAGGTATACACGGCCTCCACGCCGCCCTTCTTATCGTCGCGGTACGTCACCAGCTCGGTCACGTCGCGCTCCAGTCCGTTGGCAAGCTTGGCCGACAGCTTCGCACCCTCTACGTACCAGCTGCCGTCCTCGCCCTTCTCCACGGTGCTGGGGGCGCGGGTGACCACCAGTTCCTCCACCTTACTGGTCAGGGCAATGAGGTTGCCGGTGTCGTTTTTGAAGTACAGCGTGCCGTACTGATCCGTTACAGGGCTGCCGATGCAGTACTGTGCCAGCGGGCCCTCCGGCGTGAACACCACGGGCGCGCAGTCCTTGTATACGCCCGGCACGCCCTTGTAGGTGAACTCCTCGGTCACGCCGCCCTCCAGCGCTGTCTGGCCGGGTTTGTCCCGAATGACACGCATCACGCCGGGGGTATAGTTATCCATGAAGTACACATACACGCCGTCGTCATAACCGGTGCATACCAGACCGCTGGTCTGGGGATAACCCTGGGTGGTGGCGGTGTAGGCAATACGCCAGCTGCTCAGATCGATCACGGAGATGTTGTGGCCGGCGTAGGGGG
>ENA-OPDF01001291-OPDF01001291.1-human-gut-metagenome-genome-assembly--contig:-NODE-1291-length-15084-cov-2.189434_pt1 | contig 15084 bp, 6 predicted proteins | sample MGYA00241575_ERZ501501 | MGnify/ENA primary metagenome ERZ501501 (study PRJEB25962, sample SAMEA1972229) | human gut metagenome | biome: human gut; feature: human-associated habitat; material: faeces... | reverse complement strand
CGTGTAAAGCTCCGTACTGCCGTTGTACACCGTCTCTTTTATGATCTGCGAGCCGTTTTCAGTCCACTCTTCGTTCAGAATCGTGGTTCCCGAAAGGGCATAGGTATGCTTTACGCCGTTTACCGTCTTGGTCGTTCTTATTCCGTCCGCATTGTAATCATACGTGAACATATCCGGTCCGGCAACCACCATTGTCAGCCGCCGTCCGTATGACCACATTGCTGCCATTGTGTTCCCGTTCTCTATCATTACGCTGGACGGATTTCCGACAATGTCGTGCGTAGGAGTGAAGGTCTGCCCGTTAGGAAGCGTTATTTTCTTGAGAACATCGCTTCTGCCGTTTCCGTATGTAAAGCTCGTTACACCAATAATGCTAGGTGTACCTGACGTAGTGTAACTGCACTCCGTTTTGGACAGAATATTCCCGTCCTTGTCGTAGGAATACAGATACGTCCGGTTTGCGGGAAGGTTGTTTTCCCTTGTCAGCTGTCCGAGGTCGTCGTAGGCATAGCTGTACTGGAGCACGCCGTTCTTGTAGATGTGGGTTATATATCCCGCATTGTTGTAGGTGTATGACCAGTTTTCGGTGTCGCTGACGGTCGTGCCGTAGGTGTAGCTTGTGGAGACACCCGACACCTGAAGCGATGTTGAACCGTTCTTCGATGAATATGTGTACTCGTAATTGACCTTGCCAAATCCGTATTCCGCAGATGCTCTCGTATAAAGACTATTGCTGTTACTTGTCAGTCTGCCAAAATCGTCATATGAATAATTGAATGAGTAATACGTAGAGTCGAGACTGTTGCTGAACCTCTTGAGTGTTCCGTCATCATTGTATTCATATGAGTTAAGCCAGTGCGCCTCAGCCAAATCAAAAACACCGGAAGCCGCATAATCACGGTAAATTTCCTGCGATTTGATTCTTCCTTCCGAGTCGTAATCGTTATAAACACCCGTCTGACTCTTTTTGGACGGGTCAAGGTCGTTTACATAATACTCCCTCAGCCGTCCGGACTGGGTATACTTATATACTGTGACCTGACCTGACACGCGGTCGGTGAACTTATGAAGATAACCGTTCGCGTCATATGTATACTCATACGCGGCAGTCGGATCCCCGCCGGAATAAGCATAGCATATTTTCTTCACCCTGTCAAGTTCATCGTACACATAGCTGACAGTTACCCCGCTTGCATACGTCATTGAAGCCAGCTTGCCGTTGCCGGGGTTGTAGGTATATGATGCTATCGACGCGGATTCCCAGCCGACAGACGAGGTGTTGCCGAAAATGTCATAGCTGAACGAATATCCCGAAAGCCCGGTCAGAATCGACGAGAGCTGACCGCTGCTGTTGTAGCCGTAGGATGCCTTTGCCGAGCCGGTGACGCTTGTGTATCCGGTTCCTAAGCTGTTTACCTTTGCCGGAACGGCAAGCGTCATGCGCCCGAGGGAGTCGTAGGTATAGGACGTTCCGTTGCCGTCGGGAGATATGACGGCGAGGAGGTGTCCCTTTTTCTGATCATAGAAATACCTTGTCACTCTGCCGAGGCTGTCGGTTTCGGTTGCAGGCGCGCCGAAAATTCTCGACCCTGCCGTTAAACAGTAGGTTTTCGAGGAGGTTATTTTTTTATCGACGCTTCCGGTATTCTTATCGACAGTATACGTTTCAGTCGATGTAACAAGACCGTATGAGTTGTAGATATAATTCGTCCGCGAGCGCAGAGTCTTTGGCGAAGCCGCGGTATAGCCGCACTTATCCTTCGTCGGATCGCCAAGGAAGTTGTAGACGCTGACCGAGGTGAGTCTTCCTTTGGCATCATAGGTATAGGTCGTTACGCTTCTTCTGGTTATTACGGTTTTAACGGTATCGTCGCTGTTGTACTCGTAATACTTCTCGGAAATACCGTCGGAAACCTTTGTCGGAAGTCCGTTGTCTCCGTACTCAGTCGTCTGAGGGAGAGACTCGTTACCGATATAGCAGAACGATATATCGTCGAAATAGGCAGTGCCTTTCTGACGGCTGTAATCGCAGATTATTTCTATTTTATCTATGAATCTGTTTGCACTTGTCGAAATATATCCGCTGACAAACTGCCATGAGCCGTAATCGCGGTTGAATTCAAGCGATCTTACCTTTGTTCCGGAACACAGCGCCCCGTTTTCAAAGTACAGTTCGGTGATTTCCGCCCGGAGTTCAAACTTGCTTTCGGCATTTTTGTATGCCGACTGGCTCCAGGCTCTTCCGGACAGGCGGTACTGCTTCTGCGGATAAAACACCCCGCTTCCGCCGGAGGATGTGAAGCTGTTTTTCTCTTCCTCTGAGGCTTTGAATACGGTCTGAGAGACATACTTATCCGTAAGTCCGGAACCGCCGTTAAGATACAGATAAAGGTCACCGGTTGCGGAAATAAAGGTGCTCACACCGGATGATGTGCCGTTCAGCTTCCAGAAATCCGAGATCGGAACTGTCGCTGCGCCGTTATAAAATGACGAGTTGAAGCCTCCGCAGATGACACGGCTGACGGCTCCGGTGCCGATTCCGTTTGTAAGTATTATCTTACCGACCGTGGCATAATCCGAGGTGCTGCCTCCTGTGACACTGAGGGTTATTCTGTACTTTTCGGTTGAATATCCGAGCGGTTTGTCAACCGTAAAGGTAAGGCTTGCCTGCGCCTCGTCACCGAGGGAAAGCTCCTTGCGGAAAGCGAACTTTTCGGTATATACCTTTGCGGAATCTTCAAGCGACTGCGCCTTAAGCTCAACCGTTGTGTTTTCAGCCCAGAAGCGCATCACGTCGGCAGAGAGTGTATATGTTCCGTGTCTGAGAGAAACGTCCTGGTATATTGACGACGGTGCGCTCATCTTCACGTTGAACGAAGTATCATAGGAATATCCGTTAAGAGATGCCGGAGCGTCCGGAACCGGGGCAACGCTTCCGGTCGTGTTCCAGTATTCAAGGCTTGTTGAACCGTTCTTTTCAAACAGGGGATTTCCGAGAAGATTGACGCCGAGATCGGACACGGTGAAAGAACCCGACAGCCTGTTTGCAGCTTTCGGATTGTCCTCGCGCGACACATATTCTCCGACCGATGCGCCGTAGAACGTTGATCCTGTTATATCCGTGGACTGTGTGCTCAGGCATCTGCCTGCGGAATCAAAGCGGTAGGTGGTCAGGATATCGTCGCTGTTTCCGGACACGTCATCGGTCCCGGAGGTTCTGACGTTTGTATAGCCGTTGCCGTATGAAATGGTTATCTTCTGACCGGCAGAAGAATATCCGGCTCCGGCGAATTCCTGAACCGAGCTGACCCTTCCGGAAGCATCATATGTATATTTCACCGATGTCTTTCCGAGCCCGTCGCGGACCTCGGTAAGACGCTTGTCGGTATTGTATTCATAATAACAGACCGCATCGGAGGTGATCCCCGAACAGGTGCCGGAGGAGTAGAAGGTATTCCAGTTTGCGACCGTGGTCTGTGCCGTTCCGTGGGCATACTCTATCCTGCGCAGGAGCCTGTAATAATTTCCCGTCGCGCCGGTCGGGGTGTCCGAATAGTGAAGAAGCACCGCCTCGTTTGTGACTGTATCAAGGAAATACTTTATAACTCCCTTGGTGTTGTAATAAATATTGAAGCAGGTGATTTCGGTCCCGCCGGCGGGCTTCATTTTAACTGCCTGCGGTCTGCCGTATGCATTGCAGGTGAAAACGAGTCTGTTTCCGCTCTTATCGGTTATACCGGTAAGGAATCCGCCGGGATATGTCGTGGTGTCCTTTTCATCCTTCTTTGTGAAGGTATACCGGGTCTTATCTGAATTTTCTATGACAAATTCCGACGTTCCGACGGTCAGCTTCAGTTTCAGTCCGTCCTCGTCGTAATATATCCCGCTCTCCCCGGACGCAGTGCTTGCGTAGAAGGCGTGCTGCGTTCCGTCGGAGTCGGTATAGAGATAGTATGTTTCGGATGCGCCGCTGCTGTTCGTTCTTGTCCTCGGAACGATGCTCTGATTGAGCGTTGTCATCCAGCCGCCGGCGGTGGTTGCAAAGCTGTACGGATTTTCCCGGTTCAGACGGGTATGGAGCCAGCCCTGAAGCTGTGAATTGTAGATCATGCCGGCTGTATACGGCATAAGGCTGTCGGTCGTTGAAAGCGTGCCGGCGCTGAACACAAGGTTTCCGCTTGCAAGATTTATATATCCGCGTCCCGCGGTTCCGACGCTGTGGGGGAGATAGCTCCAGTAATCCTCGATTCCGAAGGTGTCGGTATATGTGATCTCAAGTCTCGGACGGTGTGAGGAATCTCCGTTTTCGCTTGATGAAAAGAAGCAGGTGCCGGTTACGGTGGTGCCGGCAACAGGCTTCAGGCAGATGCCGTAATTCGGAACGCTTCCGTCTGCCCATGAGCGGACAAGGTCGGTTATATCCCAGACGCCGTTTTTTCCGGCAGATACGTGGCTGTAATCTATCGGAGTTGAGTAAATATCTCCTTTCGGGGAGCTTCCGACGGTATCGTTATACACAAGCGTGCTGTCCCAGCCGGACGAAACACGATGAGCCCCGACATAATTCGTTCCGTACCAACAGTACACCGAAAGCTTTGCCGAGGTTATATATGAATAATTGGGGAGCTTGGGAAGTGTTGTGCACTTCCAGTATGCAGACTCGTTTGCGTCAACGTAAAGAGATGTGCTTACGTTGGTATTTGACGTCGGTGAGGATGACGAAACCGAAAGGTCGGTGACATTGTCATCACCGGTGGAAAGCGAAGGATCGACGGTCACCGGGAAAACGCGGCTTTCGTCATTTATCCACGTTCTGTCGGCGGAAACGGTTATTTTATATGTGTTGTTTCCGGATTGTTCAAGAGTATATGCAACGGAATCCGACATATTGCCTGCCGCGTCATACATGAATGGCGGAGCGATGCGGTAAACGGTCTCCCTGTTTTCCCGCATGACGGCGATCCCTCCGTCAGGGGTGGTCTCTGCCGTAAGATTGTTCAGCTTTACTGTGAAAACGAAAGAATCCGGGGCAAGTGCGGATCTCAGGATAATATTTTCCTTGATGCTGTTCGAGACAACGACATACTCAAGATCGGTTTCCGGCAGAATTCCGCGGTAAATGACCGACGAATTCAGTCTTTCGATATGAGACAGCTTTGTGATCTCGTCGGCGTTTTCATCCGCCGTGCCGTTCCTTACCTCGGCACTTATCTTCTTTGCAGCGCCGTCGAGGGCAAACGTTATCTTGCCGTTTCCGTCGCGGAGCGTGAAAATTACGCTGTTTCCTGTGGTTTTCTTTGCGAACTTAATTCTCGAATCGGAGGTGGCAAGTTCGTTTGCCGATGCGGAAATGCGGTTGTCAATATCCTCCCATTCACCGTCGGAATTTGCCCTGTGAACCGGGATATCGAACATAACAGCCGTGACGGTTCCGTCGGGATTGCGGAAGTGCTTTACGTTTTCCTCCCGCCTTTCCGTCAGCTCATAGGTATAACTGTCATATGAGCCGGCGGCAGAAACTTCATCATTGCCGCTTATGGCAAAAACACCGAGAGGCAGCGACACCGCAGTTACCGCCGCGGCAAGAAGCACGGACAAAAATCCACGCCGGAGTTTTCTTACGGAAGAAGTGGGCTTGCGTTGTTCTCTGATACAGGTCATAACTTTACTCATCTTTCCGCCATATGGCATTAATATTAAGTTTCCAAATACAGTTTACCATGTGTGAAAATGCTTGTCAAGAGGAAGTCCTGTTCAGCTATGAAATTTCAGCGTGATGCACAAAATGAATGTCGTGGCTTTGTGCAGGTTGCCTATACGCTGGAATGAAAATTCCCGCATACAGTGGTACACCTGATTTTGATACAGAGACGGTTCAATTATTACAGATTCCAAAGTGCTTGTTTTCAGCCGGATTTCTCAAAAATTTTATTCTTTATTCGCGGTAATAAGCTATGCCTGATAAAAATCCGCAAAACCTCTTGAAATCCATCTCGATTTCTGCTATAATTTCATTGTAAGTTTGATTGATTGCATTTTTGCAGTTATAGTTTTCATGTTACACAGTGTCTGAGAGAGTATTTTTCAGGCACTGTTTTTATGCTTTCTGACGGGAAGCACAGAACTTGATGGACACAGACGGACCTCCCTCTGTGTTTACAATTTCATACTGGCCGTTTGGCAACAAAGCACTCAGAGAATGTGTAAATTCATTCTTTGGGTGCTTTTTATATTGTGCTCGGCACGCGTAATAACTTGGCGGTGAAAGTCCGCTACAGACTTGGCAGTAGAAACTGTTAGCCGAAGACAAGGGCGTCCGCCGTGAGACGGATTCTGAAAGAAGTCGGATGCGGAGACTTAAAAGTGTCTCTGTGGGCAAAACCTCGCATTGCTTGCAATGCTTCTGACTGAACAGAAACTGTATATAAGGCATACTTGAAACGGACGAGTTTCCTATTCAAAACGAAGTCCGATACTGCCCGAAGTTCAAGGTGTAAATGCAGCAGATATATGAGGTGAAGGTGATTACGCTTACCCGAGGAGGTCTCGCAGGTGCGTGGGAGTAGACATATTCGAAACGAAGTATAGTTACAACGAACTGCAAGAAGTCAGCAGAGGTCATAGTACTGGAAAAATTTTTTTCGGGAAGGACCGAACAATCATAAGCTCTGAGTAAGGAACCGAAGGAGGTCGGTATGATGAAGACAGAATACGCCGAAAACGGCGGCTTTCTGCAAAAGGATAGTGTGGAACACGAAGAGTATGCAGAAGCGTACAGTACCGAAAGTCGAGAGGTTAACCGAAAGGACGGTGCAGACCTGCTTGAAAAGGTGTTGAGCAGAGACAATCTGAACAAAGCCAACAAGCGGGTAAAAGTGGTATATTACATCATACCATAACAAACGAAAGACTTGCACGTGGGGGATATTATGACATATCCGAAGCGTACAAGTCCATGCACTCAATATGATTGAACCGGCGTGTACCGAACGGTATGCACGGTGGTGTGAGAGGTCGGCTACTCAAATAATGGGTAGCCTCCTACTCGATTATCAAGGCGGCATTGCCGTCAAAATCAAAGAAAGGAGCATTTCATTATGCAAAAACCATGCCAGTATACGCTGTTCAGCTCCTACCCGGCAATCATGAAGAGCCGGCAAAGCTCAATGCCCGGTTTGGAGACAGCAACGCTAAGTTGCAGACATTGATGGAGATCCATTTCAACTTCCCGGTCAATGCCATGATTCGGGTGTGTAAAAAACTCAGCCTGCCAAAAACTCAGTCTCACTCTGCTTCACCGGCAGTGTCGGTTTGCAGGCAATTATGTTAACATTACGTGAACAAATATTCGTAACGTTGTCCCCTCGCGTTTGTCGGTATCAAAATCGCAATCGCACATAAGAACGAGGAAAAAATCAATGCCCGAGATATGGTCAAGCGGATTTTAACCTATGTATGAATTATTATTCCTATTCACCGGTCTTGAGAATCGTCGCTTTTCACGAAAATTCGCCGGCAATTTTGTGCACTATGCGAGTACCGCATTTGAAAATATTCATGAATCAAGCCTAAAATCGAATATTATCGGCGCAGCTGTGAATATACCTGCACTATTCAAAATTATATACGATATTTGACTTTCTATCAGGTAATAAGTATAATATGCAGCTAATGTTTCATGAAATTAATTGCTTTTAAGCACTTTTTGGGCTTGATTTTTTATCTCTGTTCGAATTCGTTCATATTTGACTTTTTTCAAGAATATTCATTACGAATGCTTAACGGAAAAGTGCTGTTTACAAAGCGCTTTCTTTGTGATATAATGTTCATAAATCAAAGGGCACTTCCGGATTCCGGAAAATCAGCCTGAATACAAGGAGAACGAAAATGGAATTTATATGTGAAGCCAAGGTCATATCAAGAGGAGATCTTCCTGAGATAGAATATCGTCTTTTACGATCAGAACGAGAGCTTTTTGGTACAATGACGTCTGTATACTCTATCCTGTGCATTTCCCAGTCGTCCGACGGGCTGTCTGATGAGGTTTTCCTCTATGACGTTTCGTCCGACCATGATACAGCCGCGGCGATCTTCCGCGCGATAACCGAAGGCGAGGTAACCCCCGTCTCTGTCGCGGATTTTCTTGTTATGTGACAACGAATTCGGTTCGAGTCCCGGGCATAATTCGACCTAAAATGCCCGAAAGGAGGAACCGATTTATAGGCAGCCGGGCAAAACATATTCAATAACCGGTCACACAGGAAAGCCGAATGGGCACTGAAACTCATTCGGCTTTTCCTGTTTCACGAGGAGAATAAGGATGAAAAAGCAAAGTGTACTGATTTACGATGAGGTGATTGACCGGATGGACATCCGTTTTGGGCTTTCGTATTGCAATTTGCTATACAAAAGCCCCTGATTTATTTTTTCATTCAACATATTGACAAAAACAAATCTTTCCTGTATACTATAACCATGAGTAGTGAAAGGAAGGACTTTTCAGCATGGCAAATCACAGTCACGTCATTCGGATCACCACACATCTGCCTTATTTTGAGTTCTTTCCGAAATTCGTTTTATAAAACGCACATCAGCCACGTCGCGACGCGGTTTGGTGTGCGTTTGCTTTTTCACTTCATCACGTTAGGTTTGTTACTTGTATATCCGCTTGTCGAAATTGTATTTCAAACAAATAGCTTATTAATTTGCCGGTATCAACGAAGGGGAAATAACATGTCATCTTTACATCATTTATTTAAGAAACTGAGTTCTATGAGATTGGCTGCTCTTGCTGTTGCCATGAGTGTTATCATTATTATCGCTTCTCTCCCGATGGGGACGTTTGCTTCTATGGTGGATTTTGGCGGTGGCAGCGATTCATCTGACGGTAATTTTACTTCCTATGTCTATGAACTGGAAGATCGGCGTGAAGAGTATTCTAAACACTTTCACAATCCGGATGGGACCATTGTGGCTGTCCGGTATGATATGCCCGTTCACCGTCATAATGAGAATGGAGAATGGATTGAGATTGATAATACCCTTTCTTCCTCGGCAAATGAGTATACTACTCCTGACGCAAGAATTAAGTTTGCAAAGAAAATTACGGGAAATGAGGTTATCTTTACTCTCCATGATGGAAATGGTAAAATCACATTCTCTCTTGACGGTGCCAATAAGAAGGTCAACGGTGAAATTACTAATTACGAGGCAGATGAGGGTGCCGATGATATAACAAAGCTTGCCCATCTGAACAAATTGAACTCTTCTATCATATACAAAGGAATTCAGGAAAATGTTGACCTTGAGTACATCGCCGTTTCCAACAGCATTAAGGAAAACATCATTGTTCATTCCCCACGCTTGTCGTATGAATTTTCCTTTACCATGAAGCTTAATAACCTTATCGCGGAAATGACTGAAAACGGTAATATTCTGGTCATGCGCGAGGATGGCGATGTGGTGTATAATATTGCCGCGCCGTATATGTATGATGCAAACGGCAAAATCTCCGATCAGGTATACTGTGCTCTTACCAAATCTGGAAGCAAGGAGTACAAGGTTACCGTAACTGCTGACAGTGAGTGGATGAACTCGCCGGAACGGGCTTTCCCGATTACGATCGATCCGCCGATTTATTCAAACTCCTCTGCCGTTATTGATCTTGATCTTTCAACATCAAGCCCTGACCGTTCATCTCCCGGCGATACATCGATATATGTCAGCAGTACATGGAGAGCGTACTGGAAGCTCTCCTCGCTCCCCACATTGCCGGGATCGGCGTACATAACTGACGCGGATTTTACGATGACCTGCTTCACATCCTCGGCAATGAGCGGATATGTAGCGGTTTATGATGTTCTTACGGATTGGGATTCAACGCTTACGTGGAATAAAGTAATCGCTTCCGCTGATCCGTCAGGGAAACCTGCAGATAGCTTTGATGATTTTCAGGAAATCCGTTATGAAACCAATTACGGATTAAATAATCCGAACGGATACCATTGGAATGTTACACAAATCGTAAAGAAGTGGTACAATGGCGAGAATTACGGTATGATGTTTGCTCCGGCAAGCAATACCACATTTACAGGGACAGCACAGTTCAGATCAAATGATTTTACCACGGTTTCTGTAAGACCTCAGCTTACAATTACCTATGTGGATATGAAAGGGCTTGAGGACTATTGGTCATTTACATCTCAGGATGTTGGATTTGCCGGTACCGGTTATATCAATAATGCGACAGGAAATCTCGTTTTTGTTATTCCCACGCTGACAACGACGGATGCGCTGATGCCGATCATGCCGTCCTTGGTGTATAATTTTTGTCTTGATTTTGCCGAATACAAATATCCGAATGTACAGTCGGCTAATACAGCGTCCACTTCTCCGAGAAGTACTAAGCTGAATCTGAATGAGACACTCATAAAAAAAGCCTTTACCGATGTGTCCGGCAGCACGGTCTATTATTTCATTTGGGCCGACGGTGACGGAACGGAACATTATTTTATTCCTACAGGAGAAAGCAACACATATGCCGATGAAGAGGGGTTGCTTCTGACTTTGAAGGAAAGCACCTCTTCCTGTACGGTTACCGACAGCAATAAAACCGTCCGGACCTTTACCAAGAGAACTGCGCCTTCCGGAGTAACATCAGCATGGTATCTGTCAAGTATCGCCGATAAAAACGGGAATCAGACTATATTTACGGTAGATTCAAGCTACCGACCGACTGCTATATCGCTCAAGCCCAATGGGTTATCTGCCATTGAACAATTGAGGATTTCATATAACGATGCCAATTCCCCTTATGCCGTATGGAATCCTGCATCCGGAGAAGGCGTGGTATTCCGATATTCCAACACCTACAATGGCTCAATAGGTACTTCGTACGGTGCTTTTCTGAAAAAAACGATACGTGCTCACGGAGGCACAACGGAGGCTCAGTGGCTTGCTTTTTACAATACCAATGATACCGTCAGTACCTCAACAGTAACAGTCGATGCTGTCGCAGAATATTCGTACAATTACCTCGGCCTTATATCAAAGGTCACAAATACTCTTTCTCAGTATAAGCTCAGCCGTCGCCGATGTGACCGGTGTAAAGCACCTTCTTTGCCGTCTCTATGACATCGCGGACGGGAACGGTGCTTACGACGATATCGACCTGTACCTTCGGAAGAAGGCTCGGCTCGACCTCAACTCCGCGGTAGTATTCCGGCTTGCCCTTCTGTATGCCGCAGCCCATTACGTGGCTGACGGTCATTCCGGTGATGCCGATCTCTGTCATAGCGTTCTTGAGGCTTTCAAGCATACGCTCCCTGCAGATTATCTCTATCTTTGTGATGCCTGACGGAGCCGGCGTATCGGTGAAATCCGGGACTGTCTTTACCTCAACCGCCTCGGCGGGAGGAACGGTGCCTGTGACCGCGATCTCCTTATAGGCATATCCGACGGTCGGATCGACTGACGGGACAAAATCGGCATATGCGGACGGCATACCGTGTTCGGTCGAATCAAGTCCGGCGATCTCCTCTTCCGGGGAGACGCGCAGGCCGTGTGTCTTTTCGATGATCTTGAAGAATATGAACATCGTCACCGCTGTCCAGAGCGCTATGCAGGTCATTCCGAGGAGCTGCACTCCGAGTACCTTAAGTCCGGCGATAAACGACGTACCGTGGATAAGCGCGTAGATCGGGCCGTCAACACCTGCGCTCGCGGTGTTTGTGGAGAGAAGTCCGGCGGCTATCGTTCCCCAGATACCGTTGCCCATATGAACCGCGACCGCGCCGACCGGGTCGTCTATATGGAGCTTCAGGTCAAGGAGTTCGACGATGAGAACCACGATGATACCGGAAACCGCGCCGATTATTGCCGCGCCTATCGCGTCAACGTTCGCGCAGCCCGCCGTTACACCGACAAGTCCGGCGAGAGAAGCGTTCAGGCACATCGAAACATCCGGCTTGCCGTTCTTTATCCATGTGTATATCATACAGGAAACCGTTGCGACAGCCGGGGCTATCGTTGTCGTGCCGAGGATCTGTGCAAGCTCGGGGATCGATTTTGCCGCCGCGCCGTTGAAGCCGTACCAGCAGAACCAGAGAATGAAGCATCCGAGAGCGCCGAGAGGGATCGAATGTCCGGGGATCGCGTTTACCTTTATCACCCTGCCTTTTGCGTCACGCACATATTTTCCGAGACGCGGACCGAGGATAATTGCGCCGATGAGTGCCGAAATGCCGCCGACCATGTGTATCAGTGCCGATCCGGCATAATCTATGAATCCCAGCCTTGACAGCCAGCCGCCGCCCCAGAGCCAGTGTGCCTCTACCGGATATACGACAAGCGAGATTATTGCGGAATAAATGCAGTATGCGGAGAATTTTGTCCGCTCTGCCATTGCTCCCGAGACTATTGTTGCCGCGGTCGCGCAGAATACGAGGTTGAAGACGAAGGAGCTCCAGTCATATGTGGCGAAGTTCGTAATGTAGCCGTAATTCGGAATTCCGACCAGCCCGAACAGGGTGTCCTCTCCGAGAAGAAGCCCCGCACCGAGCGCCATGAATACGATCGTGCCTATACAAAAGTCCATCAGGTTTTTCATGATGATGTTCCCCGCGTTTTTCGCCCTGGTGAAGCCTGTCTCCACCATTGCAAAGCCGCACTGCATGAAAAATACAAGTACCGCGCCGATAAGGAACCAAAGTGCTGTCGAGTCCATAATGTAACCCTCTTTCAATAAATTTTTCCGTGCCGGAAAGCCGACGGATAAAAGAAAACGCGGCACCGGTGTCATCCCGCAGAGCTGCAGGGATCGTGACGCCGTTGTCGCGTATACCGGAAAAAGCAAAAATCCACGGGAAGAGCAAGGTGGCTTCCCGTGGACCTCTTTGTCCGATACCGGGATTATACTACCGTTTTTCCGATTTGTCAAGCCCTGCCGCGGGATTTTTCCCGCAGATTTTTCAGCGGATTATAATCAGATGTAGCAAAGGCTGAAACGCGCCGGATATTTTGTTGAAATGCGCAAATACGGGCAAAAAGTGCTGTCGGTTTTGGTGCAGAACGTGAAAATTGCGTTTTTTTGACTTTTCCCCTTGACATTTTGAACCCGTGAGGATATAATGTTAGCGTAATGACAAAGACGTCAGCGATCATGGGATCGCCGGCGTTATTTTTATTTCAGGAGGACTCACTCATGAGCAGTGTAACAGAAGAATTCGGCTCTCTCGTCTTCGGCGACACGACGATGAAGGAAAAGCTGCCGAAGGAAACCTACAGGGCAATGCAGCGCACCATAAAAAACGGAAAACATCTCGACCTTGAGGTGGCAAATGTTGTGGCAAACGCAATGAAGGACTGGGCTATCGAAAAGGGTGCGACCCATTTCACCCACTGGTTCCAGCCCATGACCGGCATCACCGCCGAGAAGCACGACAGCTTCATCAGTCCCACCGATGACGGAAAGGTCATAATGGAGTTCTCCGGAAAAGAGCTTGTACGCGGCGAGCCCGATGCCTCCTCCTTCCCCTCCGGCGGTCTCCGCGCCACATTCGAAGCAAGAGGCTATACCGCGTGGGACCCCTCGTCCTATGCTTTCATAAAGGGCAAGACGCTCTGCATACCGACGGCGTTCTGCTCCTACGGCGGCGAGGCGCTTGACAAAAAGACTCCGCTTCTGCGTTCGATGGAGCGGATCAACAAGCAGGCGCTGAGAGTTCTCCGGCTGTTCGGGAACGACGATGTCACCTCGGTAAAGACTACGGTCGGCGCGGAGCAGGAATATTTCCTTATTCCCGTTGAACTGTTCGACAGGCGCAAGGATCTGATATACACCGGCAGAACCCTTTTCGGTGCCAAATCTCCGAAGGGTCAGGAGCTTGACGATCACTATTTCGGTTCGATAAAGCCTCGTGTTGCGGCATTCATGAGCGATGTCAACGACGAGCTGTGGAAACTGGGGGTTCTTGCAAAGACCGAGCACAACGAGGTTGCGCCTGCACAGCACGAGCTTGCACCGATCTTCACGACGACAAACATTGCCGCCGACCACAACCAGCTGACGATGGAGGTGCTCCGCAACGTTGCGAAGAAGCACGGGCTTGTCTGCCTGCTTCACGAAAAGCCCTTTGCCGGGGTCAACGGAAGCGGCAAGCACAACAACTGGTCGATCTCGACGGACACCGGTGTCAACCTTCTTGAGCCGGGAGAAACGCCGTACGAAAACGCCCAGTTCCTGCTCTTCCTGAGTGCCGTTATCAAGGCGGTCGACGAATATCAGGATCTGCTCCGCATTTCGGTGGCTTCCGCCGGAAACGACCACCGTCTCGGTGCGAACGAGGCGCCGCCCGCAATTGTTTCGATGTTCATCGGCGATGAGCTTGAGGGCATTCTTGAGGCAATCGAGAGCGAGAGCGCATATGACGGCAAGGAGAAGGAGATCCTCCGTATCGGCGTGCACATCCTTCCGAAATTCCCGAAGGACACAACCGACAGAAACAGGACCTCTCCCTTCGCCTTTACCGGAAACAAGTTTGAATTCCGTATGCTCGGCTCCGCAGCGTCGGTCTCCGATGCGAATACGGTGCTCAACACCGCGGTTGCCGAGGAGCTTAAGGGCTTTGCCGACGTGCTTGAGGGCGCGGAGGACTTTGAGAGTGCGCTTCACAACCTGATTCACGACACCATAAAAGAGCACAAGCGCATAATCTTCAACGGAAACGGCTACGATGACGCATGGGTCACCGAGGCTGAAAAGCGCGGGCTTCTCAACCTCAGAACAACTCCCGACGCGCTTGCCCATTTCCTTGACGCAAAGAACATAAAGCTGTTCACCGACAACAGAATCTTCTCGGAAGCCGAGATGCGGTCGCGCCACGAGATCATGCTTGAGAATTACTGCAAGGTGGTAAACATCGAGGCGCTGACTATGGTCGATATGGCGCGCAGGGAGATCATACCGGCGGTTTCACGCTATGTGAAATCCCTTGCGGAGACTGCCGTGCTTATGAAGGAGGCGGTTGCCGCTGCAGACAGCTCTGTCGAGTGCGAGCTTGTTGCAAAGCTCTCGGCTCTCAACAG